>ERZ773133.131-NODE-131-length-106204-cov-9.669220_pt1 | contig 106204 bp, 93 predicted proteins | sample MGYA00580861_ERZ773133 | MGnify/ENA primary metagenome ERZ773133 (study PRJEB29015, sample SAMEA2737844) | human gut metagenome | biome: human gut; feature: human-associated habitat; material: faeces | place: China | collected 2012 ...
TTTCTGCAGGAGAGAGAGTCTCATGACATCTTCTCAGGCTTTTGTTTCAGGTACACAACGTAAAGCCCGGCGACCGGGTAACCGTCAACGTAGAAACCTTCTGTGGAGAATGTTTCTTCTGCCGACACGGATACGTAAACAACTGCGAAGACCCGGACGGAGGATGGGCGCTGGGTTGCCGCATCGACGGCGGACAGGCGGAATATGTCCGTGTACCTCATGCCGACCAAGGACTGAACCGCATTCCAGACAATGTGACCGATGAGCAGGCGCTTTTTGTAGGAGACATTCTGGCGACCGGATTCTGGGCGGCCCGCATCTCGGAAATCAAGGAAGAAGATACGGTACTCATCATCGGAGCCGGACCGACAGGTATCTGTACCCTGCTCTGTACCCTGCTGAAACATCCGGAACGCATCATCGTCTGCGAGCAATCGGAAGCACGTGCCCGCTTCGTCCGGGAACATTATCCCGATGTTTCGGTAGTCTCTCCGGAAGCCTGCAAGGAATATGTCCGGCAGCACAGCCGCCACGGAGGTGCCGATGTTGTCATCGAAGTGGCCGGAGCAGCAGATACATTCCAGTTGGCATGGGAATGTGCCCGTCCGAATGCCATCGTCACCGTTGTAGCCCTCTATGACCAGCCACAGATACTTCCGCTACCGGACATGTACGGCAAGAACCTTACCTTCAAGACCGGCGGCGTGGACGGATGTGATTGTGCCGAGATTCTCCAACTGATAGCCGATGGGAAGATTGATACGACTCCTCTCATCACCCATTGTTTCCCGCTGGCTGATATCGAAGAGGCTTACCGTATTTTCGAGAACCGCCTGGACGGAGTGATTAAGGTTGCGATAATGGGGGTATGATTTTACTTTTTCTTTTTGGTGTCAAAAAGAAAAAGCTAACAAAAAGAAAAAACACCGGCTTCCGTTTTGAGGCGGCTCCGGAACACTCTGCTAATATAGCGGAATGGCCCACAATGTAGGGACGCACGGTTCGTGCGTCCTGAACCTGTACGAATGACTACATTCCTTTTTAAGCGATTTCCAACAGTTCGATTTCGAAAATCAGAGTCGAACCGCCGGGAATACCGGGTTGTGAGAACTTGCCATATCCCATTTCGGAAGGGATGTAAACTTCCCACTTATCGCCAACGCACATCTGCTGCATGGCAATAATCCACCCTTCTATCAAGTCACTCAACCGGAATGCGATGGGAGCTCCACCCCGACTGCTGTCGAACTTCTTGCCGTTGATGGTCCAACCGGTATAATGGGCTGTCACGATGCTCCGGGGAGTAGGATGCTTGCCATCGTCGGCTCCCTTCGTCAATACCTTATAATAAATGCCTTTGGGCAACGGTTGCACCCCTTCTTCGGCAGCCTTTGCCGCCAACCAATCCTTGTTGGCCTGGATATATTCTTTCTTTGCCATATTTGAATAAATTGAAAAACGGGAATAAAGATAGGCATTTTTCACTACCTTTGAAACTGGAAGACGTAACGAACAGTTAAACCATGAAGAAAATCAGAATTACCGTAATGCGGATGGCCTGCTACAAGGACCTGATGGAGCAGTACGAAAATCCCATCGAGCATGCCTGCGATATGAAACTCGGTCAGGTTTTCATCGCCAACGGATGGGAAAAGCCCGAGGGATTGTGCGAGAGTGCCTGGCAAAGCATGTCTCCCTTCGTAATGACCCTGGCCCATGGCGGGACCAACCTCTACGAAGGTTGGATGAAGAACGAGAAATCGGCCATGATTTCGTGCAACGACGGTTTCCGCCCTGTCAGCTTCCTGCTGGAAGTCATCGAATGAACGGGACGTTGAAAGCCTTTTAAACGACGGATAAAAACCTTTTAAATACAGTTTCTATGAGAAAGAATTTCGGATCAAAAACCTGGTTGTACCCCATGCCCGTATTCATCGTGGCTGCGTACGACGAGAACGGTGTCCCCAATGCCATGAACGCGGCCTGGGGCGGTATCTATACAGACAATGAAGTGGGCATCTGCCTGTCCGAAGGCCACAAGACCACGCAGAATATCCTGGCCACCAAAGCCTTCACCGTAAGCATGGGCACGGCCGAGTTTGTGACCGCCTGCGATTACGTGGGTATCGTTTCGGGCAACAAGGAGCCCGACAAGCTACAGAAAGCCGGCTTCCATACCCAGAAATCAATATATGTCAATGCTCCTATCATCGAGGAACTGCCGATGACGTTGGAATGTGAATTGGTTTCATACGACCCGGAGACCTGTCAGCTGGTAGGCAGCATCGTCAATGTATCGGCTTCCGAAGAAATCCTGGATGAAAACGGGAAAATAGACCCGACCAAGCTGAAGCCGATTACATACGACCCCATCCACCACAAATACCTGGTACTGGACGAACAGGTAGGCAACGCTTTTGCCGACGGGAAGAAACTGGTCTAATCCTTTTTCCGAAGACTTCCCCGGATGCAGCAATCCCGAAAGGTCTTGTTACAACGGTCATCACCCGTCTGTAGCAAAGCATCTTTTCCGGCACCGTATCCGGGGAAACATCTGTTATTCCGGAAACATGCAACGGATGCCTTCTTCCAAAGTCCGTGGCCGGTAGCCCAACTCCCGTTTCGCCTTCTCGATGCTCAATCCGCTGAACCGAGGGCGTGGGGTCTTCTCCTGCATTTCTTCCGTACTGACAGGATGAATAAGGGAACGGTCCAGCCCCAGCACATCGGCTACGCGGAAAGCTATGTCCGCAATGCTGAGACACTCCTCCCCACAGATATGGAAAATGCCGTTGCCCGGATAGTCCATCAGTTTCCGGACACCCTGTACCACATCGTCCACATACACCGGGGTCCGCCACTGGTCGTTCACCACCCGTACCGCTTCTCCGTCGGTCATGTCCGACACTACAAATGAATAACCGCTCCCCTGCGGACAACAGTCGGGATGCAGCGAGGTACCAGTCACCAGAAAGTCCGGTTCCTGCGCCAAAGTCTCCAATATCCGTCGGCCGGTAAATCCGTTCGATCCGACAATCAAAATTCTTTTCTTCATGATACCAAATTCTTCTGTCCCATTATGGACAAAGATAACTGATTTCAGCGAGAAATAGCTACGGAATACATACGTTTCAGCGATAACTGTACCTGTTTATACCACCTATCTAGTATACTTTCTGATATTTTCAGCACCCAACTTGCCGGTTTTCTTGTCGATACCGGATAGAATCATTACTTTTGAAACTGAAGAAAGGCTCACTCAAAGAATTCATATATTTCACAAGCCTTTCCGATAAACAAGAAACCATCTATGAATACATTCCGCTCAATCGATGAACTGGTCAAGACCCTGGATCGTGAGAAGGTACTGCTGAAAGAAATGTTTTTCAAGCGGAAGTCACCTTCTTTCAGGCATGAGTATGCCCTGGAACTGACCGAATACAAGGAAGAACGCATCAGATACCTGATAGATTACGGGATTATCCGCGATAACGGCAGTTTCCTGGAAATGGAGGACCTCTACTTGAATTTTTTCGAGGAAGTCCTCCAGGTCAACGAAGAAATCAATGTCTCGTTCGTACAGGATTATCTGGATAATCTGAACGACAACATCGACTATTACCTGAAAGAGAACAACGAACAGCGCAAGTATGCCTACCAGCGAGAGGTGAAACGGTGCCTGAAAAAGATTGCCCTGACCACCGTCCGGAACGTGATGGACCTGAAACGTAACCTCGACTATACGTACAAGAACGAACCGAGCTACCAGGTCAAGCTGGTCAAACTGAAGAAACTGGACGAGAAAAGACACAACATCGCCCTGCTGATTACCAAAAGTGAAGAACTGATAGACCACGGACAACCCGTTTTCTTCCGGGTAGCCATGGATGTACAAATGCGTACCGTAGTGAGCGACGTGAAACTTCAGTTGAATGACTCGTACCACAACCTGATTGAAATCGAGAAACAGATTATCCATTACCTGAACCTGATAGCCTATCAGAACCGAATTTTTGAGAAGGTACGGAAATTGAAATACCTGCGCGACCAGTTCCTGCTGGAAGAACATACCGATGTCCGGAAAGTCATTTCCGAAAAGAATCCGGTCTGGATGGAACCGGTGACCAGCTACCGCATCAAGCTCTCCATTGGCAACCTGCGCACGTCCGCTACAGCCGCCGAACTCATCCGCAAGGTCATGTCCCGACGGAACGACAAGGCCAAAGGTCCACGGAACGTAGCCGAAGCCATCCCCGAAGCCTACCTGACGAATACCGGCGAAATCTACGATGCTGTCAACCTGCAGGAAATCTTCAATGCCTTCGCCGCTTCGGGAAGACACCTTTTCAGCTTCGTCATGGATTATCCTTACTCCCAACCGGTGCAGGAGAACGATAAGATGCTGTATTTCTGCCAGATAGCTTCGCAATATGCAGACAACCTAGTCTTCACCGATGAATATGAGAGCAATTCCGAAGTGGAATACCCGTTAATCTATGCCCAATAGCCCCACAACAGAATATGACCATGAGATACACCGAAGAAATTTTCAACATACTGAGTAAAGGAGGATTCATATCGGCCAACAGTGTTTCCGGAGCCGTCAAGTGCTATTACGATGCACTCGAGGAGAGTTTCTCCGACTATTACGATTACTACAAAGGTATCGGATTCTATCTGGAAGCCGGCGACGGCTACTACCTGTTTACCCGTAAGGAAGCCAAAGTAGACCTGGAACGTAAACTGGAAGCGGTCGGAAAATGGATAGATTACCTGAGCTTCCTGAAAACTTACGACACCACCTTCGGTGCCGGATTCCTGTTCCGTCCCGCCGACATCGAAGTGCAGATAGGCTGCAACATGGAACTGAAAGAGAAAGCTTCGAAACTGTTCACCGACAAGAAGAAATACGGAGAGATTGTAGAAAAGCTGGTTGCCGAACTCGAGAAAGCCGGCATGATTGAACTGGAGAACGAACACGATGATACCTATAAAGTACTGACCGCATTCCACTACCTGGAAGAAATGGTGGACTGCATAACCATAGCAGAGGAGGCCAACGATGAGATACCTGAATAAAGTCATTTTCCTGAACAGCGCACACGTACCTTATGCCGAAATCAAGGTAGACGGGAACGTACATTTCATCGGCACTCAAGGTGTCGGAAAGAGTACACTGCTCCGCGCCATCCTGTTCTTCTACAATGCCGACAAGCTGCATTTGGGTATCCCAAAGGAAAAGAAGAATTTCGACGCGTTCTACCTGCCGTTCGCCAATTCGTACATCATCTACGAAGTGATGCGCGAGAACGGCGCCTACACGGTCATGGTCACCAAATCGATGGGAAGGGCTGCCTTCCGCTTCATCGATGCCCCCTATTCACCCGATTGGTTTTTGAACAGCCGGCGGGAAGTTTCAGCCGACTGGAACGAAATCCGTACCCGTATCCTGGAACAGACTTCCTGCTCCATATCCCCACTGGTAACCGGCTACGAAATGTTCCGCGACATCGTGTTCGGAAACAACCGGAAGCCCGACATGGTGGCTTACCGGAAATATGCCGTGGTGGAAAGTTCCAAGTATCAGAACATTCCGCGCACCATCCAGAATGTCTTCCTTAATTCGAAACTGGATGCCGATTTCATCAAGGACACGATTATCCAATCCATGAACGAAGAAGAGATTGCGGTCGATTTAGCCTATTACCGCAGCCAGATAGAGGCCTTCGAACAGGAATACAACGATGTCATGCTTTGGATAAAACCAAACAAACAAGGAGAAATCATCGTGCGGAAACAGGCAGAACAGGTCATCAGCCGTTACCGGAGCCTGCTGTATGCCCGCAAGCAGGTGGAAGAAGGAAGGGCCGAACTGAACTTTGCCGAGAAGGCTGCCCAGCAACGACTACCCTTACTGGAAGAAGAAATCCGACAGGAACAGGAGAAGGTAGACAGGCTGAAACGGCTTATCGGCGAAGAAAAGGCCAAGCACGATACCGAGCGCGACAAACTTATCCGCAGAGACGGTTCCCTCGCAGATAAACTGAAACAAATCCGAGAAAAACAGAAGTTCTATGAAAACGAACGCATCGGAGAGGTCATCGGAAGGGTAGCCAAAGAAGACAGCCTGAAAACCGAACTCGAAAGACTGAAGGCCTCGTATGCCGAACTGACAGCCACCTACAAGGATGTCATCCAGAAGTATGCTACCCTGATTGAACGGTTGGAAACCGGGTTCCAGGCTTTCCGCATCGAAATACAGAACCGGATGCTCCAACGCAAAGAGGCAGCGAACAACCGTAAAAACAGTCTGCGCGATGCTTTCAACGGCCAGGAAATACAAATCCGTAACCTGTTCGAAGAACGGTTCAAGATCCACACACAGAAGATGATTCAACTGGTTCAGGATGTAGCAGCCCTAGAGAAAGGAAAAGAACGTCTTCGGTATACTACGCATTTCGAACAGGAAATCAGTGCATGCCGTACTTCACTGGAAGAAATGAAAGAAAGCGAAAAGCGCATCGGGATAGAAATTGAACGGCTGGTACTGGAATGCAGCAAGCTGAGGCAGAAAGGAGCCGAAGAAAAGAAAGAAACAGAAAGCCGTTTCCAGACCGACATCGAAGAGATGCTCCAGAAACGGAAACGGTTGGATGAGGAAATCAACGCGTTGAACTCACTTATCGAGCGCAGGAAAGGTTCCTTCTGCGAATGGCTGGAGTCCCATCGCCCCGGCTGGCAGGAGACCATCGGTAAAGTGGCCGACGAAGACCTTATCCTGTACAGTCAGGATTTACACCCGACAGTTGCCGACAAAGATTCGGACACCTTCTTCGGCATCCGTTTGGATTTGTCCGGCATCCGGCGTAACCTGCGGACACCGGAACAGTTGAAGGCTGAACTGAAGGACAAACAGCAGCTCCGCGAAGACTATACCCTGAAACTGACCCGTCTGAATCAGGAGAAGGAAGAAGCCACCGCACGGATTGAAAAACGGTACAAAAAACAGATTCGGGAACTGAGCGAACAGCAACACCTGCTGGAAGCCCAACATCAGCAGTTTCCGGTGAAGGAAAAGAACCTGAAGGCCGATCTGGCCACCTGGCTACGGAAAGAAGAAGCCTGGAAGAAAGAACAGTTGGAGCAACTGGAACTCTCCCTCGGTGCCAAGGCGCACGAAAAACTGCAACTGGAAGAGGAAGAAGAAAAACTGACAGCAGAAAGGGAGAAACGGCTGAAACAACTGGCCGACGAAAGGCGGAAGGCCGAGAAAGCCGAAGAGACAGCCCTGGAACAGGACATCCGTCGTCTGGAAGAAGAGATTTCCGGAAAAGAACAGGAGACACTGGCCCAAAAACGCGAGCTGTACCTGGCACAAAATAAGGAACTGGACGGGAAAGGAGCCGATACTGCGGTCATCAACGGATATGAACAGAAAATCCGCCACATCGACGACGAACTCAAATACATCGGACAGAAACGTTCGCTGGTATCAGATTATGAAAAAGACAAGCGTGAACTGTTCGATTACGAGGGAACGCTGCGTAACGAGAAAAAGGAAGTGGAAGCGAGCCTGGCCGACCTGGACAGTAAATACGCCCTCCGCATGAACCGGCTTGCCGAACAGAAACTGGAGGCGGAAAAAGAACTGGACAGCACCGGAAAAGAAACCACTTCCCTGCGCGAGGACCTGGAAAAGCTAAAACAGTTCAGGGCAGACGAGTACCTCTGTCCACCGGAAAGCTACACCGGCGAGGAACGTCCTACGCGGAAGACCTGCGGCGTCCTCATCGACGGACTGAAATCACTCATCCTTTCCATTCAGAAAGACACCGAGGGATTCAAGAAAGCCATCAACCTGTTCAACAGCAATTTCACAGCCAAGAACACGTTCAGCTTCTCGGTAAACCTGACCAGCGAATCCGATTATTTCGATTTCGCATCAAACCTTTGCGACTTTGTGGAAGAGAACAAGATAGCGGAATACCAGAGCCGCATCAGTGAACGTTACACCAACATCATCCACCGTATCTCGAAAGAAACCGGCAGACTGACCGAAAAGGAAAGCGACATCCACAAGACCATCCATGCCATCAACGATGACTTCGTGAAACGGAACTTTGCCGGAGTCATCCGCAGCATTGAATTGCGGCACCAGCAGAGCAACGACAAACTGATGCAGTTGCTCGCCGAAATCAAACAGTTCAATGAAGAGAACCAGTTCAATATGGGAGCGCTCGACCTGTTCTCACAGGAATCGCGCGCAGATGTCAACGAGAAAGCGGTAAGATACCTCTATGCATTCAGCAAACGGCTGAAGGATGACCCGCAACGGACATCGCTGGTCCTGGCCGATACGTTCAACCTCCAGTTCCGCATCAAGGAAAACGACAACGATACCGGCTGGGTGGAAAAGATTGCCAACGTCGGTTCCGACGGTACCGACATCCTGGTGAAAGCCATGGTAAACATCATGCTGATCAACGTATTCAAGGAAAGGGCCTCCCGCAAGTTCGGCGATTTCAAGATCCATTGCATGATGGACGAGATAGGCAAGCTGCACCCGAACAATGTGAAAGGCATCCTGGCATTCGCCAACTGCCGGAACATCCTGCTGATAAACAGTTCGCCCACCACGTATAACATCGAGAACTACCGGTATACCTACCTGCTGAGCAAGGACGAGCAAAGCCATACCCACGTCGTTCCGTTATTGACCCGTAAAAAATAAACAGATACATGGAAAACAGAAGACTGTCGGCTTCCATAGCCCGAAAAATCCAACGGATGCTGGAGGGAGAAACCCTTCCTTCCAGTACCCTTCCCTCCTGGATAGCCCAGGAACTGCTGGAAGAGGGGTTGCTCAGTGTATTGTCCAAAGGCAGCCGGAAATCTTACCGCCTCATTGATGCGGAGGCTTGCATGCAGTACATCGGCAACCGGTATACCGGCGGAGCGACGCTGTCCCGATGGATAGAACTGTCTGAAGGTAATGAGGAACTGGACCGTGGGGTACTGGTACGGGAGACAGGCGATTCAAAGGCTATCTCTTTACGCACCTTCCGCGGCTTTCTGGTGAACTGCTACGAACCGTTGGAGGCTGCAATCAGAGAAAGCACTTTTACCTTGTCTCCACTGGAAGGAACGGCCCTGTTCATCCAGTCGCCCGAAACATTCCGTATCGGAGAAGATATCTTGATCATCGGCATAGAGAATGGAGAAAATTTCAGACAAATCCGTAGACAAAGGTATCTGTTCGAAAAGCAAAAGGCCCTCTTCGTTTCCCGTTATCCCCAGTCGGCCGATCTGCGCAACTGGTTAATGCGTATACCGAACCCATACCTGCATTTCGGCGATTTCGACCTGGCGGGTATCCACATCTACCTGACTGAATTCTATCGGTTCCTGGGAAACCGGGCCTCGTTCTTCGTACCGACAGATCTGGAAGAAAGGCTGAAGAACGGCAACAGTACATTGTACAATAAGCAGTACGCCTACTATAAAGAGATGAAAGTCACCGACCCTCGTCTGGAACCGCTTGTAGAAATGATCCATCGCTACCGGCGGGTCTACGAACAGGAAGGTTACCTGGAATAAATGATGCCCGGACATTGCCGGAATCTCCCCAACAATCCGTACCTTTGCCTCCTCATGCGATAAACTTATGAAACTGACCTATCTTTTCCATAGCGGCTTTGCCCTCGAGACAGACCGGTGCATCCTGGTATTCGACTACTGGATGGACCCTGCCCACGTCGTCCCTCGGCTTCTGAAGTCGGATAAACCGATGTATGTCTTCTCCAGCCACTTCCACGAAGACCATTTCAACCGTGACATTTTCTCCTGGAAAGCCGAAAAGTCCAATATCCGATACATCCTTTCGAAAGACATCCTGAAACGGCGCCGCGCGCGGAAGGAAGAGGCCGATGTGTGGCTGGCCAAAGGTGGAACCTGGCAGGACGAATGCCTCCACGTAACCGCTACAGGCAGTAACGACAGCGGTGTATCATGGGTCATCGAAACGGACGGACGCTTCGTCTTCCATGCAGGCGACCTGAACAACTGGTATGCCCGCTTCCTGACCGACGATTATCAGGGAGGCCTCATCCATAGTCCCGAGTTCGGTACGGACATCGACCCGGAAAAGGAAGAGAAACTGTTTCTGGGAGAGCTGAAGGATATCCGGAAACTCACGGACCGTTTCGACATAGCGATGTTTCCCGTAGACGGACGCATCGGCAACGGTTATACCCGGGGCGGACGACAGTTCATCGAACGCTTCCAGGTAGGATTGTTCGTTCCCATGCACTTTGTGGCGAGCGGTTTCGAATCGGCTGCCCGAATGAAGGAATTTACTGATGCCCGTAACATTCCCTTCTGGAGCATCGACAAAGAAGGAGCTTCCATGGAATACTAAACACGAATAAAAACAGAACATGAAACAGATAGAAGTAGTAGCGGCGGTCATCTGCCACAACGGAAAATTTTTCGCCACCCAGCGCGGTTATGGCGAATTCAAAGACTTTTGGGAGTTCCCCGGAGGAAAAATGGAACCCGGTGAAACACGTGAAGAAGCTCTGAAACGAGAAATCCGCGAAGAACTCGATACGGAAATTTCAGTCGATACTTTCCTCACCACGGTAGAATACCCCTACCCTGCTTTTCACCTGACCATGCACTGCTTCTTCTGCTCCGTCCGTTCCGGTCACCTGGAACTGAAGGAACATGAGAATGCAGCCTGGCTACGGTTGGAGGAACTGGACAGCGTAGACTGGCTACCGGCCGATGTGGAAGTGGTGAAGACGATAAAGAATCATTGATGCTTCTCCTGATATTCATTCTGCGAATTCTGATTTCCGGTCTCAGATGGATAAAGTCACTGTTTTTTTCACCTTAAAACAGCAAACCAAGTTTCTTTTGCTGATGAGTCATCGTTCATGGTAGGGACGGGGTCAGCCTGCCCGAATGCATCCATATTACTGAACAACCCTAAAATCAATTTACCACATTTCCTACCAATTTTCCTCCCAAAAATCACCCTTCATATCATTATATTTTGTATTTTCAGCCGATAAATCCGATTATTATGCTGAAGAAGGGGATATACGAAAACATCATCAATCAGAGAATGGAGCGGGAAATACACACTGCCGAAACGGAAAACCTGGTTTGTGTACGTGAAGAGATAGACAATACCGAAGCTCCACAAATGCTGGCGGACTACCTGGCCAAAGCCATCCGGCAGAAGCTTCAGGAAACGGAAGACCTGCAGGACCGCATGGCAATCATCAACCGCATTCTGACAGAGTACGGACTGATAGAAGATGTACAGATCACCGACACCTCGAACCTGCTGATGGAAGTGATGACACAAGAAAAGAACCTGCTCCAGCAAAACAGCCGTTCCGAAACAATCCGTCCCCAATCAGGTTTCCGGGTAAGCAACCTGTTTACCGGCGGAAACAGTGCCCTGTCACTGGGAGAAGAAATCAGGAGGGAAATAGCCAGTGCGGATGAAATTTACTTTATCGTCTCTTTCCTGAAAGTGTCCGGTCTTCGTCTCCTTCTTGAAGATCTGAAAAAATTCTGTGAACGCGAAGGGACCCGCCTGCGTATCATTACCACAACATATTGCGGTGCCACCCAAGGCAAGGCCATCGAGCAGTTGTCCCAACTTCCTCATACCGAAATCCGAATTTCTTACCAGACCGAAATCGAACGTCTGCATGCCAAAGCTTACATCTTTGTACGGAATTCCGGTATGCATACGGCCTACATCGGTTCATCCAACCTGTCCAAGTCCGCCCAGACCGACGGACTGGAGTGGAACATGCGCGTCACCAGCGTAGAAAATCCGCACATCATCAAGACCGCCCTGGCCACTTTCGATATGTATTGGAACAGCCCGAATTTCGAGGACTTCCGCATCGGAGGCATCCGGAAATTCAACGAAGAACTCCAACGGAACAGCTTTCGGGAAAAAGCCGATAGCCTTGTCTACCAACGTTTCTCCCTACTTCCGCATCAGAAAAAAATACTGGACCGTCTGAAAGTGGAACGCGAAGAACGGCAGAATTTCCGGAACCTGATTGTGGCCGCTACCGGAACCGGAAAAACCGTCATTTCCGCTTTCGATTACCTGACCTTCCGGCGACAAGCTGTACAAGAAAACCGTAAGAGCCGCATCCTTTTTACTGCTCACCGGGAAGAAATTCTTCGTCAATCCCTGAAGACTTACCGCAGTGTATTACAGGATACTAATTTCGGCTCTTTGTGGGTGGGCAACTACCAACCGCAATCGGCAGAAGACTACGGACATCTCTTCGTATCCATCTCCATGTTCAATTCCCGCTTCGAACAGCTGTTCGCCCAATTACCGCCGGATTATTACGACTACATTGTCATCGATGAGGCCCATCACAGTCAGGCAGACAGCTATCGGAAGCTTCTCTCGCACTTTCATCCACGGTTACTCATCGGTCTGACCGCCACTCCGGAACGTATGGATGGCAAAGACCTCCGACCGGACTTTGGAGGACGTATCAGCGCAGAGATACGTCTGCCCCAAGCTCTCCAAGCCGGTCTGCTCACGCCTTTCCAATACCTCTGTATTGCCGATGATACCGATCTGAGCGATGAATCACTCTGGAGCGGACAACGGTACATCACCGAACGTCTGGCCGACAAGCTCTGTCTGCCGGAACGGGCCGGACACATCGTAGAAGCCCTGCACCGTTACCTGGCCGACGAATACACCTGCCGGGCTCTGTGTTTCTGTGTCAACAAGCGGCATGCGGATTTCATGGCCGAACAATTCCAACGGTACGGATTCATCGCCCGAAGTCTGACCAGCGATACTCCACAGCCACAACGGAAGCAATTGGCCGAAGACCTCCGTAACAGCAGGATACATTACCTCTGCGTAGTAGACATCTTCAACGAAGGTGTGGACATCCCCGAAGTCGATACGGTATTGTTCCTCCGCCCCACCGAAAGTCTTACCATCTTCCTGCAACAATTAGGTCGTGGCCTACGCCTGTCCCCAGGTAAAACGGAACTGACTGTCCTCGATTTCGTAGCACAAGCCAATCAGCAATACGATTTTGCCGGCAAGTTCCGTGCCCTCTCCCTTCGACCGGAAAAGAATATTATCCAACAGATAACAGATGGATTCACCTTCCTGCCCGCAGGATGCAGTATCATCATGGAGAAGGTGGCCCGTGAACATATCCTGAACAACATCCAACAGGCTATCTACAACAAGTCACGACTGATAAAAGAAATAAACACATATCATCAGTTGCCCACCCTCACCCAGTTTCTGGAAAACAACGGACAAGACATCCGCATCCTATATACGCAGAACAAATGCTGGACTTCGCTCAAACGTGCGGCTGGACGAATCAGTTACCAAGATACTCCGACCACCCGTCGACTGGAAAAAGGAATGGGTAACCTGGTACATCACAATACATCCTCCTTCCTTCACTTCGTGAAAGACTTTACCCAAGGGAGCAAGGAATATCTGAATAAGAAGAACTTATCTTACACAACCATGCTCTACTACGACCTGTATCAGGAACGAATCGACAAGACCGAGTTCAAGGACGCAGGCATGTATAAGGCACTGGACATCTTACACGAAGAAGAGTACAGATACTTCAAGCAGGAAATAGAGGAAATCGTTTCCTACCGTCTGGAAAATCTGGAGATCACCACCTCTCCGTTAGGTGATACCGTCTTACCGGGTATAGAGTTATACGGATGTTATACACGTGAGGAAATCTTTACACTCACCGGTCGCCAGACTGAAAACCGAAGGATGCAAGGTTCAGTATCAGGAGTATTCACCCTACCGGAGTATAACACAACCTTGCTGTTTGTGACGCTGAACAAATCGGACAAAGACTTTTCTCCTTCCACCCAATACGATGATTACATCATCAACAAGGATTATTTCCATTGGCAATCCAAAAATACGGACGCACACAACAATGCGGGAGGCCAAATCTATACCCGACAACCGGAGAAGCACAACAAGATTGTGCTGTTCGTACGCGAAGAAAAGAAAGATGGTTTCGGAAATACTACACCTTTCCACTGCTTCGGTCTGGTAGATTACGTCTCTTCACACGGCAATTTTCCGATGAACATCACCTGGAAGCTGCATCAGCCCGTTATGGCACAATACCTGAAAGTAGTATAACGCTTCCCTATCTGTAGCTGTCCGAATCCTCGAATTACCTACAGATAACCAACATGCCACGAGCTATCATTCTATCACTAAACAAAAGGAATATCCGACATTTTTCCCATAATTCACCCAAATCACCAACCTGAGGTTCATCCAAAATCCATCAATCAGTACAAGAACGTTAATATCCAGTTTCCCGTATCTGCAAATATCAGAAGTATAATAGCCTCATCTGTTAAACACACACATTTAATTAACATATCCAGCAAAGTTTCTCCCACGGAAAACGATTAGACAGATGCAGTTAAACGCCTAATTCTTTCCGCTTAAACCCGAAGATACATGCAGTCAAACATCCGGACGTTCTGGGATAGAAGCAAAATGAAGTGAATCTGGATCTGGAACAGGCCGATTTCCGAACGTTCTTCAAATTACATTTTATCTCATATACGACCATAAAACAAGCACACGAACATCACTTTCTAGCCGTCTATCGGACATCATCTATCAATACGTCCATTTACCTATCTTTTCAGCAACACACCAATTCATGAGAATACGATTTTCATATAAAGCCTTGAGTTGGGGGTAGAATTTCGGATGTACAAGTAGGTTAGAATTAACAGAATGACAAGATGTAAAATTGAAACAGATAAAATAAATGTTTCACAAGAGCAGCATAAAACTTTTACATTACAAAGCAAATGGGAACCGTTGGTATTCGAGTTTTGGACCCTATTTATATACTTCAAGGCTAATAAAGAAAGACATAAACAAGTGAAAACAATACATTCACCCAAACGTAAGTTACAATAGCTTCTCTCAAAATAAAAAACATGACTTAAGGTTTTGTATTATGCTGAAAAATCATTATGCTTGAAACGCATAATAAATACGAAGTATGGAATTCGTTGATAGTACAAAATATCAAGTCAAGAACATTCAGAAGGACAAGATTCTGATAATCATTTTGTTTTATATCTAACAAGCAGAAAAATCCGATCAAATTTGACTATAGGAATACCTAGGTACGTAGAAGTATGATAGCCATTCTGTTTTGCCCATTCCACGACACTATTTCTTATACTTTCCATGTAATAGATACTAAGTATCTTCTTTTGGACAAGTTCACTCCATGAAAGAAAAGTCATATCATCAGTAAGCACTTTGACACGAGATATTCCCAAAGCTATTGCAACAAGACTCTTTGTAAAATCACCTATGTCTGGAACAGGTTGTACCTGCAAACGTCGCTGGGCAGCATCTACAAAAGTCTTGATAGCAAGCAGATCCTTACATAAGTCCAATTGTCCGATTAGTGCGAGTTCATTTTCCATCTGCATTTGAAGAATGCCTCCATTATTGCACACCAACTGCTTAAATCCCCATTCTGTCTGAAACTTAAGAGCAGTCACTGCCTCCTTCTTTGATAAATTTTCCTTTCGTTTCTTGTCTTTACTTTTTGCCATAATCGTCATTTATAGATTTTGATTACAAAACAAATCTTTAGGTATGCAATAACACAGCACAGCTCATATAAAAATCTGCATACACCTACTTTTTTTTATGTATGCAGTGTTTTTGCAGATTTTATCACTAGCTTTGTGGAACACCACTGTGGAACCTCTGTATACTTTAACCCGAATTAAGAAATGATTAGCAAAACATTCAATCGATATATCTGGCTACTCAATACGCTTCTTCAATACCGAAAACTGACATTTCAAGAAATCAGCAATCGGTGGAAGAACAGTTGTATAGGAGATGGGAATCCTCTTGCCCTTAGAACCTTCCATTCTCATCGAGAAGCCATAGCAGAATTATTCGGAGTGGAAATAAAATGCGATCCATCTACCTATAAATATTATGTATCTTCTCCCGACCTGCTAAAAAACGACAAAACCAAGCAATGGCTTCTAAATACATTCACAATCTCGAATATGATTGAAGCAGGCCGCAACATGAAAGAGCGGATTCTACTAGAAGAAATCCCTGCTGGAGGCGAATTTTTACAGATGGTAATTGAAGCAATGCAACTGAATAACAAACTACAGATAGAGTATCAGCCTTTCAACAGGCCTAAACAAATTTTTCTTTTGCATCCGTATGCAATGAAAGTGTATCGCCAGCGCTGGTATGTTGTTGGATATCTGGAGGAGCAAAAAGGAATCAGGAATATCTCCCTAGACAGAGTAAAAGACATGAAGCAAATTGATGAGCCGTTCTTAATTCCCACCAGCTTTGATCCAGAAAAGTATTATGCCCATACGGTAGGAATATATGTAAATGAGAGGTTACAACCACAAAAGATAATCCTCAGGGTATATGGTTCTCAAGTGGAATACATGCGTTCGCTTCCGTTACATTTTTCGCAGAAAGAAATTGTAGGGAAAGAAGGAGAATACAGTGACTTTGAGTATAATTTGTGCCTTACCCCTGAACTTACCAGTCAACTATTGGCAATGGGCGAAAAAGTGGAGGTACGGGAGCCACAAGTCTTGAAAGATAATCTGCTGAAGAGACTAAGGGAAACTTTAAAAAGATATAGATGACAAGAATTGAATACAACAAAAACTTTAAATCATAAATCATGGATAGAAATTATATTCCAAGAGGTAAGTTCAGAGACGATTTTTTAACAGATCTTACTAGTCTTCCATATATTTCAAGATATTGTGAAGATAAGAACAGTGAACTTGATATAAAGGTGAGAGGTGACTACCTGAATATATATTACAAAGGGGGAAATCTCATGAAATTAAGAGGTAAGAATGAAATCGAGTTTGATGAATATTATTATTTACCTCAGGTAGATGCTAAAGGCTTATGCTCATCAGATATTAAAAAATTAATCAAAGAGGATTATAAATCAGAAGAGAAAATCTCAAAATCAAAATATCTTAGAAGACTTACATCCAGTCAAATTGAAACAAAAAGGCAAGATGCTTTGAATATTCATCAAGAATTGGAAACAAGATGTAAAGAAATGACAAACAAACTTCAACGAGCAACCTCTTATGAGGAAACAGTTGAACTGATTGAAAACATGAAAGAGGTGATGTACAAATGGAATGCAAGCCATTCCAGGTCAAAAAATGAACGTAGTATACAGCATTACATATCTCTGAATAATAAAACCTTTGATAATTCAACGGATTACGTTGTGTTGGACATAGAATATGCCTTACCTTACGAAGCGACCTATTTTAACCGAAATGAATACAGTAGGAATCAGCATCCACGAGCAGATGTAGTGGCCATTGACAGGACTGGACAAATTTATATCATGGAATTGAAGTATGGCATGAAAAGTGTCAACAATAAGTCAGGAATAAAATCACATACTGATGATTTTAATGCAACGATAGGCCATCCAGACAAATGGAGATTCTTTATGGAAGACATTAAGATCCTGTTTGACTATCAGACTGAGAAAGGTTTCATCAGTCGTGATTTAATGTTGGATATGAACAAAAAGCCTTGTTTTGCCTTTATCATGAAAATGGAGAAAAAGAATGATAAGAATAGTTTTAAAGAGAAACTGAAGCAAGAAGGTTTGTCAGATATAATGACTTTATACCTTCCTCTTGATGAAGATGAGAATGAATATCCTCCAGAAAATTATAAACTAAAATTCCAATCATGAACATCACAATCCATCGAGGAGCCAACCAGATAGGAGGATGCATTACAGAAATCTCTACCAAAGAATGTAAAGTAATAATTGATTTGGGGAGCAATCTTCCAGGTTGCAAAGAAATGGAACTAACAGCCGGTCAGGTAATGAAAATTACAGATGATGCAGATGCTGTGTTCTATACGCATTATCACGGTGACCACCTCGGATTACATCATCTGGTCTCTCCCCATGTACCGCAATACATAGGAGAAGGGGCTAAAAAAGTTTTGCTCTGCAAATATAAAGCATTGGCCCTTCATGGCAACTATTCAAGACAGATAAAATCAGCAGAACAAATGCTGACCTATCATGCGGCAGAACAAATCGATATTTCCCAAAAAAGAAAGATATTTGTTACACCTTATTTTGTAAGCCATTCAGCTTTCGATGCTTATATGTTCCTGATTGAGTGCGAGGGGAAGAAGATTCTTCATACAGGAGATTTCCGTAAACACGGATTTCTTGGGAAAGGATTACTCCCGACTTTGAAAAAACGAATCGGAAATGTGGATATTCTCATCATCGAAGGTACGATGCTGGGAAGGAAACAAGAACCTGTGCTGACGGAAAGTGAGATAACCAATCATGTGACTCAAGCCTTGCATATGCATAAGTATATATTTGCTCTATGTTCTTCTACAGATATAGAACGGCTAGCCACATTTCATAGTGCATGCAAGGAGACAGGTCGCATATTCTTAGTAGATGAGTACCAGGAAAGTGTAGTGGATATCTTTACAAAGTATGCCGGCAAAAAGTCGCGTTACTTTAAGTTCAAAACGTTTCGACTGATTAATTATCGGACAGAAAACGTCAAGAAAGAACTCCAACATAAAGGATTTCTTATGCCTGTAAGAGCAAGCAGTTTCGACCTGATCAAAAGAATGCTTGATGTATACAATGACGAACAGCCCTGGCTGATTTATGCCATGTGGAGCGGATATGCGGATTCAGATTCAGATAGTGCTCTAGAAGGAGTAACACGCATTCGTAGCCTTTTCCCAGACCGGATATATGACGGAGTAAAGGATGGAGTCCATACCAGCGGCCATGCAGATGTACAAGCATTAGAAGAGATGTGTCGGACAGTAAGACCTCGGATAGGGATCATCCCCATTCACAAGGATGCAAACCACAGGTATGAGGAACTAGGCATTCTTGGCTACAGGATATTCGGTGAAGGACAAACAAAAACAGACAACATTCATATTTCTATCCGATGAAAATACTTCAACTATCAGACACGCATAGCCGACACCTGCTATTGACCCGACTCCCAGCTGCCGATATCATCGTACATTGTGGCGATTTTACAGATAACGGGACAGAGGAAGAGGTTCTTGATTTCCTGAACTGGTTCATCAGACTTCCCTATCCGCACAAAATCTTTGTAACCGGAAATCATGACTTGTGTCTTTGGGACGCAGACGGAATAGAAGATTTACCTCCTGATGTACATTTCCTTCAGGACAGCGGATGTGAGATAGACGGTATAAGATTTTTCGGTCTGGCCTATAATCATCCGGAAGCCCTCATACCGGATACAGTCGATGTGCTTATCACACATGAACCACCAGTGATGATACTAGACAACTCTGGTGGGATTCACTGGGGAAACGTACCGCTCCGAAAACGGATATTTGAAACCCATCCCCGTTACCATCTGTACGGCCATGCACACGAGTCCTACGGAATTACTCAGAAGCAAGGCATTATCTTCTCCAACGGAGCCTTAATGAATGATAAATTCCAACTTTGCTACCAGCCCCGGCTACTCATCCTTTCTGATTGACCGTTCCCGATACCCCACCAATGCCTTGATACCGATACATTATTTCCGTCTGTCATTCGGGCAGAGTTATTTCAGACACTACACATTCATACCCGAACTACATAAAAACGTATGCTGACACATGATTTATCCATAGAAAGATGTACATTTGTAGAACAAGTACCTGCGGTAACATACATTTATGTATGGCAAAGGAGTATACTATAAAGACCTTTAAAATCAAAAATATGATTAAGCAATAAAATAGCCACTAAAACAACATAACCGATATGCGAAATTTCATTACAACACGTGCCGGTGCCTCATTTTATGCAGGCGAAAGGTATACTTTCGTAGTCCGGCAAAACCACCTGGAGCTGGTAATTAAAGTCGGAAAAAATCTGTACGGTGTGGTCTGTATACTGCTTACAGGTCCGGAAACCGTCAGTCTGACATGTAATTGGGGGCATTTCTTTGACCGCGTATATAATCACAAGGAACCGGAAAAGCTGTTGTCCATGTTACAGAAGACCTGCCCTACTGTTTGTGAACTCTTCACCGGAGAAACGCCATACGACTGCATCACGCTACCCGATGAAGACCAGCTGGATGCAATATCCATCAGCCTGAAACGGAATATGGAACAAAAGAGTATCTTCTCCCTGCTGGACAATAAAGAAGTGCTGCATGAAGCCGAAAAGCTGTTTGATTTCTGCTGCAAACTGTACAACGAAATCAAAGAGAAATGTCCGTTTGAAGGATGGAAAAAAGGGTTGATGGAAATCTGAAACAGGGAACAGACTCATTCCGCCACCACATATAAACAATCACCCAAGACATCAGCAATATGACAAATATAAATTCAGAGAATCTTACCTCAATCATCGAGGCATACAAGGTCTATTTCAAAGAGTATTTTTCCTTTGAAATCTATAAATGGAAAGCGGTGGAATACTTTCAGACGTACTGGAATATTGAAGCCGTCAACTTCAAAGAAATGCTGGTACAGGCCTTTAGCAAGACAAAAAATCTGCTGAGTTCGATGAATAATTATCCTCAAAAAATGCTGCAGGAATTCTGTGAAATAGACGAAACAAAAGTACGCGAAATGTTTCGGATGTTGTTTGACGAAAGCCAGCAGGTCGTATTCCGGATAAGCCAATTCCGTAAAAGTGCTGATGAATTGTTGAAGCAGTGGGGAAAAGGTAAGCAGCATTATCAGACGCTCAATGCAATGACCACGTATCTTTGGCTTCGTTACCCAGACAAGTACTACATCTATAAGTATTCTTGCGCCCAGAAAATGGTGAGGGAACTGACTCCGTCAATGGTACTCAAGAAAGGAAGCGGAGCAGAAGAAGCTATCAAAGTATTTCAGTTATATGACGAGGTTGCTGAAGTGCTTCGGAAGGATAATGAGATAAAGTCAATGCTGTCCAGCATTCTAACGGACGATTGTTACCCGGACAAAGAACTGAGAACAACTGTTGTGGATTTGGCATATTTCGTAGGACGGTTCTACCATCCCAAACATGAAACACAGCCTGTTCCAGGGACGAAAGTACAAACCTGGATTTATTCTCCAGGAGAGGGTGCCCGTAAATGGAATGAATGTGTGGCCAACGGAAAGATGTATCTAGGCTGGGATGATATGGGGGATCTTGATCCGTATGAGAGCCGTGAGGAGATGAGAGAGCGGATGAAAGAACTGTACGGAGAAGAAAAGGATTACCGGAATGACAGTCTGGCCACCTGGGAATTTGCCAACGAAATGAATGTGGGTGATGTCGTATTTGCCAAGAAAGGCCGCGGATGCATCATCGGACGAGGTGTAGTAACAGGAGATTATGAATACGATGAGAGCCGGACGGAATATATGCATGTTAGAAGTGTGAAATGGAACAAGGTAGGTGAATGGACTTTACCGGATGTGGTTGCCATGAAAACATTGACGAATTTGACATCCTATACAGATTATGTAAAGAAATTGAATGAACTGGTGGAAGGTGAAACAGAATCAGAAGCCATACACAACTACTGGTGGCTATGCGCCAATCCTAAAATCTGGAGCATGGCGGGCTGGACGGTCGGTGAAGATCAGGAGTATACACTTTATAATACGGCAGGAAACAAGCGTCGTGTGTTCCAACATTTCCTGAATGCACGAGTCGGAGATAAGGTGGTTTGTTACGAGGCAAACCCTACCAAGCAGATTACCGGTCTGGCGGTCATCTCGAAAGAAAGTGACGGTGAAAGAATCTGTTTCCGGAAAGTTGAAACATTGGCTTCACCCATAGATTTGTCGGAAGTCAAAACGGTGCCGGAACTGGCGGATATGGAATTTCTGGTGAATCCGAACGGTAGTTTCTTTCACCTGACAGAAAAGGAATATACAGCGTTGCTCAATCTCATCCGGGAAGAAAACGATAGCATCCAACCGATAAAATCTATCGAAAAATACACGAAAGAAGATTTTCTGAAAGAAGTGTTTATGGGTGAGCAGGACTTCAATACCTTAAGCCATCTAATCCGGACCAAAAAGAATGTCATCCTGCAGGGGGCACCCGGAGTGGGAAAGACTTTCTGTGCCCGCCGCCTGGCACAGGCCATGATGGGTGAAAAGGATGAAAGTCGTATAGCCTTGATTCAATTTCACCAGAACTACTCCTACGAGGATTTTGTAATGGGATACAAGCCATCGGGAGAGACCTTCGAACTACAGAAAGGCATCTTCTACAAATTCTGCATGCTTGCCACCAATCATCCGGAGAAAGAGTATTTCTTCATCATCGACGAGATTAACCGGGGAAATTTGTCAAAAATATTCGGGGAACTGCTGATGCTGATTGAAAAGGACTACCGGGGTGAGAAACTGACGCTGGCCTATAAAGACGAGAAATTTTCAGTACCTGAGAATCTGTATCTCATCGGGATGATGAACACAGCCGACCGAAGTCTGGCATTAATCGATTATGCGTTACGCCGTCGGTTCAGTTTTTTCGAAATGTCACCAGGTTTCAACTCGGAAGGCTTCAAGACTTATCTGAAGGAAAAAAACAATACCCGTTTGGACGAGCTGGTAGAACTTGTCAAGGAACTGAACCGTCAGATTGCTGCCGATGATTCGTTGGGACGGGGATTCGAAATAGGACACAGCTATCTGTGTACGAAAGGAACCGTAACGGATGAATGGCTGAAAGAGATTGTAAACTACGACATACTTCCGATGCTACGGGAATATTGGTTCGACAATAGGCCGGAAGTAGATAGATGGTCGAACAAGCTGAACGACATTTTCCATGACTAGAGATAGGAATATCTGGATACGCAACGTGTATTACATGCTTTCGTATGCCTTCGAGGAACTGAAAAAGAACAACTATGAGCAGATTGCCCGAGAAGAATTCGATCGCATACAGGATTTGTTTGCCGAAATCCTTTTCAAGGGGGTATCAGCACAGCTGAAGCGCGGACTGTACCGGGAGTATGTAACCCGGACGGAAGATCTGCCGTTACTGAAGGGGCGTCTGGATATACGGGAAACCATCAACAACCGGATGCGTTGCCGGAATGTATTGCGTTGTGAGTACGATAATCTGTCGGAAAACAACCTGTTCAATCAAGTGTTGAAGACAACGTTGGATGTCCTGTGTCACGAACGGAGTGTGTCGCCCGTACAGAAGGCAAAACTAAAGCAACTGATGCCTTTCTTCTCAGAAGTAGACAAGATAGACATCCGGAACATCCGATGGAACAATTTTGTGTATCAAAGAAACAATCAGGCGTATCGGATGCTGATGAATGTATGCTATTTCATCATCGATGGTATGCTTATGACAACAGAGACCGGAAAGTATAGGATGGCTACTTTCTCGGACGAACACATGTGCCGCCTGTTTGAGCGGTTTGTGCTGGAATACTATCGTGTGCATCACCGGGAATTGTCACCCAACCCGGATCGGATTGAATGGAATATCTGCCCGGAAGAAGACTCGATGATTGATTTCCTGCCTACCATGCGGAGCGACATCGTCCTACACCGGGCAGACTGGACACTGGTCATCGATACAAAATATTACAGCCATGCCATGCAACATCATTTTGACAAGCCTACCATCCATTCTGCGAATATGTACCAGATATTTACCTATGTGAAAAATCTGGATGTGGAAAACGCAGGAAAAGTAAGCGGCCTGCTTCTATACGCAAAAACAGACGAAGAGATTACGCCTGATCTGTCAGCCTCATTCGGCAAGAACCGCATTCGGGTAAGGACGCTCGATTTGAACCAAGAATTCTCTGGCATAGCCCGACAACTGGAGGAGTTTCTTGAATGGTGAATATATCAGCTTTCATCCCAAAACAACAAAAAACAGCCAAAAATGAGTTTATATCGGGGAAAAGCAGTAACTTTGTACGAAGCAAGCATACCGCTACCATTGAAACAATGGCCCAAAAAGAAGAGACAGACTGAACAGTCATAACCCTAAAAATGAATGAAAGCTACGACCTTTCTGCATCTGAAGAGGCTTTGTCCGACTTTGAGGTACAGAAAAGCCGTTTTTAATATATGGCAATGAAAGCGAAACCCTTTATCAAATGGGTTGGAGGTAAAAGCCAACTCATCGAGCAACTGGATTCTTTATTACCAGCTGACTTTGATAACCGTAGAAACGTTACTTACATAGAGCCTTTTGTAGGTGGTGGAGCCATGCTCTTCTACATGCTACAGCGTTACCCGAATATCAGACATGCTGTCATCAACGACATCAATCCGGACCTCATCGGCTGCTATCGGACCGTCAGGGATTTTCCGGAGGAATTGATAGCGTCGTTACAACAGATAGAAAAAGAATATCTCGAATTGGGAACTGAAGAAGAACGGAAAGATTTCTTTATGACTGTCCGGACAAGATACAACCTGAAAAATCTTGATCCTGTAGAAAATACGACGCTCTTTTTCTTCCTGAACAGGACTTGTTTCAATGGGCTCTACCGGGTAAACAAGTCCGGTGCATTCAATGTCCCCTTCGGCAAATATACAAACCCGACTATCTGTGACGCGGATACCATCCGCATCGACTGCAAGTTGCTGCAGAGGGTGGAGATCCATCAAGGTGACTTCGAACAGACATTCGAATACGCTGAGGGAGACACCTTTTTCTATTTCGATCCGCCTTACCGGCCATTGAGCGATACTTCCAGTTTCAATGACTATACAAAAGAATCATTCAATGACGCAGACCAGATAAGGCTGAAAGCCTATTGTGACAAGATACATAAGGCCGGTTTCTCTTTCATGCTCAGCAATTCGGACTGTAAAGGGAAAAACGAAACCGATAATTTCTTTGACAAACTGTACCGGGATTATGTCATAGACAGGGTATGGGCCTCCAGAAGTATCAACGCCAACCCGAACAAGCGCGGAAAGTTGACAGAGATTCTTGTACACAACTATGCCCTGACCAAGAAAACCGAACAGGAACCCATACTCGAACTCAGATTATTCGCCTAATGCCTATGAAAGATTTCAACCGGTTCATGTCTCAACTGCAGGAAACCAATCAGACATTGGATTTCTTCTGTGATTTCGACAAGATTTCCCAGAACGTTGAAGACATCAAACTCAGCCTTTGTATGCTCAACAGTCTGATTGGTGCGACCGATATGCGTCAGGCCGTCGAAACGATCTGGAGAAGAGACAAATCCGCCTTCAACGTAATGGATATCCTCATCGCCGTCAGAAGTGAAGGAAAGAAAAAAGTTCTCAATTCACTGGGACAATGTGTTGTGTTAGACTCGTTGTTCAGTTCTGTTGAAGGTGTCATGGAATTTCTGGAGGACACAGGTCTGACAGAAGTTTTCCAGCAACAGAAGATAAGGAATCTGGTGGACTATGTATTCGGTATAGAAACCGGACTCGATACCAATGCCCGCAAGAACCGGAGCGGTCACGTCATGGAAGCCACGATCGCCCGCACGTTTGACAACAAAGGAATCATATACAGGCAAGAAGTGTATTCCAGCGAATGGCCTTCTATCTCACAGGTACTCGGAGATGATGAGAAGCGTTTTGATTTCGTCATCCAGACACTGCAGAAAACCTATCTGATAGAAGTCAACTTTTACAGTGGAGGAGGCTCTAAATTGAACGAAGTAGCCCGATCCTATTCGGATATCGCTCCCAAAATCAATTCTGTTCCTGGTTTCGAGTTCGTGTGGATTACTGACGGAATCGGATGGAAAAGCGCAAAGAACAAACTTCAGGAAGCCTACAACATCATTCCGAGTATTTACAACCTGACCAATCTGGAAGATTTCATGAACCTAGTAAAAGCCTGAGAAATGAAAGAGTTTACCGCATTTTGTCAATCATTCAAAGGAATAATGGACAGGCACCCGCAATTGGATATAGAAGGTGCAAGAGAAATAATCCAACAGATTAACGAATTCCTTTACACGACCCACCCACATATCGGTACAATTGAGAAATTCGGAAACACATTCAACTATTTTTCCGATTTCCATAAGTTCTGGCACAAGCACCATCAGGAAATTCTGAATTGCGAGATAGACGAATGCAAATGTGAACAAGTAGCCGATGCCCTTCATGCCGTTTTTGTCCAAACACACGGTTCCGCATTTACCTCAGTTTATGACACATGTGACCTCCCAAATGAAGATATATGTCGTATACGTTTCCTGACCGCCAACCAAGATTTCAGAGGTTCACGCAATTTTTCTTTTCTTGCAGAAGTTTTCAGCAATGACAACTCCATCTTTGACGAAAACAACATTCTGGCCGATCCGGATGATTTTCTGAAGAAAATCGAAGTCGGTAACTTGTCCCAAAACGACAAAAGACTGAAATACGCTACAAACATTGCCCAATTTCTACTTTCGCATGAGTGTACCCCTTACAGACTCATCGATAAATATCACCGGAACATCTATGCCCTACGAAACGATTTGATAGCCTGTAACGCAGGCTATGGAAACAAGAAGGCAGACATGTTTGTACGAGATATGGTTGTGCTGGGAATATGGCAGAATGTTACAGATTTCGAACGCATCAATGTAGCTAGCGATGTCAATACAATTAAAGTCGCATTGAAAACAGGAATCATCCGAACAGCCATTCCGTTGGTATCAAGTTTCCTGGACATCTTCTGTTACCAATATGAATACATTGATGACATGAATGCCGCTGCCTGGCGACGTGTCTGGGAAATCTGGAAGCAGAAATATCCGAAAGAAAGCATCTCAAGCCCGTGCCTGATGGACTACTTTGTCTACAACGTAGTAGGACGCCAATTCTGCAAAGAAAGTCTTCCTATCTTCACATGCCCTAACGGTCATATATTCAGATGGCATTCTGCCAAAAACACGACCTGTCAGGTATGCTACAGACAAGGAATCCGAAGAGTTTCTGCTTCTATTATCAGGAAATGTATGCCCTGTGAAGATGAAGAAGGAGCTATCGCCATACTGAATACTGAATATGTAAAATCCTTGCCTGAAGGACAAAAAATCACAAGATGCCCCTTTGCAGATATCTGTAACGACAAGAAACATTTGAGACCTCCGAAATCCATCAGCATCATGGGACAGACAGGATGGCAATCTGCCTATACGAACAAAGGAGAAGGAGGTGGTGGCTTAATGGCCTGACAACAATAAAAGATTATGATTGAACCTTACTATAAATCAGCAAAAAACGATTTCCTATTGGCCAAAGGAGATACATTCAGGCTACTTCATGAATTTGACTTCAAATTCGATATGATATTTGCCGACCCTCCTTACTTCCTGTCCGACGGAGGTATAAGCCTGCAGTCCGGACAAGTGGTATGTGTCAACAAAGGGAAATGGGATGAATCCAGGACTCCGGAAGAGATGGAAGCATTCAATAAGGAATGGTTGCGTTTATGCCGTGACAAACTTAAAGATAATGGAACCATCTGGATCAGCGGAACATATCACAATATCTTCTCGGTAGCCAACTGCCTGACAGAACTCGGCTATAAGATTCTGAATGTAATCACCTGGCAAAAGACCAACCCGCCGGCAAATATCTCCTGCCGCTTCTTCACCTACAGCACAGAATTCATTATCTGGGCCAGGAAATTCAAGAAAGTACCACACATTTACAACTATGAGCTGATGAAAAGTATCAACAATAACAAACAGATGACTGATGTGTGGAGACTTCCAGCCATCGGACGTTGGGAAAAGTCATGTGGAAAACATCCCACACAAAAACCGCTTTCTGTACTGGTCCGTATCATTCTCGCGTCCACCAACGGAAATGCCTGGATATTCGACCCGTTTGCAGGTAGTAGCACAACCGGTATCGCTGCCAACTTGTGCGGAAGACGCTTCTGCGGAATCGAACAAGAAGAAGAATTCTGTGTCATGAGTAAAGCTCGACGGGAAGAACTGGAAGATAATACTATCCGAAAAAAACTTCGTCATCATATAGTTGATTTCAAGGTCATCGATTCACTCCCTGCAACCGATGTACCCTCGATACTTTGTGAAGAGCATGCGGTTGAATACGGTAAGCTACCTTTTGAATAATATTTACATTACTATAAAAGTACTTACATTGCCGGCTCGGCAGCCATTGCCACCGGTTCATCTTCAACGGTCTGGTACGGCAAGCCCATAGGGCTATCCTGTAGTTCCCCGCGCAGACGCTCCTTCAGTTTGGTATTGCACTTGTTCACCGTAAGGTTACGGATGGCATAGGCCAAGGCTTTAGGTTGCCCTATCAGCACACAGATCTTTTTTGCCCGGGTAATGCCTGTATAAATAAGATTGCGCTGGAGCATCACGAAATGTGTCATCAGCACAGGAATCACTACGATAGGATATTCAGAGCCTTGCGATTTATGAATGGTAGTAGCGTAAGCCAAAGTCACCTCATCAAGTTCCGAAGCCTCGTACTCTACCAGACTACCGTCGAAACGGATGCAAAGCGTACGGTCTTCCATATTGACCTTTTCAATGATGCCGATGTCACCGTTGAAAACATTCTTATCATAATTGTTGCGGATCTGCATCACCCGGTCGCCTAACCTGTAGTTGATTCCACCCCGGCTGATACCCAGCGTAGAAGTGTTGAGCGCCTGCTGGAGGAGCATGTTCAGATTGCCAGCCCCCACGACACTCCGTTGCATAGGCGTAAGTACCTGTATGTTGTTCAACGGCTGGTTGTACGCCTTGGGCAGCCGATGCTTGACCAGCTTCACAATCTCCTCGGCCACCTGCTCAGGGTCATCCTTTCTGATGAAAAAGAAATCAGTATCCTTGCCATTGCTGGTATCAGGATAACGCCCCTGGTTGATGGCATGGGCACTCATCACGATACGGCTGCTTTGAGCCTGGCGGAAGATACGGGTAAGACGAATGACAGGTACCTGCCCGGAGTCGATGATGTCTCTCAACACATTGCCGGCACCGACACTCGGCAACTGGTCGATGTCGCCCACCAGAATCAGCCGCATCTGTACCGGAATCGCTTTCATCAGATTATACATCAGGATGATGTCTATCATGGAACATTCATCCACGATGAGCACATCTCCCTCCAGGGGATTATCATCGTTCCGCTTGTAGCCGTCCTGCGGATTGAATTCCAGCAGGCGATGAATGGTTTTTGCCTCCATACCGGTAGCCTCACTCATACGCTTGGAGGCACGTCCGGTGGGAGCAGCCAGCAGGACACGAAGACCGGCCGCTCTGTAGGCGGCTATGATACCTTGGGTAGTCGTAGTCTTACCGGTACCCGGACCACCCGTCAGCACCATCACCCGGGACCGGACCGCCTGCCTGATAGCCGCCACCTGCACATCATCGTATCCGACACCCGTAGCCTTCTCGATGGCCTGGATATCGATATTTCCTTCGAATAGAGCGGAAGACCTGGAAGTCATCAAAGCAAGCAGCCTTCTGGCCGTTCCACGTTCCGAATGATAAAACGGAGGCAGATAAATGGCCTCCTGTTCACGGATAAGATCTTCGGAAGCAATCATCCCAGCCATGGCCTGCACGATGGGCTCCCGATCGGCCTCCAACAGCTTGCCGGCGGCTTCGATGAGTTGCTCCTCTACCGCATAGACATGTCCCTCGTCGGCCAGTTCGTTGAGTGTATACTGTATACCGCTCCTGCACCGGCGCAAGTCATTCTTTCCGTATCCCATCTTTCCGGCTATGCCATCGGCCGTCTTGAATCCGATGCCCCAGATATCGTCAGCCAGGCGATAAGGGTTTTCCTTCACTTGATCAATGCTTTCCTTGCCATATTGCCGGTAAATCTTGGCCGCATAGGCTGTACTCACGCCATACTGTTGCAAAAAGAGCATCACATTCTTGATGTCCTTCTGCTTTTCCCAGCTTTCGCGAATCTTCTCCACACGCTTCTTACCGATACCGGGCACTTCATAAAGACGTTCGATATCCTCCTCGATGATGTCGATCGTTTCTGTACCGAAACGCTCCACTATCAGATGGGCGAACTTAGGGCCGATGCCTTTCACCAGTCCGCTTCCCAGATACTTCTCGATACCATATACCGTAGCAGGCATGACTTCTTCCCACGTCTCGCAGACGAACTGGCGTCCGTACCGTTTGTCCATCTTCCACACGCCGTCGCATAACAGCACAGCCCCCACCGGTACATCCAGCAGGTTGCCTACCAAGGTCACAAGATCCGCATAATCCTTGACCTTCACCCGCATCACGGAATATCCGTTCTCCTGGTTCTGGTAAGTAATGTGTTCTACTACGCAACGTAACTTCATCATAGCCATTCTCTGTATTACCGTTTTACTTTATCCGAAAACAAGGAATCACCGGAGCAGCGCATCAATCGCTTCTTCCGGGACCTCCGGCAAGATACTCCGGAACTGAGCCAGCAAGCGCTGACGGGATTCTTCGGGAGTACGTTCCGGATGACAAGCCTCTCTACCGAAAAGAGCTTCAGGGGTGGTCAGCAACGACCATCCCCACCCGTATTCCCTGCCATGACGGTCATGCGGATAGACGAAATCTTCGGTCACGATGTAGCCGCCCATCTCCAGACGCGTCAGATAGGCATCGAAACGGCTACGCATCTTCGGTCCCGTAAAGCCACAGGCGGCACGTAGTTTCCGGGTTATCAGACTACCGTATTCCTTCAGCGTGACCAGGATAATCTCTTCGATGCTTCCTTCTTCCGGTTGCGGATAAAGGCTGCGCCGGTAATTGCAGAAATCGGGCCACCATTCCCGGCTGATGAAACCGGCCTTGCGCTGGAAAAACTTCCCGTAGGCACAGCCACTTTCCTGCAGAATCGGACCTTTCCATTCCCACAACGGCCATTCCCAGCCTCCGTCCGGAAGCCTCGTATACTGGCAATCCTCATCTGCGACCTCCTCGGCCGACCACCCTGCCACTCCCATCGCCAGCAAGGGCAGGAAACCCACCTGACCGATGTAGTCTATCAGCTCCTGACACGTATGTATCTTTTCCGCTTTCATTTTCCCAACTCTCCATTCATTCTTTTCCGGACAATGGAATAAGCCTTCTGGAAAAGGGCGGAATGCTCCATCGTCTGTAACATCTCCCGGAAACGGCTCATGGGGATGGTAAAGCTCAGCTCGTCGGCCGGAACCAACGGCCGGGCCGACGGATCCAGCATACCGAGGAAGCAGCTCCGTCCGCCTCTCCTGTTTTCCTGTACGGCAAAAGCCACAATGCTACAGCATCCCGAAGCGAAACGGGTACAGACGGCATCGTCGGCATCGTTGTCAAAGAAAGCCCAGGAGCACAGGCCGGAAAGCCTGTCGGGCGTAGCGAAGAACAAGATACCTTCCACCGAATCGAAATCCGTCAGACGGTCCATCCGGACAAAGTTCAGAAACAGCTTCTCCGTCAGACGGATATCCAGCTTATCGATGAATGCCTTCACCTGTTCCCGGGTCTGCTTGTAGTGCTCGGTTTCGGACACAAAGGCCGGAATCCGCTCCTGCATCGGAGCGAACGCGGTATAGAGGCTCCCCCCGCCGCACAACACATTCTGAGCCGTCAAGGTCAACGGTTCGCCTTCGCATACTTTCCGGATGGCTCCGATCATGCAACGGGGTACCTTCTTCCCTTCTACGGCCGGTGTATCACTGTAGCCAAACGCTATCGGAAGAGGCGCCGCCTCGCCGAAAGCTTCTCTATATTTTTGCAGGAATCTCTGTATCATACCACACCATTTTACTTCTGAAGAACCTTCACAAAATCATCGGGCAAAATCACATTTTTCACCTCGAGCGCCTCCGAGAACAAGGGAGCGATTTCCTTCACGGTAAACCCCGCGATACCACAACCGATACGGGTCACATAGAAAGTCAGCTCCGGATGACTACGTGCGAAACCGATGAACTCATCCACATAAGGGCGGATGGTCTCTACCCCACCCTGCATGGTAGGAATCGCGTAACTCTGTCCCTGCAGACCGACGCCTTGCCCCCAGACCGCCCCGAAACGGTCGGCAGCCAAACGGGCAGCACCTCCGGCATGCATACCGGCCAGGTTACTGCCGAACACAAACACGTCATTGTCCTTCAACGCCGAGATTCGCTCGGGTGTATACATCCTGTCATACATATACTGTTCCTCCTTGATGATTTTATTTCCATACTTCTGTTCGAACTCCTCCACCACCTTCCGCAAGGAATAAGGGAGATACCCCATCCCCTTCTTGCATAATTCCTCCGGAATACCGAAGAATGCCTCGGCAATGGAACCCGTGATACATGCCAGCGTATCGCTGTCACCCCCCAGGCTGATGGCATTACGGATGCTGTCTTCGAAATCCTTCCCGTCGAGGAAGGCGACGATGGCTTGCGGCACCGTGTCCTGGCAGGTGGCCCCCCAACCGTAAGACTCGCGGATACCGTCGCAGGTAAAGCTGAGGTCGTAACCGAAACGGGAAACAACTGCCGTCCGTATCTCCTCTTTCGTCGCGCCAATACGGGCCATGAAGATGCACAAGGCCGTCGCCTGCGCTCCCTTGATACCCTCCGGATGATTGTGCGTACAAGCGGCCGATGCCTCAGCAGCAGCCAGAACCGTATCGATAGTCTGGAACGCCCATCCTACCGGACCCACCCGCATGGCACTCCCGTTTCCACAACTGTTGTAAGGTGCGAAATCGCCGGTCGCTGCCCGCTTGACCCAGCGTATGAAACTGTTTCCATAAGCGCCCATCGGATGCGGATACCGGGAGGCATAACGGAAGTAATACGGTCCGCTATCCTTCGTCCCTGCTCCGTCCAGCAACCATTCGGCGGTTGCCACCGTCAGAATGCTATCGTCTGTATATTCTCCCCGTTCCGGAAAGAACGGAAAATCCTTAGTCTTGATGTTGTGAAATTCGTAGATACTGCCCACGATGTCACCGATAATACTTCCTAACATATTCCATTCTATTTGTTATTGTTGAGCTATCAGGAATGCGGTGTAAGCTACATAGCATACCACAAGTAACGCACCCTCTATACGTGTGATAGTCCGTTTTTTAAAGAACCAGCCCATCAGCCAGAACAGGATGGAAGAACCAACCAGTACTGCCATATCAATGGAGTTGATGTTTCCCATAGGCAACGGTGAAATACTGGCACTGCATCCCAGTACAAAGAAGATATTGAAAAGGTTACTGCCAATGACATTTCCGATAGCAATACCCGGATTCTTTTTCAGGGCTGCCGTAACAGAAGTAGCCAGTTCCGGCAAGGAAGTACCTCCGGCTACCAGGGTAAGTCCGATGATAGAATCGCTGACACCTAACGAACGCGCTACACCGCTGGCTCCATCAACAAAGAACTGCCCCCCCAGAATCAGTCCGGCAAGTCCACCCACAATATATAATACCGATTTCCATACCGGCAACATCTTAACCTTCTGTTCCTCGCCACCGTTTTCATTTCCCTTATGGGCAATAGCAAATGTATAACGCATAAATATCAGGAAAAAGCCCAACAAGACCAGTCCGTCTATCCGACTGATGATGTTCCTGCTTTCTCCATCAAGGAAACAGTCACTGGCAAAACAGGTCAACACCAGTGCTGAAAGAATGACCAAAGGAATTTCCTTACTCATGGTCCCCTCTCCTACCTGTATGGGACGCACCAAAGCTGTACACCCGATTATCATCAATACATTGAAAATATTACTTCCCACTACATTTCCGATAGCCATTTCCGCACTACCCTGGATAGCAGACAGCACGCTGATAACCAACTCCGGTGCCGAGGTGCCGAACGCAACAATAGTCAGTCCGATGACCAGATCGGAAATATGAAAACGCTTGGCCACCGAAGCTGCCCCATCTGTCAGTCCACTTGCTCCCAAAAGAATCAAAACTAACCCACCTATCAATAAAAGAATATTCATCCACATAATAATATTGTTTTTAAATTGTTTATCATGTGCAAAGTTAGGAAAAACCTTTAATTGTTTTACATACAATCCAGCAATGAATTTCCAATATGGGCACAAATCTTCATGTAACAGATTTTCATCATTTCAGCAAACTTCCTTTCCACTGTTACAAATATCTCTTATCTCTTCACAAATATGAATCGATATTCCAAAGAGTCTATACAGTTAACCATCATTAACAAGGGGATATAGTGGTTTCTCATAAAAAAGCTGTTTTCAAGAAAAACAAATTCCTACAAAATCATGATGAACAACAGATTATTCTCAACAAGCCTTGTCTTGTCAGCTTTCACCCTCATCCTCTTTTCCTGCCACAAGGAAGAATACTCACCTATACCGGCCACCACACAGCAATGTGGCATCCTCATTTCCTTCAGTGACGGAAATAATAAAAGCCTGCTCGAGAGCAGCGAGTTTGTAGCGGGAATCTCCACTTTCGGAAATGAATCGCAAACCCAATTGCCCCATACGGTCAGAAATATAAACGGGAAATTATATCTGTCTCTTGTAGCGGATTTACCGGATGAAAAGAACATGAAATTTTCAGGAGACCAGAGACAGGCAACAGCAATGACAGAAATCAGCCTGAAAGTAAAAAAACAAAAAATTACCCTGAAATGTTATTTCAAATATCGGGATGACAGCAAGCCCCCCATGCCTACAGCCAGCAAGACATCCATCGTCCTCGAAAGCATTACGCTGGACCGGAAAGCCATTAAACGGAACAGCAAAACGGTCATTGACGGAAACCTGGTATTCCCGTTACAGATAGATTCGAAAGGGAATCTGCATTAAACAGTTTTCACACGCATCTTTTTATTACCAATCACTCATAAATTCACAGAATCATGACAAGAATTATCCTACCTTTAGATTATTTCCTGTTAGGAGCCACCTGCTTCCCCTCATGCGACAATGAAGGAACATCTGCCAATCTGCAAAATGCGAGTAATCTGCCCGCTCCAGTCAGTCCGGAAACTTCTATCAACAAACCTTGACTTCAGCTTATGACAATAACAAACAGATACATCCTCTTAAGCATACTGCTCCCGCTTATTGGAATAAATACATCTTCAGCTCAAGAACCGGAAAAAGCCATTAAAAAAGAGGCGAAATTTCATGTAGTATTGGACTATCACTATAATTTCGGACTGGCAACCAAAGAAAAATGGTGGAACAACGGTGAACGGCTAGGTGGACATTCGCTCCACCTGACTGCCTTATACGATATAACATCCAGAATAGCTGCGGGTATCGGTATCGGAGCCGACCGTTACACTCATCCGGATTTCAACACCATTCCCATTTATGGAACCTTCCGCTATAGTCCGGTAGCGTGCATTCCGAAAGGCTATGTCTACACGAATCTCGGGTACGGATGTTTTGCCAATGATGCCATAGCCCCCGGATGGATGTGGGATTTAGGTATCGGTTACACGAAAATGTTCCGCAGACATTTCGGATTGAATTTCCAGATAGGCTATAATCTGAAAGAGTTTGCCGGCATTCCGTCTTACAGATACGATATCGATACCGAAAATATAACCATAACCTACCTGGGTAATATAAAGGATTTGCGCCATTCACTGTCAATAGGAATCGGATTAGTATTCTGACCATTGACAATATCCCCCAAAAGGAGATTTCAGTTTGTCAGCCATAGCTTATCAATACTTTTTAACGGCAACATAAATCTCCCTTACCCGTCGGCAGAGTTAAAGATGCGCTATTTAATTCCGCCAACGGGCTATAAAGTATCAATATATTCAGTTGGTGTCATACCATATTGCTTATAAAATGCACGATAAAACGTAGATCGGCTATTAAAACCAGCCTCTTTCGCTATCGCTTCTATTGAATAATTACGTTTTTCTTTTATCAGTTTCACAGAATATTCCACCCGTAAACGATTCAGATAGCTGTTAAGATTTGGCATTCCGGCATAATGCTTAAGTAAACTACTTAAATCATTCTTGTAAATGCCGGTCATACTTAACAGTTCATCACGTCCAAAACGAGGTTGCAAGAAGAGTCGCCGTTCCATTATCAATTGTTCCATACGCAAGAAAATCTCATAAGACTGGTTTGAAGCTCCACTCGTTTCTTCTTCTTGTTCGGCTTTCCCTTCCATTGGAGGAATGTCCTTCTGTATTTCCTTAGAAGTTAGGCAGCGACGGAACTCCTCACGTTGCTCTAATAATTCTTCTATCTGACGTGCGGATATCCGATTACGTTGCTTCACACGACGAAGATTCAAGTTAACTATAATCACCAAAGTTACAAGCAATGCCAATACCACAACAGCTCCAATCAGCATAAGGGAACTACGTTCAGATCTGGCTTGTTCTTCTTGCAACTGCTTTTCCTTTTCATTTACCTTAAAAATAGAAGCGAATTCCTGTACACGACTGTTAGCCTTACGCATATAAATACTATCTGTCAACACCAGAGCACATCTATTTAATTCAGCCATACGTTTATAGTTCCCCAATGCACCTTCTGATTTAGCTTCATACTCCAGCAAAAGACGATATTGCATGTTTATCGTATCACATCCCTGCCACAAAGTATGCAATCCACGTATTCTCTCCAACACATCTTTATGACGCCCTGCCTTTTGAAGATAAGGTAATATGGTGTAACCACTTTCCACACGTTTAGCTTCTTCCGTCTGCATAAAAGCTCTATAGGCTTCTTCAGCTTGTGCGGTTTTCCCCATCGATAGATACAGATTAGCCATCTTTGAATAAAGATAAGCCTCCTGCTGGTCTATATATCCAGATGGAGGTCCCGGCATATCTTTCATACGTTCCAATAAGTCACAACGCTCATATACAGCCTTCAGAGCCTCCTCATAACGTTCATCTGATACCAATTGGTTGATCAACATGCCATACGCATACGAGACATACGACAATACACGAACATTATCCGATTTACTACCATCTTCTATAACCCGCTGCAGGTATTCATATCCATCTTGATACTGCTCTAACCTAAATGACGTGATCGCCATCGTACTCAACAGACTATATTCTACCACTTTGTCATTCAACTTTCTTGCCAAATCCATACCTTGTATAGCCATCGGAATACATTCGCTATACTTACCCTGTTCTTGCAAAGCTTCTACCATTATAGACATTGCCTTCAGATGAAGTTCAGGATTGGAAATTGTCTCACGGGCAGACAAAACACGACGCAAACAGAATTCTTGCAAGACAGGCATACTTATGTACCCATAAATCATTGCCCGCAATATATCTATACGGGTGCTTGCCATAACTTTGTGCTTTTCTGCATCATCCAACAAATTTAAAATACTGTCTGGACGAATCATATAATATTCTTTCACAACCTTTTCTAACGTTAGACTATCTGTTTTGAAAGAACAAAGCAGCGTGTTACAAAACACAGCCAACAATAATATTACAATATAATAACACTTCATTATGAATTGATTTTATCATTATTTCTATCATATTTCTAAACACATAAGCACAAAACCTTAAATGGTAAAACATTACTTTTCTTTAGTCAAATAAAGGATTAACATTGTGACACAAATAAAAACAATTCTTTATTCTTTGGGGTAAATGTACAAATAAAACCAAAATAATTGCTTTCTATAATGAAATATTTTCGGTTCTTCCGGAAAATGGAGTGATAAGTTGTGCATAAAAAAAAGAAAACCGCTGGACATATAGCATATTTGGATATCGACAAACAAATATATCCGTATGAACAGTAGTTTTCTATATCATGCATGAGGGCCATATTCCCACAAATGTACCAGAAAGGAATACAAATGAATGCTATTATCTTACATGTGGAAACAAAAGAACGTCAAAAGACTTGTCCGCTATGTGGTCATACGCATCTGGTCAAATATGGTTATCGTATCAGAAATTTTGTAGGCCTTCCAATCGAAGGTAAAAAAATTACTATAGACTTATACCCTACAATTTATCCCAACGATCCATTCCAATACTTCAAAATAAATTATATTGTAAAATACTATATATCAATACAGTAACAAAATCTGAAACAATATATAAGACAATTTGATACAACGCCCACCCAAAAGAATAAATGAGATATTTAATATTTATATATTTTCGCAAAATATTTTAGAATAATTAAACAAGAGTAATAGTAATAATATTTGTATGTGTATTTCATTTTACATATCACCACAACCACTGTTTTATTACTAAATAAATATTATGAACAAACAATTCAAAACATAGAAGATTATGAATAGAACTTTTAAATTAGCATTATTATCTTTGTATTCATTGATGTTTTTGACATCCTCTTGCAGTAGTGATGATACACCAGTAATTCCTGAAGTAGGTAACTTTGGTGAAATTAAATTCGACAGAGAAAAGTTTGGTTATGGACAAATCATTACAGCATCATGCCAGTTGCCTTCTACTAGCACCGATATTCCTGATTTAGTATATACATGGTCGGCGAACGGTAATGAGGTTGGCACTATTAAAGTTGAGAATGGAATTAGTTATTACACCTTTACCCTACCTTCGTATTCCAGTAACCCGGACGAAATGGATTGTAAAATCCAACTAACAGCAAAAACCAGTTTTACAGATGCAAAATTGCCCGCTCCCGTTACAGCGAATATTAAAGTACAACGCCCTGATGTATATCTTTCATTTTGGGGAGATAATGTAGACTTAACTAAAAAGGATATAACTAATCTCACTTTTACGAACAATAAGTATTACGCTACTCTAACAGACTATTTACGTAGCGGTTCCTCAAATATTACTACTTGCGAATATAGCTATACAGATAACAAGCTATCCCAAGTTGAAGAAATGCGTGAGATTACACCAGCTTCGGATGTACAAGCATACTTATATTTAAAAACATTTAATGGATTGATAGATAAAACTTTAAAGCACTACAATCTTACCGTATCGCAGTCGTACATCAATATAACCGACCAGATCCAGAAAGATTATGCATACGATTCGACAGATAATACCTATCTGGGTGAGACTGCAGAATATGTTTTCCAAAACAGTGGTAAAATTATCATCTGTGCTCAAAATAACAATACCGAACTTGTAATCTCTTCAATGATAATCGAAAAAGCAAGCAGCCCATCAGGCTATGCTGTCAATTGCGATTACATTTATACCCCGAAAAAGTAATTACGGCGGTCATCATCCTAGATCAAAAAGCCAATAAAGTCCTAACCCAAATGTGATTTACTCCGGGCAGAGACTTTATTTTTTTCTGACACAACAAGTCCGGTATCTAAATTGTATGCAATAAATAACTAACTAACAAGACACAGTACATAAATGAAAAAACGAAAATTAATCAGCTTGCGCCTGGCCTTCATCATTGCCCTTCAATGCATCATGCTTTCGGCAAAGGCACAATGGTCTGTAGGTTTACAGGCAGGCTATACCCACAACTCACTCACCACTTCGTCCGGTTATTTTTACGACCGCGTCTATCACGCACAGGGAGGCTTCACCGTGGGTGTACCCGTGCGATACACCTTTACCGACTGGTTTGCGTTGGGAGCAGAAGCCACCTTTGTACAGAAAGGCTATGATGCCCGCCGTTCGGGATTTTACGATGTCCTGCACGAAGATGTATCAAACAACTACCTGTCTGTTCCGCTCTATGCCCGTTTCTCATTCGGAGGTACACGTCTGCGTGGCTTCGTCAATGCCGGCGGATACCTGGGTGGCTGGATATCCAGCTACCGGAAAGGAACCAATTATGAAAATTTCGGTTTGTCAGATTCCGAATCTCTTACAGGCTTTGAAGATATAGTCAACATTTACCATTATGACGAGAAAGTAAAGTTCGACTCACGCAGAGACAACCGCTTCGAAGCTGGTGCCATGGCAGGTGTCGGTATTTCATATCAGCTGATAGCTAATCTGGAAATATTCGGAGAATGCCGCTATTACCACAGCCTCACCGATATGCAGAAAAGCTATATGAAGAAGCAGGTACCCCGTTACAACAACACGTTTGCTTTCCAGGCCGGTGTTATGTTCTATTTTGGTAAATAATCTATATTAAAATAAGGAGATATAACTATGAAATATAAAATACTACTTGCATTATTTTTTGTTCTGGGACTGGTTTCGTGCAGAAAAGAAATGCCGGATATGCAGAATCCACGTGGAGAATCAATTTATAATTGGGATCAACTGTTCGAATCGTATTGGAACGGCATGAACTATAACTATGTGTTCTGGGACATAGATACCACAAACTGGGATAAAATGTATGAGGTTTACAAACCTAAATTCGAAGGAATTGCCAAGGCGGGTTTCGAAAACGAAGAAGTGAATAAGAAAGCTTTTGGATGGCTCAAGGAAATGTCGTCTACACTGATTGATTATCATTTTAATTTAACGTTCTATGACCTTAAATGGAATGGTGATAATTCTGTTTATCCTTATACATTTTATCCTGGTAAAGAGAATGTAGAAAAAAGAAAAGGTTACCATAGGAATATCGATCTTGATAGATTTCTGATTCTCAAAAAAATGAAGGATGATGGCAGATTTATTACAAGTACAGGTATTGGCTTACCGGCTCAGAATGACCTGCCAGATCGGATTTACATTTCCGGATTGACAAATTCGAACATTTTATATTTAGGCTTTTCCAGATTTTCCTTACTGACAGATTTTGATAACCCTGAGCACGAAGAAAAGATGGATTCAGTTTTCAATATCTATTATAATAACTTAGACAATAACCCCGACTTAAAAGGAGTAATCATCGATGTGAGAGGGAATAGTGGTGGAGAATTGAGAGATTTGAGCTTAGTACTTGGAAAATTTGTAAAGGAACCGTTAAAGGTTTTCTATACCCGAAAGAAAAGCGGTACAGGCCGTCTGGACTACACCCCATATACTCCCGAATACCTTTATCCATTGGATTATACACGCGAACTGGATATTCCCGTTGTTGTGCTGGCAGACATGCATTCTATCAGTATGGCCGAAATGACCACAATGGCCGTTCTGGCTTTGCCTAAGGGTAATGGAGTCTTCATCGGGGAACAGACATGGGGAGGTACCGGCAATCTTAGTTCAGATTTTAACATGACTTATGGAGGACAATTTAATAACAACAAACTTGATGTATATACATGCATGACCAACCTGGTCGACGCAAACGGGGTTTCGCACGAGGGAAAAGGTATTAAACCGACCATTGAGGTACCGCTGGATGTAGAAAAACTGGAGCAACAGTTGGTAGACAACCAGCTGGAATATGCCATCAACTATATCCAATCAAAGCAAGAATATAAAGACTAAGAAAGATGTTTAATTTCGAAAACATCTTATTAAATGTATAAAAGTAGTGTGCGTACTTACGGACTTGTCTGTAATTCAATCTACCATAGAACACTGATTAACAGATCATTGACGCACAAATATATCTTAATCAATACGTTTGGAATAGGTCCTTAGATTTCTTAGTTTTACAGCTATACAGTTTATTTTCATAGCCTCAGCAGTTGTTACTGCTGAGACTGCTACTTTTATTCACATGAAAATAAGTCCTTATAAAACAGACTCTGGATACCTATCTGAAAATTCGATGATTAATAATCACATATCCAGCGGAGACGAAATGAATTCTCAAAAATCTATAAACCTTTTCAATATCCTATTTTAAACACACTTTTAGAAACGGTAGTTACAACACCTGTCTGTATAACAAACCGATCAGTCAACTAATCAACAAAAACAAACTGATATAAATCTTATCTTCCCGGCGGAGCAATCACCGGGGAGCCGCCCTGCCGATTATTGATTACAGCATTCCGAAGCACTTCAAACAAGATTCCACCTACATCGATACCCAAATCAAACTTGTCGAATCTGTAATGAGGAACCACGACAGGCACCGTCTGCCAACCCCGCATCGGGTCATAATAACGCTGTACACCGACATCTATCCCGAACCGGTCCGTAAAATCATAACCGACGGTAGCCCCATACGAATTCCGGTTAAATCCATACCGGTTACGGGGTGTATAGGTACCGAAAGCGGTAATTCTGAATCTCTCGTTCGGATGATATGTCAGCGCACCCGAAACTCCGAAAGATTCACCGACACTCATCGGCAAACTATATTTGACGGCATTCAGCCCGGCCTGGATATCGAAATAGTCATTGAGTGCATAACGGAACTGGAAAGAAGCCTGATTGATTCTCCCCAACCCCGGCAGAGTGCTCTGCGAACCGCTGCCATAGAAATAAGAAGAAATCCATCCGCCCGTCCGATAATCCCCATAGAACATCGGAGACGGATTCGTATAATACGGAGGCAGGAAGAAAGGCCTCTGCAACTTCCATTTCATGACCGTATCCACTCTCACGGTATCCATCGGATTATCCATCTCCATCCCTTTCGCTTCTGAAAGGGGAAAATCAGGAGACATATATTGTCGGTCAGGAATTGTTTTCAAGCTATCCACAGATAGTCTGATGCTATCTTTTCTGAAACCTTCCTGAGCATATACACTCATGTGTAAGCAACCCAACAGCGGGAATAACAGATGTCTGAATTTCATACGCCTTTAACTTTAGGTATATTTTCAAATGTAGTAAAAAGGATTGAATCCTACGACTAAAAAAACTTTATTAACCATAAGAAAAACCGGCCTGCCGCACCTGATCACAGGCTAGACAGGCCGGAAGACCACAATCTATTCATGTAAAGTCACTTTGATGGTTTCATTCCTATTGTACGGATTACACGTCAGACTGGCACATCCCGAAAAGTATAATACCATAACACAAAGTATAATCCAGACAATGAACGGTCCTTCCTGAAAGAGTTTATTCTGCATAACACATCTGGTTTAAATTCATCACCCGTAAAAGATTCTACACATTTCCAAACAGGTGCTTTACCTTAGAGACAACCTTGAACAGAAAAACCACTACCCATACATCCAACTTTTTTGTATTTTCCTCCACAAAATTTCCCAAAAGTTTGCGCAATCTACAAAAAGTACCGTCCTTTGCAGGAGAAATACCGCAAGCTTATGGCAGACAATCACACAGAACAACAATACGAACGGAACCAGGAAGAAAAAGCGACCCTGGGCAAAGAACAGAACTACAAAAACGGGGAAAAGGAATCTACGGGCATGCCCCGACGTCCGGGAGGTTTCCTGCAGAACCAAACAAAGAAAGTCGTTGCCGTTCACGACCTTTCGGGCGTAGGACGGGTATCGCTGATGGCTGTTATCCCCATCCTCTCGTCCATGGGTTTCCAGGTCTGTCCGTTACCTACTGCCGTCTTGTCCACACATACCCAGTACCCCACATACTCTTTCCTCGACCTGACCGATGAGATGAGACATATCATCGAGAACTGGGAGAAAATGGAAGTCCGTTTCGACACTTTCTATACTGGTTACCTCGGTTCGCCCCAGCAAGCACAGATTGTGGAGGAATTTATCCTGAAGTTCCGCCGTGAGAATGATATGGTAGTAGTAGATCCCGTGTTGGGCGATAACGGCCACCTGTACAAAGGTATTACTGAGGAGATGGTGACTGAAATGAAAAAACTCATCCGGTTGGCCGATGTCATCACCCCTAACCTTACCGAACTGTTCTATCTGCTGGACAGACCTTTCCAGGAACGCATCACCGATGCAGAACTGAAGAAAGCACTGAAAGCACTTTCCGAACAAGGTCCCAGCATTGTCATCGCTACCAGCGTACCGGTCAGCAACGATGCCCGTTCCACCTCGGTCTATGCTTACAACCGTCTGGGAAACCGCTTCTGGAAGGTCACCTGTCCTTACCTACCGGCACACTATCCAGGTACAGGCGATACGTTTACCAGTGTCATTACCGGAGCGCTGATGCAGGGCGACAGCCTTCCCATCGCACTCGACCGTGCCACCCAGTTCATCCTGCAAGGTATCCGTGCCACCTTCGGTTACGAATACAACAATCTGGAGGGTATCATGCTGGAAAAGGTACTGCATAACCTGGACATGCCGATTCAGGTAAGCAGTTATGAACTGGTGGAATAATAAACCATCCGGGAACGATACTTTACAACAAGATGACTTCCAGGGTCAGCAAAGACTCATCAGGCATTCCAGTAGCTGAGATTTCAACAGATATAGCTTTTTTTCATTTCAAACAGCTTCCAAGAAGCTGTTTGAAATTTTTTGAATAAGATTCTACCTGATATTTAGAAACTCTTTCCGGCTATTCATTTGTCAGGATTCCGCTGATAATAACGCACCCAGTCTACATGCATCTCCACCGGAAGGTCAAGCGTATCAACCTTACCTACCCAATTGCCACCCAACTGCATATCGATAAGCAGGTAATAAGGTTTATCGAAGGGGAACTGTCCTTCCTTATCGGTTTCTATACGCGGATAAGCGAAGGTACGGCAATCATTCACATAGAACACGATACTGTCCGGATACATTTCGACGGCATATACATTGTAATCATCCGGACGAATGGCAGCTGTATTTCCCTGCGGCGGATTGTTCCTGATATTCAGATGCTGGGTATAGACAGAATGCACCGTTTGATAGACTATGGAATCGTAATTCAACCGTTCCATGATATCTATCTCACCTCCCGTAGGCCATGGGTATTTTTCCTCTTCAAAAGGCTTCAGCCAGATAGCCGGCCATGCTCCACGGGCACCTTGCAATCTGGCTTTCACTTCCAGTCTACCGCCATGAAAGGCTCTCTTGTATTTGGTATATACCCCTCCGGTTATGTACATCGCCGTATCGGCTTCCCGATTGGGATTCATCACTCCTTTCAGTATCAGGTTCCCGTCTTTCACTTCGTAACAGCATTCATTGTCCGACATGTGACGGGCCCATTCGGGATGCCAGCGAGGGATTTTCGACCATGTCAACGTATCAAAGGTTTCACCTTCAAAACTATCTTCCCAAACCAATTTCCAACCGGACGAATGTTTCTGCGAAGTACAGGACATCATCCCGCCGAAAACTGACAAGGCTATCGCTCCTATAAAAAACTTCTTCATGATTCTCTTATATTCAAACACAAATACAAAAGTAACAGATTATCTTTATTCCGTGTCCAGTATGCCACGAATAATCGCCTGATACAAGGAATTGTCTTCGGAGATTCCTTCCTCGTGAAAATAGAGATTTTCCTCTAATGTTGTCTGATAGATACGAATGGACAAGGAAGACTCATTCTCTTGAACCGGCTGGATAATTATACTAAGTTCCGTACGTCGTCCCAATGTAACACTTAGCAATTTTTCTATTTTTACGTACTTCTTTGCCTTAATAAAACCAGATTCAGCATCGATACAATCTATAAAATACTGATTTTTCTGTAAATAATTTATAGTCTTATGAAATAGACTATCCTTGTTCTGTTCAACCGTATACGGTTCCAAGGTCTGAGCATCCATATTACCTGCATACAGGCTCAACAAGATAATGTTGATAAAAAATAGAGATTTCATAGTCTGTCTGTGTATTTATTATGATTCATTTAAACGATATTCAAAAGGACTTTAAATCATGGTTCAATGGCCGAAACGCGAAGTATCCACTTCCTTCTTTTCCTTGTTGATACTACCTCCAAAACGGTAAACGAATTTCACTGAAACGGTACGGCTGTATTGCCCCATGTTCAAGTCGATGTGCTGACCGGCATAGCGGTTTCTAACCTTCATACGCATGGTATCGAACAGGTCGGAACAGTTCAGGCTCAGGCTTGCCTTGTCGTTCAGAAAATTCCACTGCGCACCTACATTGACCGTAAAGACAGGCTTCGTATCGCTGATACCGGAAATCATGCTTGAACGGTACATTGCATCCAGGTCAAATCCGAGGTCGGAACCCACCGAAAAATGATTCTGCATGGCCAGCATACCGGCCCATTTGTTTCGGTCGAAAGGAATATCCCAGAAGTTATCGCAGCGATTGCGATCGTTCATAACCGTAGCGTTAACCTGAGAGGAAAGCCAGCTTCCGATGCTGAACGGAATATTGGCACTCATGCCGAAGGACTGGTAATAGTTCCAGTTCTGCGTGCGGTATACAAGTGCCAGACGGTCTTTCGCCTGATACATGTCCATCGTAAAATAATCGTTTGAACGCTCATAGAACAGCGACAGCATATACTTCTGAAGAAAAAGATAATTGGCATTCACACTGTAGACATTGGCTGGCCGCAATCCCTCGATAGTCTGGACCTCTTCGTAGGCATTCATGTAGGTGGTACTGGTCTGCATATCCCAATAAGTAGGATAATCCTTTTCTGAAGAAACTCCCAGCATGAACGTATGTTTCTCCGAAGGCGAATAAGTCAGGCTAGCCTGCGGATAGACCGCCCATTTATGATAGTTCCCGATGGAATAATACTCACCGGTTGCCGAAAGAGAAAGGGACAGCCCGTTTTCAAACTCCTTCTCGAAGCCGGCATAAAAGTTGGTAATCTGTTCATACAGGTGCGAAGAAGAATTATCCACATCTTCCTTTCCCTCAGCCTGATCGAAGAACTGACTATTCCTGTTATCAGTATAATCATAGCGGACACCGTACTTCAATGTCCAATCATTGGCAAGAGCGTGATGCTGGTCGGCATACACTGAAAACCTGCGTATCTTCTGGTCCGATGTATAATCAAGCAGCTGACGAGTATTATCTGTCAGTCTGCTATCCAGACGGTTATAATCATTCATCGAATAGTCCGTATAGTCCACTCCAAGGTCAAGTCCGAATCCGGAAGAATAGCGGGCAAAGACATTATGCAACCAGCTATCCTGCGACTTGTCGTTGTGACTGTTCTGGAAGTTCCCGTTTACATCAATTGTACCTTTACCGTTGTTTGACAAGGCACCGTTGTATCCCACGCTCAATTCGTTATCCTCGTTTATCTGATAGCCGTATTCGGCATAAATGTTATGCCTCCAGCCCTTCGTGTTAATTTTCTGTGTCTGTGTGATGTCATATACCTTCCCGTCATAATTATGCATGGAAGCCAGGTCCATTACAGTCATCATGTGCGAATAGCCCAGGTTATAAGAAACATTCAGCGATGATTTGCCCTTTGTCATCAGGAAGTTTACGTTGCCGTTGTAACTGCTGAAATACTGGTTGCTGTAGCCGACCGACAGTTCACTTTGGATGGTATTGTCGGTTGCCTTTGCCGTTACAATATTAATGGCAGCACCGCGTACATGATATTCGGGCGGTGTATTATACATCACTTCGGCCGTCTGAACCTGTGAAGCGGAAGTATTCTTCAACATCTCTATCAGCTGTTCCTGTGTAAGTGTGCTTGCCTTACCGTTCAGAAGCACCGTTACATCCTTCGCACCCACCAGCGAAAGTTTGCCGTTCCTGTCCTGCACGCCCGGCAGCTTACAGATGGCCTCGTAAGCATTATTTACGATATGCTTTTCTGAAATAGCCGAAATATCATAATTCAATTTACCCTGTTCCACGGTAACGAACGGACGTTCCCCCTTTATCACCACTTCATCCAAATTATAATCCTTTGGCTCCAAAGTAATGATACCGGCATCTCGGTTCTGTCCCTTAATCCGCCTGGTCCGATAGAGCAGATGCTGGACAATGAGCTGATAACTCTCCGGCTCCGGTTCAAGCATGAACGTACCGTCAACCGCAGATATGGCCGCATCCAGATAAGTGGAATCCGGCAGTTGCATGACAATGGTAGCACCTTCTATCGGCTGCTGGTTGGTATCTACTACCTTTCCTGTTGTCTGGCTGAAAGCAGAAATTGAATAACCGGTACATAACATTGACATCACTATAATTCCTTTACTCGTCATCATACAGTTATGATTTTTTCTAGTTTCTGTGTTTGTCACTACTATTGTTTCTCATAAGTTCATATTGCTTTAAATCAGGCATTTTAAAATCAGCACATATATTTTTTCATACATCACTCGCTTATTCAATAAAGATCTTTTTGAACTATATACTATCATACGCTGATATGATAGAATTCTCTATGAAGATGTCTTTTACAGCTTGAAGCAATTTTTCTTTTTCGAATTTCTTCAATTTGCCTGGATATTTTAAATTCTTTAAAAAGTCTACAAATGAAAGGGCTAAAAATTTGAGACATTCTTCTTCAGTAGTCAATTTAAAATAAGTCCCGAAGTCCACGACAAAATCTGCCGTGAGTTTTTTATACATTCTTACCTCAGGAACTACAGAGCCCCTACATTTCAAAGTCTTATCCTCATAATATTTGGGACGATGTGCTTGAAAGAACCGACTGAACAGAGGTGACAGGCATACAAAACCTATGGTTATTGATTCCACTAAATCAGATTTAAATCCAAGCATTCCTTTTGCCAATAAGTCCTCAAATTTATGGATAGCATCAGAATGAAGACTAAAAGTAGCTATTTCTCTTGACACTACTACAGCAAATTTTATTTCCATAGTCTTACTAATTAAATCAAACGACATACAGTAAGTTTCCAATTTCAGCCTCCCTTTTAGACAGGTGCCAACAAGCACTCGCCTTAAATAGTCTCCAAATATAGTGATTATTATTTGCATATTGCCATGGGAAGAAGGTTTTCGTAATCCATTCTTCCCTTTTTTAATTCTCTAAGCAGCAGAAGTAATTTCTAAAGGAGACTTCTGCCTGTTTGCAAGTTTCTGTAAAGATGTCTAGACTACCGAGTTCTGCATCCCCTTCAACTGCCGAAGAACAGACTGTTCTTTCGTTGGGCAGCAACAGGTCTCAGGTACTTACATACAGACAGTACTAAAATCAAGAACCTCCTAGAAACAGACATAGATACATGGTGTTATATATCGATTTTTCGATTAGAAAATATTGTAACTGATAGAAAGGCTGAGAGTACGGTTGTATAACTCAGGATCGTAGCTGGAAGCTATGTGGGCAAGGCCAAGCTGGTAGCTTACACCGAGACGGAACTTGCGGAAAGAAAGATCAAGACCAAACTGAAAACCGCCGTCGCAACGGTTAAACGTACGATAATCTACCGGAAGCTGCGAATCCTTGAAAAAGTCAGCCGTTCCTATAAACGGTTGTCCGAACTTGTCAAAAGCAGCAACTTTCCCCTTTGCCTGAAGGCCCCCGGCAAAATATCCGCCCACTTTAGGAATCAAAGTCCATTCGTCTGCAAGACATATGCGATAGCCTACGGTCAAGGGCAGATGCAGATAATCCATCTTGTCAATATCCAACAATTGCAGACCGTTCAACACCATATTGCCGGAAAGTGATCCGCCTTTACGCTGATAACTTAATCCCGATTCCAATACCCAGTTCTGCGGAAATACATAGCCGGCTGTCAGTCCTACCATAAATCCGTGATTCTGCTCTGCAGACAATTCCTTTACTGCCATCCGGCCATTCAAATATCCTGCTTCTATTCCAAAATTCCAATGTTGCGCACTTGCGCCCATTGTCATTGCTACACCAAGCAACCATAACATCATTCTTTTCATAAATATAACTTCAAAAAATTTTAATCGTAATTATTAAAGATTAGGCACAGAACCAGCTGAAGCAAGCCTGATAAACATGTAAAAGGTGATGCAGACACACATTTTGATATAGTTTCTCCTCGGTCTGTCAACTCATCTTTAGTACAACTGATAAAAGTCAATATAAATAATATCAGTATTCCCAAAAATTTTTTTGCTATCTTATCACTCTTGTTTAGAAATTGATAACTCTGGCTCTGTGATTCTGTTTTTTATCCTTATTTAAAAAGGGAACGAATCAAAAACATCTCCAGCTGTGCGTCCAATAGCCAAATAAGAATTAGAATTATTATGATTAGGTAATAACGCATCTGAATATAACATAAATAACCCGTTTTAAATAATTCAGAGAAAGCAATGCTGTGCTTTCCCTAAAGAAAGATGAAATTGAACTATTTATTTGAATATAGGAATACAAAGAGACATACTAATTTCTCTATTCGATTTCGGATTATTAATATAGCCATTCTCATACAGCGATTTGAAACCATGCTTATATGAAAGTGACAATTTCATACCATTGCGAAACTCATAACCTAAAGTAAGCACCAATGGGAAATCAAGCACTTGTCTATTTGAATTACCTCTCAATCTGTCCGTTTTCAAATAGTATGTTGGTTCAATACCTAAACCAGCATATAAACCTGAGTAGATACGATAATTTACAGTTCCGTTGAGCGAAGCCCCCCAAATCCATCCCTTATCTGTCCACGGTTTCACCTTGTTCCCATCAATATCCAATGAGTTGATTTGTCCTTGCACTGCCTTACCAAAGACAGATGCATCAAGTGAGAAGCGATCTGATAATCTGAAGTTGAACTGATAGCCAAGATTGAAGCCGATGCCTGGTGTCCACTTTGTCTCTGGTGAAACACCTTCACCAATCCACTGATATCCAGTGTGTGTCCCAAGATGTCCATCTGTAATACCGAATATGATACCTGATTTCTGTGCAAAGCTCCCTATTCCTGTCATAAGGAACATAACTGATAACATTGTTTTCTTCATAATTCCCAATATTTAGTTTTCTTGTATGCAATCCATCCAATAAGTTTGATAAATCTGGCATCGTTCCGGCAAAATATCAATAACAATCCACATATGGGCCTCTATGATCAAACATTTACCGTTTCATTATCTATCAAAATTTCTTCTACATCAGCAGAAACAGATGTTAAAATTGAAGATAACTGTTTTCAAAGAACGATATTCGTTTATATCGACCTCTGATTTTATCATATAAAATTGTGGTTCTGTATTACCTGTCTCTAAGACTTGAACTGGCTTGAATTCCCCTATTCAATAATATTAATATATCCTAATTAGATGGATGTTTCTAGGATTCATAATCAGTGGATAGTTGTTTTTTCCTTATCGCGACCGCTGCACGCTTATATTCATTCTTTTTCGGATCAGTGCGTGACTGTTATAGTTGTAAATCTTGCACAACTCATCAATACATACATTATTTATGACATAAATATTCATTTTTATTATAAATCAAGCATCATTACAAAAGGCTTGAGCCACACGAAACTGATTAAAACCTGTAAGTCAACATTAATTGGACACTTAGCTGTTTACTATCAATAAACCAATCAGAAAAATGATAGTTTTCAAACTGCATGCCTCCCCTATAACGAGTGCTTCTACTATACAAGTCAAATCTTGTAGAAAGGAACAACTGTTCAAGAAGTTTACAATTCATTTGCCCCTCAAAATGATAAAAAGAACCTACAGAATCATCACCCTGAACATTAACTGGTTTACCTCCCGGAGTTTCAGACCAATGTATATTTGAATTCCAAGTATCTCTTGTATAAAATCTGTAGAACTGATTGTTAAGAGAGAAAGACACCTTGTCATTAAAGAAAAAGCCATCAACACCTAACTTCATTGAAAAACCAGATGCCCAATTATAATTGCGATGATAATACCGATAATAATCACTGAGAATTCCCCCAAGCAATACTCCATTCAAATGTGCTGAGGCATTCAATTTAACACCATTATTATGATAGCTAACCATGGAACCAACGCCAACAGATGCAGGTGTACCTAATTTGTAAGGAACTACACAAGGTTCTATTACAGTAGGTGTATGTTGGCTTATCGTGTCAGAATCAAAAAAATCAAAATGTTGATATAATCCTATAGACAAATTATATTTCCTATTAGAAATCAACTCCTTAGACAATAGCCTTCCAATAATTTCAACACGACTCAACAACGGTTGAGATTCCATAACATTAAACTCAGCCAAGCATGAAAAGTATTCATATGGTATTTTTGAGTCACCATCAAAAGGATCTCCATATTCCAAATTGATACGAGCACTTGCTCCGGCTCTTGTAATACCAGTATCATCATGATAAAACAAGATCCGTGTTCCCAACGACAATCCTAAATCAAATGGAACATTTGAAAATTCTTTACCGGACACTAAACTTCTCTTCCATGCTTGCCCTGTGATCAGTCGTGTAATTCCTCTCATAGGAGATACTAGAAATGAAGCAAATTCACGTCCAAAACGTTCACATCCAGAAGCGCGGTCATCCAAAATTAAGTCTGAGGTTCGATAAAAAACTTCACCTAACGCTGCGCCTCCTACTGGAGTCGCTATGATATCATTGGTAGAAGGATATTCACGCTCCATAAACAACTCCCACATAGCACTTCCACCAATAGCAAATAATTCGGATTGCCAAAAGTTAAATCCATTAGACCTTCCCGCATTAAAAAAGAGGGAACCATTATAAGGATGTGCAAACATATTTGTATTAAGATGATCATTATCCCACTCAAACCCATGTCTGAAATTCTCCTTAATACTCTCAAATGAAATATAAGCATAATGTCCCTTTAAAATATATCTATCGAAAGCCCATAACCCCATATTCATTCCAAAAATCTCACCGGCAGCCCTCAAAAGGTTTTTCTTTTTGGAAGGAACTATTCCTTCATCAACCCATAAGCTATCATTAATTACTTTTTTAGGATATAGACAACACGGAAGTTCTGAGTAAACTTTGGGAGCAAACAGGAGAAACATAAGTAGGACAGAAACAACTCGAGACAGTCCTAATAAGCTGTTATCATTAATAATATTCTTCATTTTTTCTTTTTACTTCAAGCATTATACTGTATGTTTACATCAGCCTCCTCTCCTACTCTATTTCGTATGATTGCGGATAATATATATCCAATAGCCCATTTAGGATACGTTTCTCGCCAGTTACCGGGTGACTCGCATATATCTTAAACCTTACACCATAATATTTATACCAGCATTTTATTCTACATGTCCTTTGTTTGTTCGGACTCACACTCACGGTTTCTTTTATTTCAAGCATTTCTTCAGGAAGTGGTAGATTTTGAAGGTCAGCAGAGAGAGGCAAGGTTACTGTTGACATTACCGGGCTACCATATTGGCCGATAACAGGGACTGGAACCATCGGAACATCCTTACCGAATATCTTCAACTGTTCTTCTGTCAGGACCGTTTTCAATTCATGCTCATTTACAAAAGAATATTTTATCTTAAAGTTTTTATATGGATATACATCGAAAGTAGAGACATGTTCTGTAGGATTTATACAACCGTAAACATCACTTTTCTGTATCATACTGTCCATAACACTATATGATGATACCGTATATACAATACTGTCGAGATTATATCTGCTTGATGGCTCTATATCAACAGAAATATGCTTGCTGTTGTACTTGTTTCCTATATTCAGGTATATTCTCTTTGTCTCATCATCCATATTTTCCGAATTTGACAAGACAAGATGTTTTACATCCTTACGTTCAATGGTAAGTTTTATGTCTGGATGTGAAACTTCCAATTTTACCAGTTCTAAACCATCTGTATGGAGATATGAATCTTTATAAACCAGATTTCCGTCATGTCCATAGATATCCCCATTTATACCGTGGTAAACACCTTCTTCATCTATATAAAATACTGACTTTACATCCCAATTGGATGATTCAAAACCAATCTCAGAAACAGAATCTTTTTCCGAAAGTCGCACTTCATTAATTGAAGGTGCAAAATCGCTGATAAAAACTTCGCTGTTGCAACCATGCAGTATTGATACAGCTATTATAATGGTAAATATTGTTTTCAATAAAGATTTCATGTTCATAACCAATCTGTTTATTCATTATCTTGCGTTGAACCTGTAACCGATACCCAACATAAGGTTGTTGGGGTCTTTGAATCTGTAAAGTTGATAACCTGTGTGCAGGAAAATATTCTTTGTTATGTTTGTCTTTAGTACGAATGTCTGATAGAAAGAATCAGTATCAGAACCCTTACAGATAAAATTCTTTCCTATACCTAAGTTGATTGAAAAGATAGGCATTACAATTTCCGCTCTTACAGAAATTCCCGTAGAGAACTGTTCCCTGAATGAAGGTCTGAAGAATTTAAGGTTTTCCGGAGTTGAAGGAATATCATCATTAGCGATGTGTTGTCCGATATTTGCGCTTTCATCGTATTGTATGTCGATCGAGAGCCCAGCCCTGAAATACCTGCTGAAATTATAAAGAGGATTGAAGTTCAATCCTATAATTCCGAACGAACCTGGTACCAGCAGCGGATCATGATTTTCCGGGAAAACACCTCTTTTTCTCGTAGCACCATAAACAATCAGGTCGTAGCTGATATGTCTGTCAAATACCGGTATGGACAATTTGCCCAATGTCTCATTTCCTTTTTTTCCACCTCCGAAACTTCTTGTGACACCGACAGATGCCCCGATGGTATTCACCCCGGAATTAGGATAGCTGGTGTTACCGTTTGAGTAATGTGTAACATCTATGCCAGCTTTCAGGTTAGTATTGGGTGCTATCTGCCAGTTCAGAAGAAATCCCAAGTTTATGTATGCATTAATATTAGAACCTACAACCCTATTATAGGGATTATTCTCTTCATCGAATTTCTTCCATCCAAATGAAGCCCCAAAATTCCATTCGTAATCGAATGAAAGTTTGGGTGAAATCGTTGCAATCTTCGATGTCTGAAATACATATACAGCAATTGGATTACCTATCTCTTCTGAATTGAAAAACGTGTTATAGCCTATACCTATCCCTTGTATAGCATGAGGGTATAACCTGCCCAGTTCAGAATCCGGAGAGAACTTGAATCCATACTTTAAATGTCCAGCAAAGGTTGAATTTATTCTTTTACCTGTATTGTTAGTACCTTTGAAGAACTCATGGGTAGGAAATATGTAGGAAGGCCTGATATCAAAACCTATGATATGTTCGGGACCTTTCTTCTTTGTTACTTTTACATTTTCTGTGCTTGTTGAGTCATTATAGTTCTGAGCACATACTATTTGTGTAAAAGCAAGAGATAAAAGGAATATATATATGGTCTTCATTTTCAAACACTTCTTTTCTAAAGCTGTTATGTCACAACATGATTACTCTTTTATCAGTTCCATCAATTTCTTTTTCAGTAAAGTATTGTGGAGCTGGTTTGCCAGAATCTCACCATTACTGTTAATCAGAATACCATGTGGAATGCCGGAGAATGGAAAGTTCTCTTTCACCTTTTCCCCTTCAGTTGTATCAATAAGGGAAGTAAACTTAATCTGATATTTCTTCATGGCTGTCTGAAAATCATCCATGTTCTTATCGATTGAAATCAGGAGAACATTCAATCCTTTCTCCTCATACTGGCTGTAAGTCTTTTCCAGTTCAGGGAACTCTGCAATGCAAGGAGCACAGCCGGAAGACCATAAGTCAATATACAGATATCCGTTTTGAGGGATAAACGAGGAAAGTTTTCTTGTTACCCCATGGACATCCGGAAATTCCATATCCTTTATCTTTGTACCAATCTTGGCATCCAATTCCTTCTGCTTTCTATCCATATCCAGACGAAGCTCATAATACCATTGTACTTTCTTGTCGGCTTTCACTTCTTCCGGCAAAGTTGGATAAATTTCAAGGAAGTTTGGATCATATACCGACCCGATTTCATTGATAAATGTTGTCTTGCCTACGATATTGTGTATATTGTCAAGCTGGAACTTAACTTTATAATCAGTAAACACCTGTAGCAATGAATCGAAAACTGAAGTGTCCGGTTCGTCTTTCCCTTCGATACTTCTGTAATATTCCATCTCTCCTAACTTCTCTATTCTACGTGTTTCCGTAAGATAGGTGTTATACAGGTCATTCATTGGTGTACCCGAAACGTGATAAGTCGAATCAAATGCAATATTTACTGTTCCTTTTTCAGCAAAGAACATTCCTCTTGCCGGATTCACCGAATCGATTATAGATACATAATAGGCCTTATCATGGTTCTCATCCATGTCAAAACAGAAACAGCCATCTACTAAAGAATCCCGTTGTATGACAACGAGGGAATCATCATGGAAACAACATAATTCGATGAATGTACCATCTTGATATCCAAGACATGAACCTTCTACATTTACCCTGTTTCCTTTACTGCATCCGACCAAAGAAAATAAAAATAAAGCCAAAAAGACAATCTGATGTTTCATATTTTTTATCTGTATAAAATTTCTTCATTTTACTGTTCCACAGCAGGATCACTACCTGCTAAAGGAATTTCAATACCATTATCATTGATACAATTCATTCGGCAGTTATTACTGGCTATTCATGTTCAATCGTGACATCTCACTTTCAGCCGCACTACGGTTATTCATTGTACGTTCAGTGCGGAATCTGTAAGTAACAGTGATACCGATTTTCCGCGTATCTTCCTTACTGATGCTGTTCATGATAATATCATTCAGACGGGCTCCACTGCGTACATCGTTCTTATTGAAAATATCATATCCATCCAGCGAAAGCTGAAGCCTGTCGTTCAGGAATGATTTCTTCAGACTCAAATTAAGGGATGAATAACTCTTCGATCCGTAGAGCTGATAATATCCTCTAGTGCCGTAATTAAAATCGGCAGATAACAGGAATCCGGCAGGGAGAGTGAAATTATTACTGAAATTCAGTATCATCAATGGACGACCGGACTTCAGTACACTTTCATCTGGACCGGGATAACTGAAGAATGTTTTCAGACAGGTAAGCGTAAGTGAGGGCAACCACCACTTCACGGGATATTGCACGTTGAACATCCCCGTCAGGTTGTGCATTCTGTCAAAATTATCCATGTAGCTGACCGTAACTGCAGAATTTCCCGGCATACTGTAGAAAGCTGATATCAGCGGATTATGGGTATGGGTATAATTCAGGTTAAAGAACAGGAACTTATAAAAGAGCATATAATTCAGGTCATGAGTCAAAGCCTGTTTCAGATAAAGATTTCCTTTCTGATAGGTAAACCGGTCTGTGTACACAGCATTGTCGTTCATGACACCAAAAGGAGGGCGCTCCGTATGAACAGAATATGTAAGTGACTGTTGCAGATTCTCCGTATTGTAGCTCAACGAAACAGACGGCAAGAAGTTATGATATGTCTGGTTCTGACTCTTGTTGCTGCTGTTTTCCTTCAAATCACTCCGGATGTGCTCGTAACGCAAGCCGGCTCCCAGAGACAGGTTATTCCATGTGTAATCATACGACAGGTAAAGAGAATTCTTCATTTCCGTATTACTTGTACTACCATTATTCAATGCACGGACATATTCTATATAGTCCGTTCCGGTTGTGTGACTGAAATCGTAACCAAAGCTGAAAGTTCCGGCTTTCCCGGTTTCATACGACAAGTTTAATTTGGCAGCAAACAAATCCCAGTCCGCCTTACGGTAATAGTCCATAGACGTTTCAGCACCGTCACTTTCCCATTCACGGATATTGCCACGGTTCCGGTCAGTCTTATGAAAATAATCACCGAATGCATTCATCCTCCAGCCATTCTTCCAGTCGTTTGTATAATATAGATTCAGATGGTTGCTGACGGACTTGTCGGACACATCGCTGAGATTCCGGATAAAAGTTGAAGTTCCTTTGTCCGGTATCATGGAAAGCGTATCATTAGAGAACGTATTACCTTCGCTGTATTTGCCTTCATATTTCAGGCCGATTTCCGATTCCGGAGAAAAATGATAAGAAACACCTCCCGTATAGGCATGGCTTTCGTTGAAGATTTGTTTCCGGTTCAGGTTGGTCAGATTCCAGATTGTATCACTTTGAGTCTGCTGGTAAACGTCAAGATCCGAATCCTTCTTTCCGCGGTCATAATTGTAAGAGAGAAAGAAGTCCCAATTCTTGTAGTTGTAACTTCCATTCATCCGGTAATTCTGACTGAGATGATTCCCCTGCAACAGATTACCGCTGACATTAAAGGCAAGTCCTTCACCCAGACGTTTGGTCTTGATTTCAATCACCGCACGCTGCTCCGAATGATAACGCGCCCCCGTATTCGTCACCAGTCTGACAGACTGAATCTGGTCGATAGCCAGATTATCCAGTTCGGTCTGGTCCGTCACCTCCCTGCCATTGATATAATAGGTGGGTGTACCTTTTCCGATCACTTCAATGGAGGTTCCCCGCTGCTGTATACCCGGTATCTTGCAAAGCAGGTCATTCAGCGTGATTTGTTTAGCGAGAATGGTATTTGCTACATCGGCTACTATCCCGTCCTGTTCCAATCTGAAAGTTTTCCGGTAAGCAATGACATCCACTCCTTCCAATTCATTTTCCGATGGATACATCTGAACTATCGGTAACCTCAGGTCTTCTTCGACCACTTGAATTCTTCTATACACAGTCTGATACCCTAAAAAAGAATAACGGACAATATATTCTCCTTCATCGACCAGCGCGTTATAAATTCCGCATGAATCGGACACTGCTCCTGCTACAAGGATACTGTCGGATGGATTGAGAATGGCCACATTCACCAGTGGTAAAGCCGTGTTTTCTGTGTCTGTCACCTTACCGGACAGACGATGCTGGGCCTGTAACGGTAAAGTCAGCATACTACTGCATAGCAATATGCCGATGATGCGTGTTTTCATCAGCTAATTGTGTTTAGGTTTCTACAAAAAAATGAAGAAAAAAGAAACAATCAAATTATTCTTACATTTTTTAAGGTTTATTTCATGTAAATTATCCGGAACCTATTAAAATTCCGGATAAACAAAAGGCTCTAGTCAGACAGACCTGCCTACTTGACAACAGAAACCAACAGTACTATCTCCGCTTGTTCTCATTGTATATTGAATTCGATGTACAGTTTTCCGTAAACCACATAACCGGAATAGCTGAACTGGAGCCTTTCGTCTACTCGCTGGGTTCCGGTGAATGTAAAACGTACTGATTCACCTTCCGTTTCTTGAATCAAGGTAAATTCTTCGATTTCGAGGGATGCATATCCTTCAAAGAAATTTTTCAGAACCATATTTCCGGTCTGCAAATCCTTCGTATGGAAGGTGACTGAAGCCTTTTCGGACACCTCCTTCCCGTTGATGGTCGCCGACAGATGACAGGCATCATCGGTCGGTGTATAATTCCCATCCAGATAACTTATCAGTTCAAAACCTTTGTCCGGTGTATCATCGCCACAAGAAGTAAAAGTCACAGGTATCATACCCAAAGCCAATAAGGCCAATACTAATTTAAGTCTCATAATGTTTTTATTTATAAAGGTTTTTAAAAGTGTTTCCTATTTGAGAACAGATTTCAAGTCTACCCGGAAGGATTGACTTTGCACACCACCTACAATACCTGTTCCGCCTGTGATATTGGAATAGTGAGGAGAAGGTTCCATCAGTCCAAAATCCACCAGATTACCGTTGACAGACTCCTCATCCGTATTGAAAATACCTGTCAAATAATGATAATAGGCCTCCGACAGCGAATAAAGAATGACTTTACGGGGACGTGAGTCATCAGTATACAAAGGAGACTTTTCTACAATCTTCAGCGTATAGCGGTTTCCATTGAACAAATCATCTGTAAACGTTCGCCCTTCATTTCCATAGATACCTGTATCCGTTGTGACTCCATCAATAACGCCCTGTTGTGTCAGAAAGACATCATCGTACGAATAGTCAATCGTTTCGGCGGCTATTCCGTCACCGCTTTCTATCCGGATGAAGTAAAAGTTACGTTCCTCCGAGGGGTCGGTAAAAGTGATGTAATAGGTCACTTCGTACGACTTTCCATAGGTGACACCGTCGGGAGTCCAGTACATCTGGTCAGGATCGTCAAAAGTACGGGCGGTCAGTCTGACACTTTCTATGGCTACCGCTTCCGGGATGATTCCCTGTCCGGACACATGCCCGAGAGGACTCTCCGCCTCCAAACTGATGAGCTCACCGGATACAGGATGATAATCAGACAGATACATCCGACTTATTTCATCGTAGCGCAAAGTTTCCGTATACCTGCCGTTCACACTCATTCTTACTTCAGCATCCGCTATATTGGTATCTGTTTCCCGATGGTCGGTAAAAAACACCGTACGGGCTATCTGTACCCGGACAACCGTATCGGGTGAAAGTATGCTGTTAAGCACAAGGGTCGGTTCAGGACGATACTTTTCCAGATCGATGTCCTTGTAACAGGCCGTCAGTGAGAAGCCTGCCAGTACCGCCCAAATACAAGGATGAAAATGTATATTCATATATCTAGTGTCTGTTAGAATTTATACGTATAAGAGACAGAGGGAATGACTGGGAACAAAGCAAACTGCCGGAAGCGGGGAGCCAACGGTGTACCGTCCATACTCTGTTTCTGGTTGTTCTTCTCTATCATAATGGGGTTCATACGGGAATAGGCATTATAGAGTGAGACGTTCCATATCCCGGTCCGTCCGCGTCTTAACGGACGATAGATATTGATGCCCACATCCAACCGGTGATAGGCCGGCAGACGCACATTGTTCTTCCCTGCGTAATAATCGAGCATTTCCTCATCTTTATGTGGATAAGAGGGAACAATGTCCGTGGGATAACCGTCCGGATAGGAATAGTTCTCAAGCGACAGCGTAACCCTGTTCCCGGTCATAAATACCCATCCGGCATTCAGTTCCACCCGTTCGGAACATTTCCAGATAGCCGACAAGGTTACCTTATGACGGTTATCGTATTTCGACGGGAAACGTTTTCCTCCATTCAGGTCAGCAAAAAGCCGGTCGCTCCACATCAGCCCGTAACCGATGAAACCGTGCAGTTTTCCGAAATCGGCTTCTGCCTGAAAATCGGCTCCATAAGCTCTGCCGCTTCCACTGGTCAGTCTGTCTTCCCAAGTAGCAACCTGTAAATCCTTGTAATCATCCCGGTACTCCAGCAGATTGTTCATCTTCTTATAATACCCCTCGACGGAAAAAATATACTTTTTGCCGGGCGACACATAGATACCAGCCGAAACCTGGCCGGAAGTCAGCGGTGAAAAATTCCGGGTGATGGGGAGCCAGTAGTCGGTAGGCAAAGAAATGTAATTGTCGCTTACCTGCTGCACAAACTGGCTCATCCGGGCATATCCGGCTTTCAGACTGACCACCGGACTCAGCCGGAAATCAGCCGAGACACGTGGCTCGAAAACCTGATATTGTTTTCCTTCCACCCGAAAGAAAGAGCCGTGCAATCCGGCATTGAACCGCAACCAGCGAAAAACTTCAAGGTCACCCTCCAGATAAGCGTTCCACTCGTTGGCAATTACCCGACTTTCACTGTTCACATTTTCCGACGGTAGAGAGGTGGATTCCCGTACCTCCTCTTCCGGCGCATAACGATGGTGTGTGTATTGCGTTCCCAGACGGATGATGATCCGGTCGGACGGGATAAACGCCAAAGATACATCTACGCTAAGGTCGTGAATGGCATTTCGGTTCTCGTTTCGAGACCCGTTATTTTCATAGCCGTTCTCACCCTCCCGACCCGATACCGTTTCTACCGTCTTCCTGAAATCAGACTGATAGCGTGTATAAGAAGCCTTCATGTTATATGCGAAGAGAGTATTGATAGGAAGGTGCCACCTCAGTGAAGTCAGCATATTCCCCCACCCCAGCCGGTTTTCATTTTTATGGAAATAAGGACCCGTATCTTCCCCGTCACCCGAAAAACGATGTTCCCCCATCTTGAGGCGGTCATGCCCATAATATCCCAGCAGGGAAAGTGTACCGAAACGTCCCAACCGTTGGCTGAGTTTCAGATTAAAATCCGTAAAATTATAACCGGCTATAACCTTCTCACCGGATTTCTTTTTCGAGGCGTTGATGATAGCCAGAGCCGGTACGGAAACCAGTTCCAGCCAGGAACGTCTGAGTGCAACAAACATAGAAGTCTGGTCTTTCACTAATGGACCGGAAAAACTGACATTGGCCGACGTCAGTCCCACCGTAAAGTTTCCATGCCAGTTTTCATAGTCTCCGCTTTTCATGGAAAGGTCTGTCACACTGGAAAGCCTTCCTCCGTAACGTGCCGGGAAAGTACTCTTGTAGAAAGTCAGATGACTGACTGCATCGGCATTAAAAGGAGAAAACAACCCACCCAAGTGATTGGTCTGGTAGACGGGACATCCGTCAACAAGAAACAGATTCTCATCATTTTCGCCTCCCCGGACAAACATACCGGCAAATCCTTCCGTACCGGCAGATACACCGGGTTGAAGTTGAAGCGCCTTGATGACATCCGGTTCACCCAAAAGTGTCGGTACGTTTCGGATAGCGTTATAATCCATTACAGTCATCCCCATTTGCGAGTTCCGGAGCTTATCAATATGAGGGGCAGTCTTGACTACTTCCTGCAAATAAAAATTACGCACTGTATCTTTTGTGACTGAATCCGACAGATTCTCCAATTTATGTCTTGACAGCTTTTTCCTCTTGATAATCAGTTGATTTCCACGTTTTACAAACATGAGTCCATACCGTTCCAACGCATCTTTCAGAATGGCATCCAACGGTTCGTTTTCATAATCCAACTGAATTTCTTTTCCATTTTCCAAATCGGATTCTTTATAGGCAATCCGGCAACCGGTCTTTTCCCTGATCAGTTCCAAAAATCCGGTAGCATTATACATTCCTTCGATGGAAAATACAGTCTGATTCAAATGTTGGGCATACAAGGTACTTCCTGCCATAAAAGTAAACAGGCATGAGAGTAAAAATTGTTTAGTTTTCATCGTGTCTTCAGTGTTTTATACAAATAGTAATCATTTGGTTGTGACCGGTTCTCCAGGTAAGGCGCTCATCCAATACGCAAAGAGTTTCCAGTACTTCTCTGACGGTAACCGTCGAATCGAATTCAAGGGTATATCTCTCTTCCGAAGTACCTTCCAGCCTGATTGGAATATTGAATCTCCGTTCAAGCGAATTTCTGATTTCCTCTAAAGTAGCGTTCCGGAAATACAAAGAAGGCGGTTTTCTGGTAGAGACGTGTATCTGATGTGTAGCTTTGTCGTAGACGAAATACTCGCCAGGATGCAACACAAATCGTTTATTATGCTTTACCGTAGTCACTTCGACGCCTCCTGTTTGCAGGTAGGCAGTAGCCTGTTTATCTTCCGGATAATCATTCACATTGAATCGGGTGCCCAGTACCCTTGTTGTCAGATTGCTACTTTTCACAATGAAAGGCTTGTCTGAAAGATGGACTACATCGAACCATGCCTCCCCTTTCAGACTAATCTGGCGGATAGTATCATCAAAAGCTTTCTGAAAAACAATTTCGGAAGAAGGACTCAAACAGACAGTAGATCCATCCGGTAAAGTGAAAGTCTTCACTTCTCCTTTTTCGGTGGTGACTATCTGTGTAAAGGAGTCTTCTCCAAAATCCCATAGCCAAACGGAAACAGCCAGTACACAAATAAGGAATGAAGCGGCATACCCATATCTGAGCCAATGACCTCTCGAATTTCTGAAACCCAACCGACCGGAAATCCGTCCCCATGCATCTTTCATATCCCGACGACTGGAAACGGTATCTGTTGCGTTCCAACAATGAAGCAGCGCTTCTTCCTTAAGCGCTGCGTTTTCGTCCTCACAAAGCCAATGCTGTATCTTGTTCTCCAAGCTTTGTGGATACCGACGGTTAAAGTATCGTCTGATAATTTCGTGAACGTAATTCATAAGTTTCTTTTTCTACCAAGTACAAGGACAGATGACTACACTCACGTTCACAAGACAAACAATTAACTTATGATAACATACAGAGCCAAAAGATAAGATAGGCAGCAATAGCCTCTCTGATTTCCTTCAATGCCAGACTGACCTGATTCTCCACACTTCTTTTACTTATTCCCAATCTATCGGCAATTTCTTCATTGCTCAATCCTTGCTCCCTGTTCATCCGATAGATACGCTGCCGCTGTTCGGGCATCTCCGAAACTACCATTTCTATCAACAAAGCGATTTCTTTGGCAAAGAACGTATCTTCTACCACATTACCTGTACTGACATCAGCTTGCGCCTCCAGCGGTTCCGATGAAAAGACCATTTCTTTCTTCAGGTAGTTGATGGCTGCATTTCGTGATGATACGAAGATGTAGTTCTGTAGACTTCGGGTAGCGTCCAGTGTCTTCCGGTTAATCCATAAATTGACAAACACATCTTGTGCCAAATCCTTGGCAATATCATGCTTCTTAATGATTCCTGTAATAAAAGTCACCACTCTTATGTAATAAGCCTGATAGAGTTGTTTGAAGGCATGTTCATTATCCTGCTGTATTTGAAGAATCAGATTATCCATCGGTATCGTAACACATAAATATGCAATTCAAATCAAAATCTTATTGAAGATAAAATAAAATCATCAATAAATATTTTCATAAACCTGCGATTTAAGATATTTTACGTTTACCATGAACCGACATATCCTATATTGTGGCTTAATCAAAACTTGAAGGTATAAGAAACCACAACCGCCTTTACACCCCCATCCGGATATTTTTCTTTATAATACCCCGTGAGGTCCTTATAGAAGTAGAGATCAGGTGTCGGCCCTGCACTTGATTTAGTAGAGCAACCTAAAAACACATCAAATGAAGGGTAGTTCGTCTCATTTCCCGATTCATCCAGAAACGACCATTCCATGAAAGCTTGTACTTGTCCTTCCGGTGGCATCAGATTATATACCTCCGGAATCTCCTCAGAATTTCTATTGATTTTTTTTATGAGACCGGGACCCCATACGTTGGTATCGTCTTTTATTGCAATCCATTTTCCTAAATATTCTTCATCAGAACTGGAATACAACAAATAATGATAATCTAACGGCAGAATGGAATGGTTTTTCAAGTCTTCTTCAACCACCGCTTTATTATCGGCTTCAACCGCATATCGATACATCGGTAAAGGCTGATCCTCATAATACCACTTTGGAATCAAATGCAAAGGCAAATCTCTTGAATCCTTTTTTTCTTTAGACAATATCTCAAGCAAATCATACTCCGTCCAGGCCGGTTGTCCCATACGGTAATCCAAATAGCTTGTTTCGCTGATTTTCATTTTGTATTCATATCCTTCTTCAAACTCAAAGCCATCAATAGAAACAAGAGCTTCCCAATTCTTGGTATCCTCCTTCTTTACAGCATATACATCAGACAAGTAATCAAATCCATCAGACCAACCGGTACCAAGTATTTTCTTTGATGCAACCGTCAAGATATACTCCTTGTAACCTGTTACTTTTCTCCCTTCGTCATTTTCCTTATCACAACTGATAAAGGTAAATGCAAACAGGAACAACATCAGAGTTCCCAATAAATACTTTGTTTTCATAACATCAATATTTCTAGGTTTGTACTTTTATAATGAAGCTTCTGCCGAAATACTGCATAGCTCATTCTACTAAATCATTTCTCTCACCGGGCATTGAACCTGAAACCAAGTCCCAGCATCAGGTTGTTCGGGTCCTTGAAACGATACAGCTGATAACCCGTATGCAGGAAAAGATACTTCGTAATATTGGTCTTCAGGACAAAAGTCTGGTAGAAAGAATTGTTATCCGCTCCGTGACAAAAGAAATTCTTTCCTATACCCAGATTGATGGAAAAGATGGGCATGACGATTTCCGCACGCAGGGAAAGGCCGGCCGAGAACTGTTCCCGGAACGGAGGACGGTAGAACTGCAGTTCATCCGGGTCGGACGGGAAATTATCGTTGGCCACGTGATTTCCGATATTGGCACTCTCATCGTACTGCATATCCAGCGAAACACCGGCACGGAAATACTTGCTGAAGTTGTAGAGCGGATTGAAATTCAGTCCCAGAATACCGAAAGAACCCGGTGCCAGTACCGGATGCGAATCAGCCGGGAAGATTCCCCGCTTCCGGGTAGCTCCATATACGATGAGGTCATAGCTGACATACCTACTGAAAGGACTTCCCGTTTGCAGAGCAGATGAAGGGGCTCCTTTCACCGGACTATCCCCAAAGAAATGCGTGACACCGACAGATGTCCCGATGGTGTTCACCCCGGAATTCGGGTAATGGGTATTTCCGTTGGAGTAATGCGTGACGTCTATCCCTGCCCGCAAATTTGTGTTGGGGGCAAGCTGCCAGTTCAGCATAAAGCCTAAATTGATGTAGGCATTGATTTTCGAACCGACCACCCTGTTCCACGGATTAGTCTCTTCATCATATTTCTTCCATCCGAAAGAAGCCCCGAAATTCCATTCATAATCCAGTGAAAGTTTCGGAGTGAGAGCTGCTATCCTGGAAGTTTGGAATACATAGACTGCCAATGGGTTCCCTACCTCCGACGGGCAGAAGAAAGTATTGTAAGCGATACCGATACCCTGTACGGCATACGGATACATCCTACCCATCTTGGTAGAAGGCGAGAACCTGAATCCATATTTCAGATGACCGGAAAGAGTAGCATCTATTCTTTCGCCCGTACTGTTCGCTCCTCTGAAAAACTCATGAGTCGGGAATACGTAGGAGGGACGGAAATCAGTACCAATCATATGGATTACCTTTCTGGAAACAGAATCGGCTTCGGAAGCCGATACATAAACGGCCGATAAAATCAGGGACAAGACAAACAGGTATGTCTTGTGTATCATCGTTTTCATAACGGAAGTGCTACCTCTTTTTAATGTTCAAAGCTATAAGTTCATAGACAAATATAACAGGTTTATGTTTTGCTTCCAACTTTAAATTTAAAGAAATCATGAGATTGATAAACCCTGTTTCCTTTCCGTCCGGTAAGATTTCCTCACTGACGTCCGAAAACGAACGTTTGTTTTGAATCAAACACGAGCATGTTTTCATGCATTCGTCCGTTCGTTTTAATCAAAACATGCTCATGTTTCAAGGAAGACACGAGCATGTTTTTCAGAACCTGACGTACGTTATTCCTACACGTACCTTTATCCCCAAATATCATACAATGACCCAGTCAAGAGTCTTCTGGAATTTGAAGTGATGGATTTATTTTCAAATGCCAAAGCACCATATTCCCGTTGAAATACGTACATTTGCCGGCAAGTAACCTTTAAAACAAGCATCATGGATTTCGAACAACTCATCAACGCCCGGCAAAGTGACCGGAAATACGATACCCAACCCATAGACCGTGCCCTACTGGTGCGTTGCCTGGAAGCGGCACGCATCGCCCCGTCGGCCTGCAACTCCCAACCCTGGAAATTCGTCGTCGTAGACGACCCCAAACTGCTGGCCGGCATGAAGGAAGCGGCGGCAGGAATGGGTATGAACAAATGGGTAACCGATGTACCGGTCATTGTAGCTGTAGTACTGGAGAAAATGAATCTCACCGCCCGGATAGGCAGCGTCATCAAGGACAAGGAATATTCCCTGCTGGACGTAGGCATCGCTGTAGAGCATTTCTGCCTGCAAGCTACCGAACTGGGACTGGGAACCTGCATCATCGGCTGGTTCGACGAAAAGAAAGTAAAGAAGCTGCTGGACATTCCCAAACGCAGGGTTCCGTTGCTCATCAGCGTAGGTTACCCCGCCTCCGAACACCGGAAAAAGGTACGCAAGCCACTGGAAGAAATGAGCAGTTGGAACAAATACTGAGAACGTTACAGACTATTTAGAGAAACTAAAATAGGTTATCGGAATAAACCTTGTCTGCCCGGAATTGTCAAATGAACAAATGCGGTAAGAAACACTACAGATGCTAACTGGTACCTATGCAATCTGTCAGCTGATTCCGCACAAGTTTAATCCTAAAATAAGAAGACAATGAAAATGACAATGAACCGCTTATTTGTGACAATGACTTTGGCTGCCTTGCTGTGCAGCGGAAACGTAATGGCCCGTAACCCTCAGAAACCGGAAAAGCGGGAACTGACTCCGGCAGAACGGATGGATGCCTCTCTGAAAAGACTGGAAGGCCGGCTGATGCTGGACGAAGAGACCGCCGCCAAGTTCGCTCCGCTATATAAGGAATACCTGGAAGCGCTCCGCAACTGCCGTCCGGAATGTCCGAAAGAAAAAGGCCAGAAAGAATGTACGGACGCAGAGATAGAGAAACGTCTGGAGGAACACATCGCCTGCGAACGGAAAAGACTGGACGTACAGGAGGAATACCTGCAGAAGTTCAAAAAGATTCTGAATGCACGTCAGCTTCAGGCAGTGATGTCGCCGAAAGGAATGGAAATGAAGCATCATAAGATGAAAGGCCCACGTCCGAATTTCCCGGCTCCAGGTAACAACGGTACATGCCGGGCCAATTGCCCTGCCAATACTCCGGCACCCAATAAATAAGAAAATACCCCTATCCCTAAAACAAGCGGGACAACCGGTCGATCCGGTTGCCCCGCTATGATTTTATACACGTATAGTTTCCGTCAGGATATCAACCCAACAAGGTCTGCATATATTCCTTCATGGCAGGTACAGCCGCCTTCGCTTCTTCGTACAGACGGTACTGAGCCAATGTACGCACGTAGTTATGTTCCGGATAACGGATCTGGTAATACGTATCGCCGTTGATATAGTCGGCCAGGAAACGGACAGCCTGCATGTACGGGAACAGAGTTACCGCATACGGCAACATCTCAATTTCTATCGGAGTCAGGAAAGAAGAAGCAGATTCCAGGTATCCCTTCACGAAAGGCTTGAATACTTCGATGTTGAAATGCACCTTGTTCAAGTCCGGTTCATCTTCGGCGCTGGTATTGGCAGCCGAACGGAGGAAATCACCGAAATCGGAGAATACGAAGCTCGGCATCACGGTATCCAGGTCGATAACGCACAATACCTCACCCTTTTCGTCGAACAGCATGTTGCTCACTTTCGTATCGCAATGACAGATACGTTTCGGCAGTTTGCCCTGGCGATACAACTCTTCGGCGCAACACATCTCTTTTGCATCCTTTTCGATGGCATCTACCAGTCCCTGCACCTTTTCCAGACGACCGGCCGCATTGGCAGCAACCGCTTCGCGCAACTGCTTCAGACGGAACTCCATGTTATGGAAATCAGGAATGGTTTCGCCCAACTTTTCCGGGATATCGGCCAGCATGGCTTCGAATTCGCCGAACTTCAGACCTACCAGGTAAGATGATTCCGGAGTAACGGCTTCCAACGTCTGAGAACGAGGAATGAATACAGAAACACGCCAGTATTTTTCACCGTCGAAATAATAAGTCTTTCCTTCTTTGGTAGGGAGGAAACGCAACACCTTACGGTCAATATCTGTTTCGCCCCGTGCTTCCAGCTTCTTGCGAATATGACGGGTGACACACTCGATGTTATGCTGTAACATGTCCACATCCTGGAACACCGCATTGTTGATACACTGCAGGATATAATCCGGAGCAGCAGGGTCTTCAGTTTCAACTTTAAGTGTCTGATTGATAAGTCCGGCACCTAACGGAATAATTCGAGCAACTTTACCGATTTCAGGAAATTGTGCGACAATAGCATCTAATGCAGCCATAGTAAATTTAGTTTTTAAAGTTAATCAATCCTTTTGCCACGGGTCCTTATCATAAATCTGTTGATAATCAGTTCCGAATCCTCTGAAAGGAATAAACTGCCGGGCAAACCGTGACAAAGATATAAGAACATTTCAAGAAAAACGGCATTTTGCGCAACTTTTTCTATCATTTCCTTTGACATCCCCCCAAAAGTTTCTAGATTTGCCGCCGCTAAAAAATGAAATACATATGAAAACACTATTCTTTATCCTTTTCTGCACCTTCCTGACAGCAGGTGCCATCCATGCCAAAGACCTACAACGTCCAGACTCTGAAAACTACCTGAAAGGAGTAGAAGCGCTGAACGAAGGAGATACCGAAAAAGCATACGAATACCTGAAGGCCGAACTGGCCCAAAATCCGGAAAACGGATACGCCCATTGTTACATGGCACTTATCTGCAATTTCTCCGGAGATGTGAAACTGGCCTTTCAGGCAGTGACCCGAAGCCTGGACCTCATTCCCGAAGCCGATACAGAGTTCCGCTCATTCGCCTATTATACACGAGGAATGCTGCTGAAGAATTATCAGCAGTGGGAACTGGCAGAAGCAGATTTTACCGAAGCTATCCGTACGAACCCGAATGACGTAGAAAACTATACCTGCCGTGCAGAGGTCCTGTTGCAGCTCCACGAATACGAGGCAGCCCTCGACGACCTGACTACCGCACTGAAACTGGACAACAAAGCCGATGTAGCCGACCTGATGATGCAACTCATGGAAGAGGCTCCTGACGCAAGCATGATAGACCGTGTATACGCTACATACAACATGCTGGACAAACAGGAATTAGCTAACTAACACCTATATAAACAGAAACAACAGAATGAATCCACCAAAAGGGTATCCGAAAGGGCTTTATCTACTTTTCGTAACTGAAATGTGGGAACGTTTCAGTTATTACGGCATGCGTGCCTTGTTTATGCTGTACATGGTACAGGCATTGCTTTTCGACAAAGAACTGGCATCGCAAGTATACGGCAGTTACACCGGACTGGTCTATCTGACACCCCTGATTGGCGGCTACATCGCCGACCGTTACTGGGGAAACAGACGCTCCATCGTTACAGGAGCGCTCACAATGGCTGTCGGACAGTTTCTCCTGTTCCTGAGTGCCTGCTATTACCACGAAGTAGGTTTAGCCAAATACCTGATGTTCTGCGGACTCGGGCTTCTTATCCTGGGTAACGGATTCTTCAAGCCCAATATCTCTACCATGGTAGGCCGTCTGTACCGCCCCGATGACTCACGGAAGGATTCGGCCTTTACCATTTTCTACATGGGGGTAAATGTAGGTTCTACCCTCGCCCCACTTATCTGCGGACTGATAGGGAATACCGGACACCCGGAAGACTTCAAATGGGGATTTCTGGCAGCCTGCATCGGTATGCTGCTGGGCGCGGCCGTCTTCCGGATTTTCATGAACCGATACATCTGCGACCCCGACGGAAATCCGGTAGGCACAGCTCCTGCCCGCAGCAAGGAGACTACAGAAAAAGATGAAAAGAAGCCATCCAATACTGGCCGCACGGTACTGATGGTCGCTTTTACCCTGATACTCACGATTCTGTTTTCTGTCAATTGGGGACATACTTCCGACGGAGTCTTTGCCGGTGCCGACTGGATTGGCTCCCTGATTTATGCCACCGTCATCGTCATGCCGATTATCATCATTACAGACAAATCACTGACCCGGACGGAACAGGCACGCATCGGAGTCATCTACATCATAGCTTTTTTCGTCATCTTCTTCTGGTCGGCTTACGAACAGGCAGGGGCTTCCCTCACCTTCTTTGCCGACGAGCAGACTGACCGTCGTATCGGTAACTGGGAGATGCCCGCAGCTTATTTCCAGTCCTTTAACCCGATTATGATTGTTACTCTGGCTCCCGTCTTTGCCGCCATCTGGTCATTCCTGGGCAAACGAGGATGGGAACCCAGCTCCCCACGCAAACAGTCCATCGGTCTGTTACTGCTTTCACTGGGGTATCTTTACATCGCCTTCGGGGTAAAGGACATCGAACCGGGAGTAAAGGTAAGCATGGCCTGGCTGACAGGTCTCTACCTGATTCATACCATGGGCGAATTGTGTCTGGCTCCTATCGGCCTGTCACTGGTATACAAGCTCTCACCTGCCCGTTTCTCTTCGCTACTGATGGGTGTATGGTACCTCAGTACTTCGGCTGCCAACAAGTTTGCCGGATTCCTGAGCGGTTTCTATCCGGAACATGGAGTCAGCAAAAGCTGCCTGGGTTATCAGGTGGAGAATCTGTACGATTTCTTCATGCTGTTTGTCTTCATGAGCGGAGCGGCAGCCGTCATCCTGTTCCTTTTATCAGGCAAACTCCAGAAAATGATGAAGGGCATAGAATAATAACAGTAAACCAAGAAATATGAAAATAGGAAAATGGATTGGAGGGCTCGTCGGATTCATGACGATGGGGCCTCTGGGAGCCTTGGCGGGATTTGCCCTGGGTTCCCTGCTAGACAACTCGACAGATACTGTTACCGAGGACGGTACACAGGATTCCGACCCGTATGCGGGACAACGGAACAGCTTCCTGTTCTCGCTGCTGGTCATGGCTTCGTACATCATCCGGGCAGACGGACGCATCATGCACAGCGAAATGGAATTTGTGCGCCGCTTCCTGCGTGTGAATTTCGGCGAGGCAGCCGTCAGCGAAGGAGAACAGATTCTATTGAACCTGTTTGAACAACGGAAACAGATGGACAAGACCAACCCGATGGCTTTCCGGAATACCATCCACGAATGTGGAGCACAGATAGCCGCCAACCTGAGTTACGAAGAACGTATCCAGTTGCTGGATTTTCTGGTCAAGATAGCCCAAAGTGACGGTAACGTATGTACCGAAGAAATCGATGCCTTGAAAGAGGTGGCACTGGCCATGAGACTCTCGGAAAAGGAAGTGGAATCCATGCTCAACCTGCGAGGAAACTCATTGGACGAAGCCTATAAGGTTCTGGAGATTGAACCAACTGCCACAGACGAAGAAGTGCGCGCCGCTTACCGCAAACTGGCACTGAAACATCATCCGGACCGGGTAGCTACGTTGGGAGAAGATGTAAAGAAAGCCGCAGAAGCTAAATTCCAGCTGATAAACGATGCGAAAGAACGTATCTATAAGGCACGCGGTATGAAATAATTTCTGAAAGGCTTTTTCATACAGAAGGCTGTCCCGATGCATACCGGAACAGCCTTCTGTCATTTATGACGTAGTGCAAATCATTTCAAAAAATTACCGGCACTATTCAAACCGGATGGAACGGGCCGGATGGATGCGGCTCACCAGGAACGACGGTCCTATCAGCATCCCTACAGCCACCAGCAAGGTAGCCAGATTCAACAGCAGATAATAGCCTATATTCAGTTCCACCGGTACCGTATTGACATAATAGGTTACCGGGTCTAACTTGAAGGGCGCAAAGAAATACTGAATCAGACAGAGCCCTACTCCAATGATGTTGCCCCACAGCATCCCTTTCCCAATCAGGAATACAGAAAACAACAGGAAAATCCGGCGGATGGAGGCATTATCTGCTCCCAAAGCTTTCAGGACACCAATCATATTGGTACGTTCCAGAATGATAATCAACAGCCCGGAAATCATTGTAAAACCGGCCACTCCCGTCATCAGAATCAGAATGACCCATACATTCGTGTCCAACAGGTTCAACCAGGCAAAAATCTGGGGATAGACTTCTTCCACCGACCGGGCACAATAAGTGGAACCGTAAGCATCCGTCCGGTCATTAATCAATGCCCGTACACGGTCAGTCACTGCCTCCAACTGATTATAATCGGTCACTTCCAGTTCCAGTCCGCTCACCTGGTCGGATTTCCAGTTGTTCAACCGTCCCAAGGTATAGATATCAGTCACCAGGAAATAATCGTCATAATTGGAAAGATTGGTCTGATAGATGCCGGAAACAGTCAGCCGGCGGGCACGTACACCGTCTTCGATGAAATACGTATACAGCTTGTCGCCCACCTTTACACCCAACTTATCGGCAATGGAACGAGATATCAATGTCTGGTTGCTGGCTACAGAGTCCGTAAAAGCCGGAAGCGTCCCTTCCACCAGGTGTTCGGCCAGATACTTCAAATCGTACTCCTGCCCCACTCCTTTCAGGACCATCCCCTGAAAGTTATCGGCAGTCATAATCATACCCGGCTTGGAAGAAAAACGTTGCGCATGCTTTACTCCCGGAACCTGTTCCAATGCATGCATCAGACTGTCATTTCCCTCAACCGGAGCCATCTGATAAAGCTGGGAGGCATCGATACTGGACAGGATGATATCCGAACCCAGTCCGACCACCTTGTCACGCACCTGATGCTTGAATCCCAGCACCACGGCTACGGATACAATCATTACAGCCAGACCTATAGCAATACCGGCCATCGCGATACGGACGGCCGGTTTCGATACTTCTTTTTTCCCTTCCCGGCTACTATAGATGCGCCGGGCCACAAAAAGTTTCCAGTTCATACATCAGTCGTCTACTCTACCCGGATAGGCTTCCAACGCTTTCCGGAGGATAAACAGGGCACGGACCAAATCTTCCTTCTTCAGGACATACGCCATACGTACCTCATTCACTCCTTTTCCCGGTGTCGTATAGAAACCGGTAGCCGGAGCCATCATCACTGTTTCGCCTTCGTAATTGAAATCGGACAGGCACCAGGCACAGAACTTCTCGCAATCATCTACCGGCAACTTGGCAACGGTATAGAAAGCTCCCATCGGAATCGGAGAATAGACACCTGGAATCCGGTTCAATCCGTCAATCAGGCATTTACGGCGTTCCACGTATTCATCGTATGTCTCGCGGGTATATTCTTCGGGCGCATCCAGCGAAGCCTCAGCAGCAATCTGTCCAATCAACGGAGGACTCAGACGCGCCTGACAGAACTTCATTACGGCTTTCCGTACTTCCTTGTTTTTGGTAATCAAGGCACCGATGCGGATACCGCATTCCGAGTAACGCTTGGAAACGGAATCAATCAACACTACATTCTGCTCGATACCCTCCAGGTGACATGCGGAAATGTACGGAGAACCGGTATAGATGAACTCACGGTATACTTCGTCAGAGAACAGGAACAGATCGTATTTCTTCACCAGATCACGAATCTGGTTCATTTCACGACGGGTATACAGATAACCGGTAGGATTGTTCGGGTTACAGATAAGGATACCTTTGGTCCGCTCGTTAATAAGCTCTTCAAATTTCTCTACCTTCGGCAAGGAGAATCCCTCTTCGATTGTGGTAGTTACTGTACGGATAATGGCGCCGGCGGAGATGGCAAAAGCCATGTAATTGGCGTATGCCGGTTCCGGAACAATGATTTCGTCTCCCGGATTCAAGCAACTCATAAAAGCGAAAAGCACTGCTTCAGAGCCACCCGTCGTAATGATGATATCGTCGGCATCCAAATGAATGTCGTACTTTTCATAATAGCCTACCAGTTTTTCGCGGTAGCTCCGATACCCCTGGCTCGGGCTGTATTCCAATACGGTACGGTTGATATTTCGAATCGCATCAAGGGCCGCTCGGGGTGTAGGAAGGTCGGGCTGACCGATATTCAGATGATAGACATGAATCCCTCTCCCTTTTGCAGCTTCTGCCAAAGGCGCCAGTTTCCGGATAGGCGACTCCGGCATTTCATTTCCTCTGATGGATATATGTGGCATAATACAAATTTATAGATTAAAACAAATTTCGAATGCAAAGATAACGGGAAAGAATATATGAAGCAACTTTTATTAAGAAAATAACCAAATCCTGCAAACTCTTAATAGAACGTAAATCTATGCCATCTCTCGCTGCATTTTAGGGATTATTCCAAAAAAAGGCGTATGTTTGTAGGGAACAACCTAACTGAAATATACATGAATCTATACTTGATTATATTTACATCGGATTCAGAGCAATTTGACCAGGACCGCACATACAGAATCCATCAGGAGCTTTTCCAAGCCCTAGAAAAACATTTTACACTACACCTTATCCCATACACAGAAGTAGAGGACATTCCGGGAAGTGCCTATAAGATGGCGTTCATCTGCAGCGGAGGTGTAGAAGCTAAAGTCATCCGGAATTTCAGCCTGCTCCCCTATCCCATCACCCTTTTGACAGACGGACTGAACAACTCCTTGGCTGCAGCCCTGGAAATTGCCGCCTGGATTCAGACCAAAGATATGAGGGTACATATCATTCATGGCGAAACAGAAGATATGGTGAAGAGTGTCCTATCCCACCATCAGGCGTTTGCAGCCAAACGGGCCATGAAGCACAACCGTATCGGCGTAGTCGGTACACCGGCTCCCTGGCTGGTAGCAAGTCATGTAGACTACCTGCTGGCAAGCCAACGCTGGGGCGTAAGCTACATAGACATCCCTACCGAAGATGTCTATAAGTATTTCAATAAAATCACCGATGACGAAATCGGAATGGATGCCTCCATCTTTGCCAACCGGGCTTCATCGTGCCAAGATGCCACTCCGGATGACCTGCTGAAAGCCATGCGGTTCTACAAAGCACTGAAGATGGTGTATCAGGAAGAACAGTTGGATGCGATAACCCTTTCCTGTTTCTCGATATTCAATGAAATCAAGACAACAGGTTGTCTGGCTCTCTCTCTGTTGAACGATGAAGGCATACCGGCCGGCTGCGAAGGCGACCTCCAGTCCATCATGAGCATGCTGATGGTGAAAAAACTGACCGGTGAGTGCTGCTTCATGGGTAACCCGACCTTCATTGACAGCCGTCAGAACGAGATTCTGCTCTCTCATTGCACCATCGCCACCCGCATGACGAAAGAATTCATCATCCGCAACCATTACGAAAGCGGAGCCAGCATCGGCCTGCAAGGCATTATGGAAAAAGGTCCGATCACCTTGTTCAAATGCGGTGGAGAATGCCTGGATGAATATTATATAAGTGGTGGAGTACTGATAGACAACTCCTCGCTGGAAAACGCCTGCCGTACCCAGTTCCGGTTGAAGCTGGATAAGCCCGTCAGCTACTTCCTGCAAAATCCTATCGGGAACCATCACATCCTGATTCCAGGTAACTATGTAGCCACCATCCAGGAGTTCATGCAGCAGAACCGCTGTAAGCTAAAAGAGTAAAGGATAAGAAGGAATGCCGGTCTTCCCCCAAGCACACCGGTCCCATTCCACTCATCCAATCGAATAAAAGCCCGGACCGATACGACTCCGGGCTTTCTTCTTGACTGTCATCCAACACCAGCGTTTTTTAAAGAACACACTTCTAAGATTCATTGAAAAAAGAGAGAGAAAGAAAAATTTTAATGTATCTTTGCACGAGGATTTATTTAAATTTAAAGAAGACATTGAATTATGATGCATAATTGGTTTGAGTGTAAAATCCGCTACGAGAAGATTGCTGAAAACGGAATGAGCAAGAAAGTAACGGAACCCTATCTGGTTGACGCACTTAGCTTTACTGAAGCTGAATCGCGTATCATTGAAGAAATTACTCCTTTCATCAGCGGAGAATTTACCGTAGCCGACATCAAACGGGCCAACTACAGTGAACTGTTCCCCTGCGAAGAAGACGCGGCAGACCGCTGGTTCAAATGCAAACTGTATTTCATCACCCTGGATGAGAAAAGCGGAGCAGAAAAGAAGACAGCGACCAACATGCTGGTCCAAGCAGCCGATTTACGGGATGCCGTGAAGAAACTGGACGAAGGGATGCAAGGCAGCATGGCCGATTACAGCATCGCCTCCATCGCAGAAACGGCCATCATGGACGTTTATCCGTATTCGGCAGAACCGGATGTAAAACCGGAATTCCCGGAAGCAGCAAACCGATAATCATCAATATATCATATAGCCACCATGGACATTCAACAAAATCTGAAAGAAGTACTCGCGGACATTCCGCAACAGGTGCGGTTGGTGGCTGTTTCCAAGTTTCATCCCAAGGAAGCGATAGAAGCAGCATATACAGCCGGACAACGTATATTCGGCGAAAGCAAGGTACAGGAACTGGAAGAGAAGTATGCCTCCTTACCCAAAGATATCGAATGGCACTTCATCGGTCATCTACAGACCAATAAAGTGAAATACATCGCTCCATACATAGCAATGATTCATGCCGTAGATACCTACAAGCTGTTGGCCGAAATCGACCGTCAGGCAGCCAAGGCAGGCCGTACCATCTCCTGCCTGCTGGAAATACACATCGCCCAGGAAGAAAGCAAATACGGTTTCTCACTGCAGGAATGCCGTGACATGCTGGACGAAGGCAGTTGGAAAGGACTGAAAAATATCCGCATCTGCGGATTGATGGGAATGGCTACCTACACCGATGACACAGACCAGATTCGTAACGAATTCAAGACACTGCATGATTTCTTCCTCGAACTGAAACAGAAACATTTCCAGGATACGGACTCGTTCAAGGAAATTTCCATGGGAATGTCGCACGATTATCAGCTGGCCATCGAGGAAGGCAGCACACTGGTACGCATAGGAAGCAAAATATTCGGAGAACGTAACTATTAAATCAAACTATATGGCACAACTTAACACAACTTTTGCGGGACTGAAACTGAAGAACCCGATTATCGTCGGCAGTTCCGGATTGACCAACAGCGTAGAAAAGATACAGAAGCTCGAACAGGCAGGAGCCGGAGCTGTAGTATTGAAATCGGTATTCGAGGAACAGATAAACATGCAGACAGGACAGATGCATGGTTACGGTTCACCCGAAGCAGACGACTATCTGGGCGTTTACGTACGTTCACACGCATTGAACGAACACATCAGCATCATTGAAGAAGCCAAGAAAACCTGCACAATCCCTATCATCGCCAGCATCAACTGCTACAGCGACAACGAATGGGTAGATTTCGCCAGACTGATGGCACAAGCCGGAGCAGACGCTTTGGAAATCAATATTCTGGCTTTACAGACCAGCAAACATTACACTTTCGGCGCGTTCGAACAACAGCACATCGATATTCTGCGCCACATCAAGAAAGCGGTCAATATCCCGGTCATCATGAAATTGGGAAACAACCTGACTAACCCGGTTGCGCTCATCAACCAGCTTTATGCCAACGGAGCCGCAGCTGTAGTGTTGTTCAACCGATTCTATCAGCCGGATATCAACATCAAGGACCTGACATTCCGCGCAACGAATGTCATGAGCTCGCCGAACGAACTGGCTAACCGTATCCGCTGGACTGCCATTTCATCTGCCGAAGTTCCTCAAATAGACTATGCCATCTCTGGTGGAGTCCACTGCGGCAAAGGCCTTATCAAGTCCATTCTGGCAGGTGCCACAGCTGTAGAAGTCTGCAGCGCCATCTACCAATACGGCAACAAGACCATCGAGGAAATGAAAAATGAACTGACAACCTGGATGGATGAAAACGAGTACGAAACAATCGGACAGTTCAAAGGAAAGATGAACGCCGCTGCAGCCGGTGAAATCAATCCGTTCGAACGTACCCAGTTCATGAAATATTACAGCAATCACGAAGAGTAAGTCTATACAGACCAGCTCTTCTTTTTCCCTACTCTTCCGGAATGAACGGCTTTCTGTCATACAATCCCTTCATTCCGGATTTTTTTGTGAAGAAGAAACTGTTTTCCAGGAAAAACGTTGGGAAAACCTAGAAAAAAAGTATATTTGCACAGTACATTACATTTTGTGCAATCAACAATACCGATAACATGGAAAAAAGTTTTTTAGCCTTTATAGAAAACAGCATCAAAAAGAATTGGGACATGGATGCCCTGACTGACTACAAAGGCGCAACCCTTCAATACAAAGACCTGGCCCGCAAAATTGAGAAACTGCACATCCTGCTGGCCGAAAGTGGAATCCAACCGGGCGACAAAGTGGCCTTATGCGGACGGAACAGCTCCCATTGGGGAGTGGCTTTCCTGGCTATCCTGACATACGGTGCCGTGGCTGTACCGATTCTTCATGAATTCAAGGCAGACAACGTGCATAACATCATCAATCATTCCGAAGCCCGCCTGCTCTTCGTAGGAGATGTAGTATGGGAATCACTGAACGAAGCGGCCATGCCCAACCTGGAAGGTATCATTCTGATGACAGACTTTACCCTTCAGGTATGCCGGAGTGAACGTCTGGAGTATGCACGGGAACACTTGAACGAACTGTTCGGCAAAAAATTCCCCAAGAATTTCCGGAAGGAACACGTAGCCTACCGGCGCGATGAAGCCGAAGAGCTGGCAGTCATCAACTATACCTCAGGGACCACCAGTTTCTCCAAAGGCGTCATGATTCCCTACCGGGCACTCTGGTCGAACACCCAGTTCGCCTTCGAGGTACTGAATCTGAAAGCCGGCAGCCGGGTAATCTCCATCCTGCCGATGGCCCACATGTATGGACTGGCCTTCGAATTCATCTACGAAGTCTGTGCAGGATGTCATATTTTCTTCCTGACACGTATGCCTAGCCCCAAAATCATCTTCCAGGCCTTTGCCGAAGTAAAACCGAACATCGTTATCGCTGTTCCACTCATTATCGAGAAAATTATCAAGAAGAACGTGCTTCCTACCCTGGAAACCCTGAAGATGAAAATCCTGCTCCGGGTACCTGTCATCAACGACAAAATCAAGGAGACCGTGCGCGAGCACATGGTACAGGCCTTCGGAGGTAATTTCTATGAAGTCATTGTAGGAGGAGCAGCGTTCAACCAGGACGTAGAGAAACTGCTTCGGAGCATCGATTTCCCATATACCGTAGGTTATGGTATGACCGAATGCGCTCCGATTATCTGTTACGAAGACTGGAAGTTCTTCAAGGCAGGCTCTTGCGGTAAAGCCGCTCCCCGCATGGAAGTAAAGATTGACAGCCAAGACCCGGAACACATCGTAGGAGAAATTCTGACACGGGGAGATAACGTCATGCTGGGATATTACAAGAATCCGGAAGCCACAGCACAGGTAATCGATGCTGAAGGATGGCTTCATACCGGCGACCTCGGTGTCATGGACAAAGAAGGCAATGTATTCATCAAGGGACGGAGCAAGAACATGCTGTTAGGCCCTTCCGGACAAAACATCTACCCGGAAGAAATCGAAGAGAAGCTGAGCAACATGCCTTATGTCTGCGAGAATATCGTTATCCAACAAAGCGACAACAAGCTCGTAGCGCTTATCTATCCTGATTTTGAAGAGGCTTATGCCAACGGACTTTCCCAGGCAGACATTGAAAAAGCCATGGAAGCCAACCGGGTAGCCGTCAATGCAGAGCTTCCGGCATACTCGCAGATAGCCCGTGTTAAAATCTATCCGGAAGAGTTTGAAAAGACTCCGAAGAAGAGTATCAAGCGCTTCCTCTATCAAGATGTAAAATAATGACATGAAACTGAACGTACAAACAATGGCGTGGTTCCTGCTGGGTGGTTGCCTGGCAGGAATATCTCCACTACAGGCACAGAAACAGATTGGGCTGAAGAAAGGTCCGAACATCTCGCTGAATATCACCAATCCACACAAAGACCCTAAACGGACCTACCTGAACATCGGATTACTCAGCCACTTTCCCCAACTGAACGGTGTAGGAATCAATGTTATCTCCAGCACTGTACAAGGGAATGCCAACGGCTTCCAGTTATCCGGCATCACTAACATTTCCGGTCTGAATACTTCAGGAGTTATCATCAGCAGCATAGCGAATGTCAGCGGCAAGAATCTAAACGGAGTAGCATTGAGTGGGCTGATGAACATAGGCGGAAAACGAGTCAACGGTATACAGTTGTCTGCGCTTGGAAACGTAGGAGGTGCTTCCCTGAACGGAGTAAGCGTCAGTGGACTGATTAACTTGTCCGGGAAAAATGCGGCAGGATTTCATCTGGCAGGACTTGCGAACATCAACCGCAACAACTACCAGGGAATCGCTATCGGAGGACTGATGAATGCCTGCGGTGAAGACAGCAAAGGAGTACAGGTTACGAGCTTACTGAACGTGGCAGGCAAATCCAGTAAAGGAGTACAGCTGGCAGGACTAGGGAATGTAAGTGTTACCAACCAGGGCCTACAACTGGCCTGTGCCAACTACAGTGAAAAGAACAAGGGACTTCAATTAGGTGTCGCCAATTTCAGCAACGAAGGGAAAAAGGGTCTTCAAATAGGTATTGTCAACATCAGTGCCGACAGTACGGCTCACCAATGGGGCGTTATCAACCTAAAGCCCAAGACCCGCACCCAACTGCTGATTTCCGGCGGAAACGCCAACAAAGCCAATCTTTCAGTCCGATTCAAAAATAAATACACCTACACACAGTTAGGTGCAGGTGCCTATTATTTAGATACGAACAAAGATTTCTCATTCAGCGGATTCTATCGTGCAGGGTTATATATTTCTCTCACATCCAGACTGACACTCAATGGTGACGTGGGTTACTACCACATTGAAACGCTCGACAACAAACACGCAGGAATTCCCGCACGTATGTATGCCATCGAGCCACGTATCAGCCTGGAATATCAAGTACTGAAACGGCTGGGTATCTTTGCAGCAGGAGGCTACAACTGGACCCGGACCTACCAAGGAAACAAGTTCGAGAATAAAGGTGTATTCGAGGCCGGACTGGTCTTATTCTAAAGCCATCAGGCGTTCAGCCCGGCGGAACGAACACGGCTCAACGTTTCGGGAGTCATCTGGAGCAGCGACGCAATGTATACCAGCGGAGCTCGCTTCAGGATTTCCGGATGAAGCTGCAACAACTTGTTATAACGCTCGTGTGCCGGCTCAAAACGCAAAGTATCGGCTTTTATCTGTGACTCAATCAGTGATTCCTCAAAGAAACGGCGGTATAGAGTAGCTATTTCTATATTTTTAGCCGCCAGTCCTTCCACCAGCTTCTTAGGAATCTCCCACGCAATCGTTGGCTCTAAAGTCTCAATCATCAGACGGGTAGGTTCCTGCTTGAAATAACTTTCCAGACAAATAATGACACCACCTTCGTAACCGATATGCTCTGTCAAGTCTTTCTCATATTTATAATAAAACTGACGGGTCATCCCCTTCTCGATGTATAACATGGATACACAGACATCACCCGCATCCAACACCCGCTCCCCTTTCTTGAATTTATGGGGAGTCAGTATTTCCGCAAAAGCATGAAGCGACTCTTTACTCAAAAGGACATGGTTTTCGGCAGCAATTCGCCTCGCTGCCTCTATGTTGGTCATTGTAGTCATCATTATTTCACTTTAATCCGATCAAATCCCTCTCCAAATACACCGATAACGGCACTCTGAGAAACGAACGCATTCGGGTCAATATCTTTAATCAAGCGGAATATCGTATTCGATTCACGCTTCTTAGCCAGTACAAACATCAATTTGACGTTGTTATGCGTATAGCAACCGACTCCATCAATGAAAGTCACACCACGGTGCATATCCTTGTTGATACGCTGACCGATTTCTTCGTACTTAGAAGAGATGATGAAGAACTGTACAGACTGACGGCTGCTGTTTACCACCTGGTCGAGCATGAAACTGGAGATAATCAATACGACATAACCGTATACGACTTTCTCCCAATCCTTCAGCACCAGATAACTGGAGGTAATGATAATGACATCACAAATCAGAATCACACGTCCCAAAGAGATATCTCTGTATTTATTGACAATGGCTGCAATGATATCGGTACCACCGGTACTACCGTTGGCAGAGAAAGCGACACCGATACCGGCTCCACAGAACGATGCTCCCAAAACGCACGACATGAAAGGTTGGTTATGAATCAGCGGACCAGTTATCAGCTGTTGGATGACTGCCAGAATAAAAGTCAAGATAAATACTGCGAAAATGGTCTTCAAACAAAATTTCAGACCCAAAATCTTCAAAGCCAAGAGCAACAACGAGAAGTTGATTATCAGATACGTGTACTGTACCGGAAATCCTGTAGCCCAATAAATAATGGATGCAATACCAGGAACGGCTCCCGATGGTATATCACTCGGCAACAAGAACACGGTCCACCCGATACCATACATAATCATTCCCAATGCAATCAGCAAATAGTCTTTAATTTCTCTATAAACCTGTTTACTCTTAACAGAAAGCGTTGAACTCATGGTGCTTTAAATATTTTAAAATGGCGGTGCAAAAATAGGAAAAATTTTAATCTCTTGACCTACATCAAGGCAAAAAGGAGGATAATTATCCAAAAATTCTTTCGACACAGACTTTTTTTGTTAACAGGATGATAATTCGCAGAGAAAAGTAAGCCAGGCTCTTTTGTAATTGACACTAATTTGGTAATTTTGCCGCGAATAAGGACAAAACATCAGGCATGGCATTAGTTAACGAACATCTGTTAAGGCTTCTAGATAATTACCTGTTCACCGATATAACCAGAAAGGTAAATTCATTCAAGGTAACCCACCCGAAAGCTGAAGTTATCCATCTGGGTATCGGCGATGTTACACGTCCGATTCCTGCAGCCTGCCGCGAAGCCATGTGTAAAGCGGTCAACGATTTAGGAAAAGCCGAGACCTTCCACGGTTACGGTCCGGAACAAGGATACGATTTCCTGATTGAAGCGATTCTGAAACACGATTATGCCTCCAGAGGCGTTTCCTTATCGGCCTCGGAAATCTTTATCAGTGACGGCGCGAAGACTGATACGGGTAATCTGGGAGACATTCTCCGCCATGACAACAGCATCGGAGTGACCGACCCTATCTACCCTGCATACATAGACTCCAACGTCTCCAGCGGCCGGGCCGGCTATATCGACGAATGGGGGAAATGGAGCAATGTAGTCTACATTCCCTGCCGGATGGAAAACAATTTCATTCCTCCGATTCCAGAACAACGCATCGATATTATCTATCTCTGCTTCCCCAACAATCCGACTGGAGCCGTCCTCACCAAAAACGAGTTGAAAAACTGGGTAAACTATGCCATCAAGAACGATGCCCTTATCATTTTCGACGCCGCTTACGAAGCCTATATCCGTCAGCCAGACATTCCCCACTCCATTTATGAAATAAAAGGTGCCAAGAAAGTGGCCATCGAAATCCGGAGTTTCTCGAAAACAGCCGGCTTCACCGGTGTACGTTGCGGATACACGGTCATTCCGAAAGAAGTGACAGCCGCCACCCTCAACGGCGAACGCATTTCACTGAATAAACTGTGGCTACGACGCCAGACGACCAAATTCAACGGAGCATCGTATATTTCACAACGTGGAGCCGAAGCCGTGTATACCCCGCAAGGCCAGGAAGAGGTGAAGACAATGATTGATTATTATATGGAGAACGCCCGACTGATGAAAAAGGCTTTGGGAGGTACCGGACTGAAGGTGTTCGGTGGAGAGAATGCTCCCTACCTGTGGGTAAAGGCACCCGACGGGATGAGCTCCTGGAAATTCTTCGACAAACTGCTCTATGACGCACAAGTCGTCAGTACCCCCGGTATCGGTTTCGGTCCAAGCGGAGAAGGCTATGTCCGGTTGACCGCTTTCAACGACCGCAGGCAGTGTGAGGAAGGAATAAAGCGTATATGTCATTATTTATAAAACAAGAAGAAACAACCCCAAAAACTATTAATAAACTTTAGGTATTATGTCAAAATTAAGATTCAGAGTCGTAGAAGAGGCCTTCCACAAGAAACCCGTTGAAGTTGCTGCTCCGGCTGAACGTCCCAGCGAATATTTCGCCAAGTATGTATTCAACCGCGAAAAGATGTTCAAATACCTGCCTAGCAAGGTGTACGCAAAGCTCATCGATGTTATCGACAATGGAGCTGCCCTCGACCGTAGCATCGCCGACGAAGTAGCGAACGGCATGAAGCGTTGGGCCATCGAAATGGGAGTCACTCACTATACTCACTGGTTCCAGCCACTGACAGAAGGTACTGCCGAGAAACATGATGCGTTCGTTGAACATGACGGAAAAGGAGGTATGCTGGAAGAATTCTCAGGTAAACTGCTCATCCAGCAGGAACCGGACGCTTCTTCTTTCCCGAACGGTGGTATCCGCAATACCTTCGAAGCACGCGGTTACAGTGCATGGGACCCGTCTTCTCCGGTATTTATCGTAGACGATACCCTGTGTATCCCTACCATCTTCATCGCCTATACCGGTGAATCACTCGATTATAAAGCTCCGTTGCTGAAAGCACTGAGAGCTGTCAACAAAGCGGCAGTAGATGTCTGCCAATATTTCGACCCGAATGTCAAGAAGGTCATCACCTATCTGGGCTGGGAACAGGAATACTTCCTGGTAGATGAAGGCCTGTATGCAGCACGCCCGGATCTGCTGCTGACAGGACGTACCCTGATGGGACATGAAGCTTCCAAGAACCAACAGCTGGAAGACCATTATTTCGGTGCCATCCCTACCCGTGTGGCCGCATTCATGAAGGATCTGGAAATCCAGGCATTGGAACTGGGTATTCCGGTAAAGACACGTCACAACGAAGTTGCTCCGAACCAGTTTGAACTCGCTCCGATTTACGAAGAATGTAACTTGGCTGTCGACCACAACATGCTGATTATGTCATTGATGCGAAAAATCGCTCGTAACCATGGTTTCCGCCTGTTGCTGCACGAAAAGCCGTTCAAAGGTGTAAACGGTTCCGGCAAGCACAACAACTGGTCATTGGGAACAGACACGGGGGTCCTGCTGATGGCTCCAGGTAAGACCGCTGAAGACAACCTGCGCTTCATCACCTTTGTAGTCAACACACTGACTGCTGTATACCACCACAACGGACTGCTGAAAGCTTCTATCATGAGCGCCACAAACACTCATCGTCTGGGAGCCAACGAAGCACCTCCTGCTATCATCTCTTCTTTCCTGGGAACCCAGCTGAGCAAAGTCCTCGACCACCTGGAAGAAAGCGCCAACGAAGACTTGGTTTCATTGGGAGGCAAACAAGGTATGAAACTGGACATTCCGCAAATTCCGGAACTGCTGATAGACAATACCGACCGTAACCGTACTTCTCCGTTCGCATTCACCGGAAACCGCTTTGAATTCCGTGCACCGGGTTCAGAATCCAACTGTGCAAGTGCCATGATTGCCTTGAATACAGCCATGGCAGACCAGCTGATAACCTTCAAGAAAGAGGTAGATGCACTGATTGAACAGGGAGAACCGAAGATTTCGGCCATCATCAAGATTTTGCGTAAATACATCAAGGAATGCAAACCTATTCGCTTCGACGGAAACGGTTACAGCGAAGAATGGAAACAGGAAGCTGCCCGCCGTGGTCTGGACTGCGAAACCAGCTGCCCGATTATCTTCGACAACTACCTGAAACCGGAAAGCATCAAGATATTCGAATCAACCGGCGTCATGACCCGCAAAGAGCTGAAAGCTCGTAACGAAGTGAAATGGGACATGTATACCAAAAAGATTCAGATTGAGGCCCGCGTATTGGGAGATTTGGTAATGAACCACATCGTACCGGTAGCCATCGAATATCAGACTAAGCTGATTGACAATGCCTATAAGATGAAATCCTTGTTCCCGGAAGACGAGGCCAAAGCGCTTTCTGCCGAAAACCTGGCCATCATCAAACAGATTGCAGAACATACCGCATACATCAAGGAACGTGTAGATGCATTGGTTGAGGCACGTAAAGTAGCCAACAAAATCGAAAAGGAACGCGAAAAGGCCATCGCATATCATGATACCATTGCTCCGATGCTGGAACAGATCCGTTACCACATCGACAAACTGGAACTGATTGTCGACGACCAGATGTGGACTTTGCCGAAATATCGCGAACTGCTGTTCATCCGCTAATCCACGACAAAGACATCCTATTATATTACGGCTGGAGAAGTTTGTTTCTCCAGCCGTTCTTTCTTTTCAAGCAAAACTCCCCCAATCATTTTTCTCGTCGGAAACTACTATCTTCATGTGACTTACATCTGGGCTTCCCATTCAATACGAAACATCACAGGCAAGTACGGAAAATAACGGCTAAGCAGCCCCAGAAATATTTCTATGATAAACGCATAAAAATACAGCCTGCAAAACCTGCAAAAAATAGAAAAGTCCCTATCTTTGCAATATGGAATGGCTATATAATTTATTCTTCGAGCAATCGGCCCTACAAGCTGTCGTTATCTTGTCATTGATTACAGCCATCGGGCTAGCCCTGGGGAAGATCCATGTATGTGGTATCTCGCTGGGAGTAACTTTCGTTTTCTTCATGGGTATCCTGGCCGGACATCTGGGATTCTCCGTCAATCCGCAAATCGTTTCGTATGCAGAAAGTTTCGGATTGGTTTTATTTGTCTACGCATTGGGTCTGCAGGTAGGCCCCGGTTTCTTCAGCTCTTTCCAGAAAGGAGGGTATCAACTCAACCTGCTCAGCCTGGGCGTCATTCTATTGGGTACATTCATGACCGTAGGCCTCTGCATGGTAACCCCTGTCTCTCTACCCGATATGGTAGGAATCCTATGTGGAGCGACAACCAACACTCCCGCACTGGGTGCTGCCCAACAGACGCTGAAGCAGTTGGGAGAACCGACCAGTGGAGCGGCATTAAGCTGTGCGGTAACTTATCCGCTAGGCGTATTGGGAGTCATCCTCGCCATCATCCTTCTCCGGAAGTTCTTTGTACGTAAGGTAGATTTGGAAGAACGCGAACACGAAGATCCTAAACACACCTATATTGCAACGTTCCAGGTACATAACCCGGCTGTATTCAACATGAGCGTTCAAGATATAGCAAAACTGTGTCATTCAAAGTTTGTCATCTCTCGTTTGTGGCATAACGGAACCGTGAGTATTCCAACTTCGGATACGATTGTAAGAGAAAATGACCGTCTTCTGGTCATCACCACCGAAAAAGATGCTCCAAGTTTGACTATCCTGTTCGGTGAACAGGAAAACCGGGATTGGAACAAGGAGGACATCGACTGGAACGCCATAGACAGCCAACTCATTTCCAAACACATCATTATCTCCCGTCCGGAAATCAATGGAAAGAAGTTGGGTTCTCTCCGCCTGCGGAACACCTACGGCATCAATATCAGCCGTGTACTCCGTAGCGGTGTGCAACTGCTTGCCACTCCCGGACTGGTTCTACAGTTGGGTGACCGACTGACAGTTGTAGGAGAAGCTGCCGCTATCCATAACGTAGAAAAGGTATTGGGCAACACCGTCAAAACCTTGAAAGACCCGAACCTGGCTTCCATTTTCACAGGAATTGTATTGGGACTGATAGTCGGTTCCATTCCGATAGCAGTACCGGGAGTCAGCTCACCGGTCAAACTCGGTCTGGCAGGAGGTCCTATCGTTGTAGGTATCCTGATTGGAGCCTATGGTCCGCGCTTCCACCTGCTGACCTACACCACACGGAGCGCCAGCCTGATGCTGCGAGGCATCGGTCTCTCTCTGTACCTGGCTTGTCTGGGGCTGGATGCAGGCGGACATTTCTTCGAAACGGTCATGCGGCCGGAAGGAGCGCTGTGGGTAGGCCTCGGCTTCCTGATTACCTTCATACCGGTATTCATCATGGCACTGGTAGCGATGCGACTCTGCCACCTGGACTTCGGAAACACTTGCGGTATGTTATGCGGAAGTATGGCCAATCCGATGGCGTTGAACTATGCAAACGACATCATTCCGAACGACAATCCCGCTGTCAGTTATGCCACCGTTTACCCGCTGGGCATGTTCCTGCGAGTAATCATCGCCCAACTGATTCTGATGCTGTTCCTCTGATATTACTGTAACCTCTAACTGACATAATATAATGAAAATCTACAAACAGATAACCACCGAAATGATTGAGCAGGACCTCCGATACCTGGAACTGCTTTCACATAAATTTCCGACCATAGCGGCTGCCAGTACCGAAATTATCAACCTGGAAGCCATTCTGAACCTTCCTAAAGGAACCGAACACTTCCTGGCTGACTTGCACGGAGAATACGAGGCTTTCCAGCATGTGCTCCGTAACGCTTCAGGTGCCATCAAGCGGAAAGTCAACGAGCTATTCGGGAACACCCTGCGTGAAGCTGAAAAAAAGGAAATCTGTACCTTAATCTACTATCCGGAACAGAAACTGCAACTGGTAAAAGAGAAGGAAACTGACCTGATAGATTGGTATGTCATTACGTTGAACCAACTGGTAAGGGTATGTCAGAACGTCTCTTCCAAATATACCCGTTCGAAGGTACGCAAGGCATTGCCCGCCGAATTTTCCTACATCATCCAGGAGTTGCTCCACGAAAGCAGCATGGACCCGAACAAAGAGGCTTATATCAATGTCATCATCAGCACCATTATCGATACACACCGCGCCGATGATTTCATCATAGCCTTGTGTAACCTGATACAACGACTCACCATCGATTCCCTGCACATTTTAGGAGATATATTCGACCGTGGTCCCGGCCCGCACATCATCATGGATACCCTTTGTGACTACCACAACTTCGATATCCAATGGGGTAACCATGATATTCTTTGGATGGGTGCCGCTGCCGGAAATGACTGCTGCATCGCCAACGCCCTTCGTCTGGCCATGCGATACGGAAATCTGGCAGCCCTGGAAGATGGCTATGGTATTAACCTGCTCCCGTTGGCCACCTTTGCCATGGAGGCTTACGCCGACGACCCCTGCGAATTCTTCGGTCCTAAAACAGACCCACAGAACAACCCATACAACAATAAGACGTTGCGTCTGATGGGACAGATGCACAAGGCCATCAGTATCATCCAGTTCAAACTGGAAGCTGACATCATCCGCCGCCGTCCGGAATTCCACATGGAAGACCGCCTGCTTCTGCATCACATTGATTTTGAAAAGAAGAAATTTATCTTAGACGGCCAAGAATACGAAATGCGAGACTGCTTCTTCCCGACCATTGACCCTGCAGATCCGTATCGACTGACAGAAGAAGAAGCCGAAATCGTACAGAAGCTACATTATTCATTTACCCGGAGCGAAAAACTGCGGAAACACATGAAATGTCTGTTCCGCTATGGCTGTATGTTCAATGTCTGCAACTCGAACCTGCTGTTCCATGCCTCCATGCCACTGAACGAAGACGGAACACTGAAAGAAGTGGAAATTCTGGGTAGGAAATACAAAGGCAAGGAATTGCTGAACCGCACAGGACAGCTTATCCGTACCGCCTATTTCGCCGACGAGGACAATGATGAAAAAGCCTTTGCCCTCGATTACATCTGGTATCTCTGGTGCGGAAAAGACTCTCCAGCCTTCGACAAGAGCAAGATGGCCACATTCGAGCGCTATTTCCTGGTCGACAAGAGTACGCATAAAGAAGTAAAAGGAGCCTATTATACGCTGAGAGATCGTGAAGACATCTGCGACATGATTCTGGATGAATTCGGAGTGGAAGGCGAACACCGGCATATCATCAACGGACACGTACCGGTTAAAGCCGTAAAAGGTGAAAAGCCTATCAAGGCTAACGGCAAACTGATGGTTATCGACGGCGGATTCTCCCGGGCCTATCAGCCGGAAACCGGTATTGCCGGCTACACACTGGTCTACCATTCCCGGGGGTTCCAGTTGGTACAGCACGAGCCTTTTACATCGACCCAGAAAGCCATTGAGGAAGGCCAGGATATCAAATCTACCACTCAAATTGTCGAACTGAGCAGCAAGCGTATGATGGTAAAGGACACAGATAAGGGACGTGAACTGTCCATTCAGATAGAAGACCTGAAAAAGCTGTTAGTGGCCTATCGTACCGGCATCATCAAGGAAAAAGCCTCCTGAGAATATTCCTCAGGAACAAAAATAGAAATCCTCCTAGCGTATTCCGTAACAGAACACGTTGGGAGGATTCTTCTTATATTCTATAATACCTGGATGGGAAGTAATTACACCAGTTTGTTGGTCTCCTTGTCCGGGAAAATGACTGACGGCTTAAACTGTTTGGCCTCCTCGAAATCCATCAGGGCATAGGACATGATGATAACTACATCGCCTACCTGCACTTTACGGGCGGCCGCACCATTCAGGCAGATACATCCGCTACCGCGTTCTCCTTTAATGATGTAAGTTTCAAAACGTTCCCCGTTGTTGTTGTCGACAATCTGTACCTTTTCACCGGCAATCATGTTGGCTGCGTCCAACAAATCCTCATCGATGGTAATACTACCCATGTAATTCAGATTGGCTTCGGTTACGGTCACACAATGAATTTTCGATTTCAACACTTCTATCATCATGGCCATTACTCCTTATATTTAATGTTGTCAATCAGACGCACTTCGCCACAGAATACCGTGATACAGCCTACAATATACGAGCTGTCATCCCACGACGCAACAGTCTGCAACGTCGTACCGTCTACGATTTCAAAATATTCCAGACGCAATCCTTCAGAAGCAGCTATCCGCTCCTCTACATAAAGTTTTGTTTCTGCCAATGAATGTGTCTTTGCATAATCTACGCTCTCAAACAAAGTCTTCGAAATCTGCAAAGCCTGTCCACGCTGCTCCTCACTCAGGCGTGCATTGCGGCTGCTCAATGCCAGACCATCAGATTCACGCACGATCGGACAACCTACTATCTGCAAGTCAAAAGGATATTTCCGAACCATCTCACGGATAATGGCCAACTGCTGGAAGTCCTTTTCACCGAAATAAGCACGGGTAGGCTCCACAATCAGAAACAGTTTGCTTACAATCTGACAAACGCCGTTGAAATGTCCCGGACGGTATTTGCCTTCCATTACTGTATCCAACGGTGCATAACTGAATGTACGTGTATCCGGTTCCGGATAAATTTCTTCCACCGAAGGAGCAAATACATAAGTCGCCCCACAGGATTCCAACAATTCGCAGTCGGCATCCAAGGTACGAGGATATTTCAATAAATCATTCTTGTCATTGAACTGAGTAGGATTTACAAAATCACTTACAACGACTACATCATTTTCAGCTACAGCACGTTTCACCAACGAAGCATGACCTGCATGTAAAGCGCCCATAGTAGGGACAAGTCCAATCGTCTTTCCCTCTTTCCGACATACTTCCAAAGCAGCACGGAGTTCACCAATTGTTTGAATTAACTTCATTTGATATCTTTGTTTTTACTGTTTTCTGCCTGTTACTCACAAAAGCAGGTGCAAAGTAAACCCTTTTTTATCAGATAAGGAAATGAAAAAGGAAAAATAGCATACTTTTCGTAAGAATTACGTTGTCAGAATTCATGAAACTTCAACAATAAAAAACTGTTTCACAATACATTAACAAACTATAAGGAATAATATCGAAATGCAGATTTTTTGAATAGGCAATTTTTTATTACCTTTGCAACTGATTTTGAGCAACTATAAATAACATGAGCGCTAAAAAAGTTTTATTCATTACACAAGAAATTACTCCTTACGTACCCGAAAGTGAATTAGCCACCATAGGCCAGGATTTACCACAGGCCATCCAAGACAAAGGCCGCGAAATCCGTACCTTCATGCCGAAATGGGGCAATGTAAATGAACGAAGAAACCAGTTGCATGAAGTAATTCGTCTGTCAGGCATGAACCTGATTATCGACGATACAGATCATCCGCTGATTATCAAGGTTGCATCCATTCAGGCAGCTCGACGCCAGGTATATTTTATTGATAATGATGATTATTTCCAGCACCGGTTAATGGTAGCCGATGAAGACGGCAAAGAATATGAAGACAACGGCGAACGTGCCATTTTCTATGCCAGAGGCGTATTGGAAACAGTCAAAAAACTCCGTTGGTGCCCGGATATTATACACTGCCACGGCTGGATGAGTGCCATGGTACCTCTCTATATCAAGAAAGTGTACTATGACGAACCGTCATTCAGAGATTCAAAAGTTGTCTTCTCTGTATACAGTGACGGCTTCAAATCCAATCTGGCCGATAACTTTACCAGCCAGCTGATGCTGAAAGACATCACTCCGGAAGACATCAACATGATAAAGACTCCGGTCAATTACGAGGAATTGTGTAAACTGGCCGTCACCTACTCCGACGGTGTTATCCAGAACAGTGAAACGGTCAACCAGAATATTCTGGATTATGCCCGTAAACTGAACATACCGGTTCTCGACTATCAACCTGCCGATACATTTGCCGATGCATGCGATGCATTCTACGACCAAGTGTGGGAAAATGCAGAAAACAAATAAATACCCCATAAATTGACAAGCAATGAAACTCAAGTTCTTGGCAGCATTAGGAATTGCCGCTACCCTCTACAGCTGTGATGATACGACCACCGGCATCGGTGACTTCGTAGCCAATGCAGACGAAATAACCGCCGTTGCTGAAACATATAACGTAACGACACGTACCAATCTGCTGGATTCCATCTATTCACGTACCAGCAGTGCGTACCTGGGGAAATATACCGACCCGGAATTCGGGGAGTATTCCGCAGAATTCATTACACAAATCAACTGTGTAGAAGGGCAACGATTCCCTGATACTTTCCAAGGGATTGAAGAAACCACACTGGAGCTCTATTATTACAACTATTATGGCGATTCGTTGGCTACTCTTCGTGTACAGGTAGATACATTGAATACAGCAATCAATGATAACGGTAAAGACAAACAATTGTACTACACTTCGTTCAATCCGGAAGATTTCTACAACAAGAATGCTGCCCCACTGGCTGTAAAAGACTATGCGGCATACAACGTAGCTACAGCGGATTCAACCAAGAGTGCAGAAGACCCATACAGCATTACAATGAGTCTAGGAAAAGACTTTTGTGACTATCTGACCCGCAAGTACGAAGAAAACGACCATAAGAATTTCGACGACGCACACGCTTTCATTAACAACGTACTGAAAGGATTCTATATCCACACCACCCATGGAGAAGGTTCGGTACTTTATCTCAGCGACATCTGGCTGAGAATGAAAGTCAAATACCTCACAAAGGGAAATGTTTCGGGAAAGGTAGACTCCCTTGTCTACATGTATGTACCGTTTGCTGCATCCAAGGAGGTATTCATGTCTACCCGCATGCAGAATTCAGAAAAGCTGAAAGAGTTCGTCAAAGAAGATGCACCTTATACGTATCTGAAAACACCCGCAGGCCTGTGTACGGAAGTGACACTCCCCCTGCAGACAATGTATGACGAATTGAGCAAAGATACCCTTAACTCCATCACGCTGTCACTGACAAAGATGAAATCGTCAAACGATGGCCCTTTTAAGATGGGTGTCCCTTCCAACTTGCTGTTGGTACGTAAGAGCGAGATGATATCGTTTTTCGAGAATAATAAGGTAGCCGATAACATCACTTCGTTCCTTGCTTCGTATGATAGCAGCACCAATACTTATAGTTTCAGTAAACTGAACCGTCTGGTAAGCTATATTTTCAGTGAACTTAGAAACGAAGAAAAGAAAGACGATGATTGGGATAAGATCCTCCTTATTCCTGTCACGACAGAACTGGATTCAGAAAATAATGTAGTAAGTATCTCACATGACATGGAGGTCAACTCAGCGCGCCTGGTAAGAGGAACAGAAGAGAACCCACTCAACATCAAGGTCATCATTACCAAGCCTACACAAATGAAATGACAACCTCCGAAAAATGACCTGATACAGAAGGCTGTCATCAAACAGAAAATAATATTTTAATAGAACGGTCGTTCGTTTGGATTGAAACGAACGACCGTTTTACATTCATACACCCCATCCGGATTCCCGGTTAAAACCACCCGGATGTTTTAAAAACAGTCACTAAAACCAGATAAAAAAATCCCCATACCCGCTTGCGGATATGGGGAAATGATGTGTTAACCGGTTTGTAATTAATAGAAACCTATTTCTTACTTATTTTGACTTTTTACCGGAGGCCTTCTTGCTTGTAGCCTTCTTCTCAGCAGCCGGTTTATCACCTTCTGCTTTCTTCAACGCTTCCTGCAGACTCTTGATTTCATCATTCAGCTGAACAAGTTCTTCACCCTGATTCTTGATGGTAGTCAGCAATGAGCTCAATTCTTCGTTATCCATATCTACCGGATACAAAGAGTTGACACGTGCAATGAAATCACCCAGAATATTCATGTAGTTGGTAAAGGCATCATACGGAGAATCATAGATTCCACGGTTCAGTCCCACTCCTGTCTGTTTAGTAGTCATGAAACGGAAGTTGTTACTTGCCTGCAGGTAATACCAGTCTTGCTTGATACGACGGTCTGTACACAGATATACGCGTTCTGCTACACTGTAAAGCTTATTGAAAGCTTCACGCTGCATCACATTACCCAACCATGGGCTGATGTCTCTTTCTTCGTCTGTCCATGACATCGGATATGGAACATCCATGGCATCGACAGATTTCAGCTTGGTAACGACTTCTGTCGGAGTAGAGAAAGTAATACCTTTCTGTTTTGCACATACCGGCAACGCTTTCAGGAATTCCAGAATATTGGAAGACAACGGCTGAGCCATACCCAATGCAGACAATTCCATGAAGATATTGATGACCTGTTCATTTTCAGGCATAGCAGCAATCCAGTCGATGTATTTATCTGCGAACAACGGATATTCGCTCCATTCGCTGTTAGAGAAACGCAGGCTGATATCGTCAGACAACTTGAAGTCACGCATCAGCAGCTTCAGGTTCGGGTTCTCGGTGCAATGATACAGGTAATGCGGACTCTTCCATCCCAATACATGCTTAGCACCTTCTACCAATACACCTTTGAAGCCCATATTGGCAATGATAGCACCGATTTCATTATCGTAAATCAAGCTGGAATTACGGAATACTTTCGGTTCCTGACCGAAATAGTCTTTCACTTTCCGGCGCATCTGTTCAACTTCTTCGCGGAAGCATTCTTCATTAGCCAAAGCAGACAGACCGTGAGAATAAGGTTCGCAAAGGAATTCACAGTTACCGGTCGCATTCAATTCCTGCAACAGTTCGATAACTGCCGGAGCGTGGATTTCCAACTGTTCCAAAGCTACGCCCGAAATGGAAAGAGCCACCTTGAATGCACCCTGGCTATCCTTAACCATTTCAATCAAGGTCCTCAGAGCGGGGATGTATGAACGTTCTGCCACTTCATTGATACCCTGTTCGTTGGCATAGTCATCATAGTAATAGTGATCCGATCCAATTTCGAAGAAGCGGTAACGTCTCAGATGTATGATTTGATGTATTTCAAAATAAAGACAAATTGTTTTCATATCGACTTAGTATAATTTGTTATTTACCATAATTTTTAAGAACCTGTTCGTACAACGCCCGAACTTTCAGTCCAACCTTTTCCCAGACAATACCGTCTACTTCCTTCTTACCTTCTACCTTCAGGTATTCATACAAGGCATCGTTGGTACAGATGGAATGGATGGCATCAGCCATGGCGTGAATATCCCAATAATCAGTCTTGATACACTTATCCAGAATCTCGGCACAGCCGGACTGTTTAGAGATAATGGTAGGAACACAGCACTGCATGGCCTCCAACGGAGAGATACCGAACGGTTCAGAAACAGAAGGCATGATGTACACATCACTCATCTTCAGCACTTCGTATACCTGCTTCCCTTTCATGAAACCCGGGAAGTGGAAACGGTCTGCAATACCTCTTTCTGCGGCCAGACGTATCATGGCATTCATCATATCGCCACTACCGGCCATTACAAAACGGATATTACGGGTACGGTTCAATACCATGGCAGCTGCTTCAACAAAATACTCCGGTCCTTTCTGCATGGTAATACGGCCCAGGAAAGTAACAATCTTCTCTTTCGGGTTCTTTTTCGGAACAATTTCCTCAATCTCCTTCGACAACGGAGATACCGCATTGTGCATGGTAAAGACCTTACGAGGGTCCTGATAATACTTATGGATAACTGTCTGACGAGTCAGTTCACTTACACACATGATACAGTCTGCATTATCCATACCGTTCTTCTCGATAGAATAGACTGTCGGATTCACATTACCGCGGCTACGGTCAAAGTCTGTTGCATGCACGTGAATAACCAACGGTTTACCGGAAACCTGTTTTGCATGGATACCGGCCGGATAAGTCAACCAGTCGTGAGAGTGGATAATGTCAAATTCCTGTTGTCTGGCAACGACACCTGCCACGATTGAATAGTTGTTGATTTCTTCGTGCAGATTATCCGGATAGCGGCCAGAAAACTCCATACAGCCCAAATCATTGGTGTGCATGTAATTGAAATCGGCATAGATATGGTCGCGCAAATCATAATACAACTGAGGGTCCATATACTGTCCTACCCGGCTCTTGACGTAATCCCACTGTACATCCCGCCAAACGATAGGTACACTGTTCATACCGATGATTTTCAAGAAACTCTGGTCTTCATCGCCCCAAGGCTTCGGGATACAGAAAGTGATTTCCATATCTTCCTGTTGCGACATACCTTTTGTCAAACCGTAACTGGCAGTTCCTAAACCTCCAAGAATATGAGGAGGAAATTCCCAACCAAACATTAAAACTTTCATACTATTCCTCCTTTTTATTGATTATCATATTTTTCCAATAAATTCAATGTACGCAGGATTTCAGCCACATTCATCGCAAATGCAATGGCACCTCTACCCTTGAACGGTGGGTTACCATCGAACAGTTCAGGAATAGAACTGATACAGTGGCTGGACATTTCATCCTCATAATTGATCAACTGACGTTCAACAAACGAAATGGCACTACGCTTATACAGGCGCAGGTAAGCTTCCAGATAGAACCCTTCCAGCCATGGCCATGCTGTACCCTGATGGTAAGCATAATCACGCTGAATCTGCGGTCCTACATAGTTCGGATTGTACCCGCCACTCTTCGGGCTCAACGAACGGAGTCCCTTCGGAGTCAACAATTCACGGGTGACAATATCCACAATGCCTTTCTTCTGTTTTGCGTCCAACGGAGAATAATCGAAAGCGGCTGTGAAAATCATGTTCGGACGAACACTCCAGTCCATCATATCGCCATCTACATAATCCAGCAGATAACCATATTCATTCAGGAATGTATCCACGAATGCTTTTCCGGCTTTTTCAGCCAACGCCTGAATCTTGTCGGTCCAGTCATTAGAACCGTCTTCTGACAACAAGTCACCAACGAATTTCAAATCATTGTACCACAAAGCATTGAATTCAACGATATAGCCGGTACGCGGAATCACAGGTCGGCCATTCACTGTAGAGTTCATCCACGTAACAGCTTTTTCACGACCATTCGTGTAAATCAAGCCGTTTCCATGAACCTCCAGGTTCGGATGTTTGTTTGTGGTCAAATAGCAAAGGATATCGTACAACAGCTGTCCGTATTCATGTTTGGCATTTTCCCGGGAAACCATCTTGGCATACTGCTGGATAGTCCAGATAGCCCACAACAGGACATCCGGATGTTCCATTTCATAAATCTTCAGGTCACACGGTTCGTCGTTGATGAATGCATTGATAGCTTTCACTGCAGTCTGCATGAATTGTTTGAATTTGTCTACTTCCCCAATAGACAAGGTAAGACCTGGCAATGAAATGAACATATCACGTGCACGGCATTTGAACCACGGATAACCTGCCAGCACATACAAATCGTCTCCCTGCTTGTTCAGGAACTGATGTGCCGAGTTAATCAAACAATGCTTGAAATTGTCACGTGGAATACGACGAGATGCCTCATTGTCGAATAGTTCATTCAGTGTTCCACAATCGATGGAAGAAACACCACCCGAGAAGATGACAGATTCACCTTTCCGGATATGCACTTCAAAATAACCCGGTACATACAAATCTTCGTTGAAGTCATACCCACGCTCCTGTTCTTTCGGATACTCGATGCCTCTATACCAATCCGGACAGAAGTTGAACTCATTCTCTTTGCTCAACTGCATGTAAAGTTCCGGATATCCCGGATACATACATGTCTTGATACCGTTCTCTACTACATCATAACGACGGCTGGCCTGAGAATTCTCATGTGTATACTGACGTACGCTACGGAATGCCAGATACGGACGGAGCCGCAAGATCGTATCCGAATGCGCATCTACCAGTGTGTAACGGATCAGGATACGATTTTCATGATGTACAAACAATTTCTCCTTCTTCAGGATTACCCCACCTACACGGTACAAAGTTGTAGGCAATTTCTCACACTCAAATTCACGGATGTATTTATGGCCACGCGGGCTGTAATTGTCTCCGTGATATTTGTGCAGTCCCAAATTAAACTCTGCCCCGTGCTGGATTACCGTTTCGTCCAAAGAAGAAAGCAACACATGGTTCTCGTCATCCAATTCCGGAATAGGAATGACTAACAAGCCATGGTATTTGCGAGTGTTACAATCTACTATTGTAGAGCTGTGGTAAGCTCCCGAACGGTTGGTCCGAAGAATCTCACGTGGAAGTGATTCTTCCAAGTTGGTCAACAGAGTCTTATCAAATCGTAAATAACTCATAGTTGTTATTTTAAGGTTATACTTAGATTTCGTTATCTAAAATGTTATTTCTATTTCACCTCAAAATTAGTAATTAAATAATGATTACAAAATGAAAAACAACTTTTTTCCAAGAAATATTTAAAAAAATGCTATATAACCGTAAGAAAATAAATTTTATCATTAAATTCATGTTACATAACATAATTCCACAAAATGTTTTTCAACCCAATCCACTCCCAAATTCACCAAAGCGTGATTCAAAAGCTTGATACTATTCAAGATACATATTTCGAGATGAAAGTATAGAAAAAAGGCTATCCAGCAAAATCCGAATAGCCCCTTTATCTAATATTTCAGGAAGTTCTGATCAATCAATCATATCGAATCCACAGTATGGCACGAGTGCCTTCGGGATACGGATACCTTCCGGTGTCTGGTTGTTCTCCAGCAAAGCCGCAACGATACGTGGAAGAGCCAACGCTGATCCGTTCAATGTATGACAAAGTTCTGTCTTCTTATCTGCCGAACGGTAACGACATTTCAAACGATTGGCCTGATACGTATCAAAATTTGATACTGAGCTGACTTCCAACCAACGTTTCTGAGCTTCTGAATAAACCTCGAAGTCGTAACAGATAGCTGCGGTAAAACTCATGTCACCACCACACAGACGCAGGATACGGTATGGAAGTTCCAATTTCTTCAGAAGTCCTTCTACATGGTCCAGCATTTCCTGATGAGACTGCTTGGAATGTTCCGGCTTGTCGATACGCACCAATTCTACTTTTGAGAACTCATGCAGACGGTTCAGACCACGTACATCCTTACCGTATGAACCGGCTTCACGACGGAAACATTCAGTATAGGCACAGTTCTTGATCGGCAACTGTTTTTCATCCAGGATTACATCACGGTAGATGTTTGTCACAGGTACTTCTGCTGTAGGAATCAGATACAGATCGTCTACGTTGCAGTGGTACATCTGTCCTTCCTTATCCGGCAGCTGACCTGTACCGTAACCTGAAGCGGCATTTACAACAGTAGGAGGCATGACTTCCTCATAACCGGACTGACGTGCTTCATCGAGGAAGAAATTAATCAAGGCGCGTTGCAGACGGGCACCTTTACCACGATAGACCGGGAAACCTGCTCCTGTAATCTTCACACCCAGATCGAAATCAATCAGGTTATATTTTTTAGCCAGTTCCCAGTGAGGCAGCGCATCTTTCGGAAGTTCAGTTTCTGTACCTCCCATCTTTACAACCAGGTTATCTTCGGCTGTAGCTCCTTCGGGAACTTCATCGTAAGGAACATTCGGAATCGTATACAGCAGGTTCTGCAAATCTTCGGCAGCCTTGTCCATTTCAGTCTGCAACCCTTTGCTGGCTTCCTTTATTTCAGCTACACGAGCCTTAGCCGCTTCTGCTTCATCTTTCTTTCCTTCCTTCATCAAAGCTCCGATAGCCTTCGATGTAGCATTGACCTCGGCCAGGTTTCTATCTAATTGATTCTGTGCATTACGTCTTTTGTCGTTCAGTTCAAGCACTTGTGCTATTGTTTCCTTGGCATGAGCGAAGTGCTTCTTCTCCAATCCTTTGATTACCTTATCGGTATCTTCTGTAATTTGTTTGATAGTAAGCATATTTCTTGTTCCTTTTAAACTTCGTTATTAGGTTACGTGCCACAAAGATATAGTTTTTTATTGATATATATACCAAGGATTCCACGATATAAATCAATTTGAAATCAGAAAACCGGTAAAGTATAGACAAGTCCCAGGGAAATACGCTGCTCACTAAAGCTTTCTGCTCCCCATCTGCAGGCACGCTCTGTAAGATGTGTGTATTTATGGAGAAAATGCAGATACAACAGCAGACCGCTTTCTTCCATGGGAAAGAACTCGGCACAAAGCTGGGCATTCCATGTCCGCCGGTAATTACCTGCCGGAATGTCATCTTCCGATTTGAATACGTTACCCAGCTCGTATACTCCTTTTACATATAAATTCCAATGCGGGCTGACCCGATAGTCCAGGTTGCCGATAGTCGTAAAATAATCTACATTCTTGACAGTACGCCCTTCGTTTCCACCTGCCGCAGTCAGTTGACTGATCAGCCCTTTGGAATCCAGCCCTTCACGGGAGTACATGAAATCGATATATCCCAGAAAAGGCTTCCTGTCCCACACGTTTCCACATGTAAAATAAAACACATTCCGGTTACGGGCCAACTGTCCGTATGACAGGGAATAACGCAACTGCATGGCCCGGTCGATGAAATAGCCGTCCCAACTTACGGTGCCCAACAACGGAATCTTAGACTCCTCCACTCCAGCCGGAAGGCCGTAACTGAACAGTTCATCATTCGAACCGTTACGGTTGTTGACTACCTGAAAGTTTAATTCATGGTCAGGATGAAGCTTATACGCCAGATTCACACCGACCTGGTAACAAGGTAGATAATTATTAAAATCCGAGTAATAACGGACTTTGATGGCATTTACCCAACATTCATAGCCACTGAACTGTACGGCCTGCTTGCCGGCTGTCAACTGCAACCTGTCGTTCAGCGTCCACCCCACATTGGCCAGTTCCACCGAACCGGACAAATTGTCCAAAGAATATCCAGGGGTGGAATGTACATTCAGAATCTGACGGAAATGATAGGAGAATTTCTTGCTGAATGAGCCTAAGACCTCCAGACGGACACGGTTCACCTTGAATGCGGCTTCACTGAATTCCTTATTCAGAAACTCCACATTTGCCGAAGTAGCAAACTGTACATTCATGTGTGCCCAGTCTATTTCCCTTTCTTTACCAGTGACTTTTTCAAGCAAAGTCTCTGATTCTTCCGGAGAAATCAAAGCCTCATTCTGAGCCTGTACACCCATCGCTATAACAGACAACAACATACTCAAGACCATTACAGCCTTCTGTCGGAAAGAAACTACCAGTCTACCCATGCGTTCAAAAAAAATAAAATGAAGGAAAAGATGCTCCTGAAAAGAGCCACAAAATTTCAGAAAAGATTTTTACTCAAGAAAATTCAATGCAGTTTCGGAAGGTGATGGAAGGAAATTCACCTGCCTCATCGAAGCAGGGAAATTTCCTACCTATTATAATTATTTATTTAAGAGCCTGACGGATACGGACCAGTTTCACCAACAAATCTTCCAGTAAATCCAGTTTCAACATGTTTGCTCCGTCACTCTTTGCTACCGCAGGATTCTCATGTGTTTCCATGAACAGACCGTCTACACCGACAGCAACACCTGCTTTTGCCACAGTTTCTATCAACTGAGGCATACCTCCGGTAACTCCCGAAGTCTGGTTGGGTTGCTGCAACGAATGGGTTACATCCAATATCACCGGATGACCGAACGACTGCATTTCCGGAATACCCCGGTAATCGACAATCAAGTCCTGATACCCGAAAGTAGTACCCCGTTCTGTCAACATCACCTGACTGTTTCCGGCTTCCACTACCTTATCGGCCGCAAAACGCATAGCCCCCGGTGAAAGGAACTGTCCTTTCTTGATATTCACGATCTTACCCGTCTTGGCGGCCGCCACCAACAAATCCGTTTGCCGGCACAAGAAAGCAGGTATCTGCAGTATGTCTACATATTCGGCAGCCATCGCAGCTTCTTCGGCGGCATGTATATCTGTAACCACAGGAACACCGAACGTCTCACGTACCTTGGCCAATACCTTCAAAGCCTTCTCGTCTCCTATCCCTGTAAACGAATCCAGGCGTGAGCGGTTAGCTTTCCGATACGACCCTTTAAACACATAAGGGATGTGTAGACGATCGGTTATCTCTACTATCCGTTCGGCAATCCGCAACGCCATCTCCTCGCCTTCAATCACGCAAGGACCTGCCAACAGGAAAAAATTCTCACTGTTCTTCAAATCAGCTATAGTCTGTATCATATCTGTTAATTAGGAATAATCAATGTGATTGCTTCGGGGGCGACAGTCACCTCTATCGGGAAATGGCGGTCCAACCAGAGACGTCCGTCCAGGCTGACCTCGGCATTCTGTGCCCGTAAAATCTTCACACAACGGGTACGGTACGGTTTCACCGTCTTATGGTTCAGAATCCGTCCTTGCTGAAGCATCCACAGACCGGAAACCAGTTGACGCAATTCCGGACGATAAATCACCGAAACATCAAGCCATCCGTTATACGGGACAGCGCTCGGGGTCAATCCATATCCTCTTGCACTACCGATAGCTACCGCCATGATTCTTCCCCGAATATGTTCATCGTTTACTTTCAGATGCATCCGATGTTGTTTACGTTCGAATGCCACCAAAAACAAGGAAGACAGATACGAAATGAGCGGAATACCCCAGAAACGTTTCGTCTCATTGGTAATCAGGACAATACGAGCTCCCAGGCCCATATATACGGCATTGAGGAAATAACGGACTTCATGCTTATCGCCATCAAAATAACTGAAGACTCCTACATCTACCTTCCGTAAACGACGATTGATAATGACATCTACCGCACCTTTATAATCATCGGAGTCCAGTCCCCAGAATTTGGCAAAATCATTGCCGATACCATTCGGGATAATGCCGAAAGCAATCTCACCCTTATCGGGTACATCCGAAGTCATGATTCCATTGACCGCATCGTTGATAGCTCCGTCACCTCCCACAATCACAATGGTCCTATATCCGTTGTTAGCCAATGTCCTGGCCAGTCTTTCTACAGACCCGAACCCTTCCGACTGGACATAATCAAACTGGACATTCCGGCTATCCATGTAATCACGAATAGCCACCCAGCGTTTCTGAGCTTTTTTGCTTCCGGCTTTGGGGTTATAGATGATTCCCCATCTGTTTGGTTCTACCGCCATAATCTAGTCATTAATGTAATGCGACTTAAGTTATCTGTTCAAAAGCTGTATGATTTCGGCCACCTTGTCTTCCATCGGGCGGGTAGCATCAATCCAATGAATCGTAAAGCCTCTGCGTTCCATCCCTCTGAACCATGTCATCTGCCGTTTGGCAAACTGATGGATAGCTATTTCCAGCTGACGGAACATTTCTTCATAGGTCATTGCACCTGTCACATACAAGGTCAGGTACTTATACTCCAATCCGTAATATATCAAATCCTCAGGTACAATGCCACTATCCAGCAACGCACGTACCTCGTCCACCATTCCCTCATCCAGACGCTGACGGAGCCTGCGCGAAATTTTCTCTCTACGCAATTCCCTGTCAATATCCACACCGATAATCAAGCTGTTCAGCTCGGGAAAGGAACGGGCATCGACCGGTTGCTGCAGGTAATATTCTTCGATTTCGATGGCACGGATAGCACGTTTTACCGTATCCACATCGGTGGAGTTATGCAATTGCTTGTAGGTAGACAGAATTTCCGTCAGTTCCGACAAGGATTTATCGCCCAACCGTTTTCTCAGCTCCGGATTCTCGGGTACCGGCAACAGCTTATATCCCTTCAGCACAGATTCCAGGTACATGCCTGTACCACCACACAGAATCGGGAGCATCCCCCGATTTCGGATAGAATCGTATGCTGCCAGAAAATCCCGTTGGAATTCGAACACATTATATTTATAACCGGGAGGTACAATATCAATCAGGTGATACGGAATACGGTGTCCGTCCACCACATAATCAGCCAGATCTTTTCCCGTTCCCAAGTCCATCCGACAATAGACCTGACGGCTGTCTCCACTGATAATTTCTGTCCGTAGCCGTGCAGCCAATGCCGCCGCCAGCGGTGTCTTACCCGATGCCGTAGGGCCCAGAATGGTTATAAGATCATAATTCATAAGTCAGCTTATTGTTTCTATCTACAAATATAGGCTTTTTTCTGCACACAGGCCGGACAAGTGAGCAAAATTATAAGAAAAGAAGCAAAAAAAGGGCAAGCCCGAAAGCCTGCCCTTTTCCATTCATATAGTTTCTAATACTGATTAGCAGTTTACAGAAGCCATGTGAGCGATCAGATCCAATACTTTGTTAGAGTAACCGATTTCGTTGTCATACCAAGAAACAACTTTAACGAAAGTATCAGTCAAAGCGATACCAGCTTTTGCATCGAAGATAGAAGTGTGAGTGTCACCCAAGAAGTCAGAAGAAACAACTGCATCTTCAGTGTAACCCAGGATACCCTTCAATTCGCCTTCAGAAGCAGCCTTCATTGCAGCACAGATTTCAGCGTAAGTAGCCGGTTTAGCCAAGTTAACTGTCAAGTCAA
>ERZ773133.138-NODE-138-length-104261-cov-11.391484_pt1 | contig 104261 bp, 78 predicted proteins | sample MGYA00580861_ERZ773133 | MGnify/ENA primary metagenome ERZ773133 (study PRJEB29015, sample SAMEA2737844) | human gut metagenome | biome: human gut; feature: human-associated habitat; material: faeces | place: China | collected 2012 ...
GTCGGCTCCTACATCGGCGGCTTTCGTATAGATACCTCCACCGACACGGGCGAACAGGGCTTGCGTAGAGGCACCCATACCGAAGGTCAGCATGGTCGTGGTGATGACGCAGAGTTTGTGGGTCGGGGTCAGTGTGTCCGCCGGAATCACGGCATTCAGCAACAGGTACCAGAAGGAAATGTCGAGCAATCCGAGTCCGACCACTACCAGTCCCATGACCGCTCCGCTACGGAAAGCGATGCGCAGACCGCTGTTCAACGAGGCGCGTGCGGCATTGGCGGTACGTGCGGAAGCATAGGTAGCGGTCTTCATGCCCAGGAATCCGGAAAGTCCGGAGAAGAATCCGCCGGTCAGGAAGGCTACCGGTACCCAATGGTTCTGTACATCGAAGCCGTAGGCCATGATGGAGAACAGGATTACCAGTCCGAGGAAGACCATCCCGACGATTTTGTATTGTTGTTTCAGGTAAGACATGGCGCCTTTGCGTACGGCGGCGGCAATCTTCATCATTTGAGGAGTTCCTTCGCTCTCTTTCATCATCTGGCGGTGGAAGTGCCAGGCAAAACCGAGGGCCAGGATAGAAGCGACGGGTATAACCCAGAATAGCAATTGGTCCATAGCGTGTATAAATTTAAGGTTTGGTTTTAGAATTGTTCCGGCTGACAGGGTTCGGATACTGGTCCGGGCGGATTCCCGGCAGGCTGCTGATGGGGTTCCGCCCGGAAATAAGGTTTGCTGGGCGCGTCACTTGCGTCCGGCCGTAAAGAATTTCCAGACCAGTGCGCTACAGGCGGCTCCCAGGAACGGAGCGACAATGAACAACCACAGCTGTGAAAGGGCTTGTCCGCCTTCTACCAGTGCCGGGCCGATGCTACGGGCCGGATTGACGGAAGTGCCTGTAATGGGGATGCAGACGATGTGAATCAGGACCAGTGTCAGACCGATGGCGAGTCCTGCCAGGTTTCCGGCACCGCCCTTTTCGTCGGTGGCCCCCAGAACTACCAGGACGAAGATGAAGGTGAAGACGGCTTCGGCAATGAAGGCCTGGGCGGTTTCTCCCATGTCGAAGGTATTCGACCCTGTGGTGGTAGGACCGTCAAATCCGCCCGTCGAAACCAGTAGGGCGAGGATGAATGAGCCTAGCAAGGCACCTATCACCTGGAAAAGCATGTACATCGAGGCGTCCTTGTTGCTCATCCGTCCCGACATCCACACCCCCAGGGTGATGGCCGGGTTGATGTGGCATCCCGAAATGCTTCCAATGGTATAGGCCATGGCCACAACGGATAGTCCGAAAGCCAAGGCAACTCCCAGGGTTCCTACTCCGGCGCCTACCGTTCCGGCCATGCTTCCGGCAAATACGGCGCTACCGCATCCCATCAAGACAAGCACCATGGTGCCTATCATTTCTGCCAAATACTTTCTCATACGCTTCGATATTTAGAGTTAGACAATCAGCTGTAGGAAAAGATGTCTCTAAAATACGAAAATTCTTCGGAAAACGGGTGGCGCAGGGAGGTTTTAACATTTGCTTTGCCGGTCGCGAAGTCTTCTTGGTCCTTGGGGATAGAGGGGTGTTTCCCCGCTTTTTTCGAACGTGGAGACGTGTCCGTCAAAACAAACGTTCGTTTCAGGCAAGATGTCCGTTCGTCTTGAGTAAAACGTCCGTTCGTCTTGCACCAGATGTCCGTTCGTTTTCCGTTCGGTTCCAATCATCGGTGGCCTGTCACGTGATTCGGCTGAAATTCGGTATCGTAACGTCTTTTATCGGCCGAAAAATCGTATCTTTGCACCCGCTTAATCATTGTGAAAAGAAGAAACATGTGTAGAAAGATTGTGCTGTTGCTCGGTATGCTGGCCTGTACGTTGCTGGTTCCGGCTCAGGAGAGTTACAAATTCAGGGTACAACTGACTGATAAGAACCCTACCGTTTATTCATTGGACCGCCCGGAGGAATTCCTGTCCGAAAAGGCTTTGCAAAGACGTGAAAGACAAGGATTGGGTGTCGATTCTACCGACTTGCCGGTCTGCAAGGAATACATTGCCCGCCTGGTACAGTTGGGAGGAAAACTGGTAACATCCAGTAAATGGAACAATACCGTAGTGATGGAAGTGCCCAGCGAAGGAATAGCTCAGTCGTTTCTGGACCTGCCTTTTGTGCGTGCCGTCAAGCGGGTATGGGTTTCGCCCGATACGGTTTTTCCGCGTACGGAAAACCGGAAGAAAGAGGTGAAGAACGAGTGGAAGAAAATGGACGATTATTACGGTGTCAGCGCACAGCAGGTGAAAATCCATCACGGCGATAGCCTGCATCAGGCGGGATTCCGTGGTCAAGGGATGGAGATAGCCGTCATCGACGCCGGTTTCTACAATGCCGATGTCATCAAATATTTCAAGTCGGTTGCGGTGCGTGGAATCCGTGACTTTGTAAATCCGGAATCGGATATCTACGGAGAACATTATCACGGCTTGAAGGTGCTCTCCTGTATGGCGGCCAATGCCCCTCATGTGATGGTCGGTACGGCTCCCGAGGCGGCTTACTGGCTCTTGCGGAGCGAGGACAACGATACAGAGCAGCCGGTGGAGGAAGATTACTGGGCGGCCGCCATCGAGTTTGCCGATAGTGTGGGCGTCGATGTGGTCAATACGTCGTTGGGATATTATGAATTCGATGACCCGCTTTGCAACTATACTTACCGGGATTTGGACGGAAAGACTTCGCTGATGTCGGCGTCGGCTTCGCGTGCGGCAGACAAAGGTATCCTGGTGGTCTGCAGTGCCGGAAACTCAGGTATTGACCGCTGGAAGAAGATTACTCCGCCTGCCGATGCCTTCAATGTGCTGACGGTGGGAGCGGTCGACCAGTTCGGGCTGAATGCCGATTTTTCTTCGGTAGGAAATACGACGGACGGCCGGGTGAAGCCGGATATCATGGCCGTGGGGGTACGTTCCAGCGTGTCTGGTGAGGACGGGAATGTTTCGTATGCCAACGGAACTTCGTTCGCTTCGCCTACGTTCTGCGGATTGGTCACCTGTTTGTGGCAGGCCTGTCCGTGGCTGACCGTGAAGCAATTGATTGATATAGTGCGACGTTCGGGCGATCGGGCTGATTATCCGGATAATGTTTACGGATATGGTATTCCTGATGTCTGGAAAGCCTATAAACTGGCATTAGACCTCAAACCTATAGCAGATGGAAACCAATAACCGTTCGCTGTCGCTGGTAGAACTGAATGCACTGGTACGCCGGAGCATCCGTACTTGTCTGCCCGATGAGTATTGGGTACAGGCCGAACTGAGCGATGTGCGCAGCAACTATTCGGGACATTGCTACCTGGAATTCGTACAGAAGGATACCAAAAGCAATGCCTTGGTGGCCAAGGCGCGGGGAATCATCTGGAGCAATGTGTATCAGTTGCTGAAACCTTATTTCGAACGTGAAACCGGACAGGCTTTCGTCTCAGGCATCAAGGTGCTGGTAAAAGTTACCGTCGATTTTCATGAACTCTACGGGTATTCCTTGACGGTAGTCGATATCGACCCTTCGTATACCTTGGGGGATATGGTGCGACGGCGGAAAGAGATTCTCCGCCGGTTGGAGGCCGACGGTATCCTGACGATGAACAAGGAGCTGGAACTTCCGGAGTTGCTTCAACGTATCGCCGTCATTTCTTCGGCTACGGCCGCCGGTTACGGCGATTTCTGTAACCAGTTGGCACACAATGCTTTCGGATTTATCTTCTATCCGAAACTTTTTCCGGCGGTGATGCAGGGAGATCAGGTGGAGATATCCATCATCGCTGCCCTTGACAAGATTTATGCCTCCGGTATCGACTGGGATGCGGTAGTCATCATCCGTGGGGGAGGGGCTACTTCCGACCTCTCGGGATTTGATACTTACGACCTGGCCGCTCATTGTGCCCAGTTCCCTCTTCCGATAATTACCGGTATCGGTCATGAACGGGATGATACGGTTCTCGATTTGATATCGCATACCCGGGTGAAGACTCCTACGGCGGCTGCCGAGTTCCTGATAAATCATCAGCGGCAGACGGCGGAGCATCTGGAAGCGTTGGCCCTGTTCTTTGCGGAAAGTCTGCCCGACCGGATTCGCCGGGAGAAAGAACGGTTGGAACGGTGTGTGTCGCGCATTCCTTCGCAGGTTCAGATGAGGCTTCAACGTGAAACCTTCAGGCAGGAACGTTTGGGCAAGCGGATGGAAATGGCCTGGCAGACCCGCCTGGTACGTGAACAGTACCGGCTACAGGTAGAGCAACGGCTGATGTCGGCGGCCGGGAGAAGGTTGGAACAGGAACAGCATCGGTTACAACTGCTGGAACAACGTGTACAGGCGGCTTCGCCCGAAGTGCTGTTGAAGCGGGGGTACAGCCTTACGCTGAAAGACGGGAAGGCGGTGACCGACGTTGCCCAGCTACAGGCGGGGGATGAAGTGGAGACCCGGCTGGCAAAGGGGACCTTCCGAAGTAAAGTATTATAATTAAAGGTAAGAATAAAGAATATGGCAGCAACCAAAGAAACCTATTCCGAGGCCATGAAACGCCTGGAAGCGATCGTATCACGGATTGAAAGTAATGAGCTCGACATCGACCAGTTGGGAAGTCAGCTTCAGGAAGCGCAGAAACTCATCAAGTTCTGCCGGGAGAAACTTTATAAGGCCGATGAGGAAATCAAGAAGATGTTGGAAGACGGTAAAGAACCGGATGAAAAGTAAATTTGTCAGTGAAAGTGCGTGCTTTCCGTATAATTGTCGGAAAAAATAAGCGTTAAAATTTGATTTTGTAAATTAAAGCAGTACTTTTGCCCGAGTAATACTAGGAAATAAACATAACACTATACAATATGAAAGAAATCGATTGGTCAAATCTGTCATTCGGCTATATGCGGACAGATTACAATGTACGTTGTTACTATCGGGACGGAAAATGGGGTGAAATGGAATTATGTTCGGAAGAGACCCTGAATATCCACATGGCAGCTACTTGTCTGCATTATGGACAGGAAGCTTTTGAAGGTTTGAAAGCTTACCGTGGCAAGGACGGTAAAATCCGTATTTTCCGTCTGGAAGCCAATGCAGAACGTTTGCAGAGTACTTGCAACGGTATCTTGATGCCGGAATTCCCGACCGAGATGTTCCGTGAAGCTGTTATCAAAGTGGTGAAAGCAAACGAACGTTTTATTCCTCCATACGAAAGTGGTGCTTCGCTGTATATCCGTCCGTTGTTGATTGGTATAGGAGCACAGGTGGGAGTACATCCGGCCAGCGAATATTTATTTGTAGTCTTTGTAACGCCTGTAGGTCCATACTTTAAAGGTGGTTTTGCTACCAATCCGTATGTGATTATCCGCCAGTTTGACCGTGCAGCTCCGCTGGGAACAGGTACATTTAAAGTCGGTGGAAACTATGCAGCCAGTTTGCGTGCCAACAAGATGGCGCACGATGCCGGTTATGCCAGTGAATTCTATCTGGATGCCAAAGAAAAGAAATACATCGATGAATGCGGTGCTGCCAATTTCTTTGGTATCAAGAATAACACATACATCACTCCACTGTCTACTTCTATCTTGCCTTCCATTACGAACAAGAGTCTGATGCAACTGGCTGAAGATATGGGACTGAAGGTAGAACGCCGTCCGATTCCAGAAGAGGAACTGGCTACGTTCGAAGAAGCCGGCGCTTGCGGTACAGCTGCGGTAATCAGTCCGATTGAACGGATTGACGATTTGGAAAATAATAAGTCGTATGTCATTTCCAAGGACGGTAAGCCGGGTCCGATCAGCGAAAAGCTGTATAACAAATTGCGTGCTATCCAGTATGGTGACGAGGCTGACCCGTACGGCTGGGTTACTGTGCTTGATTGATCATTTGGAACGATAATCAACGAAAGTCATTTGCCGCTTTGCGAAAGCAGAGGGACAAATGACTTTTTCTTTTTTGCCTGTTCCGTAAAAAACAGCTAACTTTGCCGCCACGTAGTAATCCATAAAAACAAGCATGGGAAAAGGAAAGTTAGCGAAATTTGCAGATATGGCGGAATACCCGCACGTGTTCGAATATCCGTATTCGGTAGTAGACGATGTACCGTTCGACATGAAGGGACGTTGGAAACAGGATTTTTTCGGAAATGATAATCCGATTGTGCTGGAGTTGGGATGCGGACGGGGTGAATATACGGTAGGATTGGGCCGTCGTTATACCGACAAGAATTTCATCGGAGTAGACATCAAAGGGGCCCGTATGTGGACCGGTGCAACCGAAGCCTTGAACGAAGGGCTGAAGAATGTTGCGTTCCTGCGTACGAACATCGAAATCATTGACCGTTTCTTTGCACCGGGCGAAGTGGACGAAATCTGGCTGACTTTCTCGGACCCGCAGATGAAGAAGGCGACGAAGCGGTTGACTTCAACCTATTTCATGAACCGTTACCGGAAGTTCCTGGTGCCCGACGGGCTGATTCATCTGAAGACGGACAGTAACTTCATGTTTACCTATACGAAAAGTATGGTGGAAGCCAATCATCTGCCGGTAGAATTCATGACGGACGACCTGTATCATTCGGGCATGGACGATGATATCTTGAGTATCCGTACTTATTACGAGCAGCAGTGGTTGGACCGTGGACTGAACATCAAATACCTGAAGTTCCGTTTGCCGCAGGAAGGTGAACTGGTGGAGCCCGACGTGGAAATCGAACTCGATGATTACCGGAGTTATAACCGCAGCAAACGGAGCGGACTGAAAACAAGCAAATAAATCAAACGATTGTTGATATGACATTATATCCGAAATTGATTCTTGACGCACTGGCAACCGTGCGTTATCCGGGAAACGGAAAGAATCTGGTAGAAGCCGAAATGATTGCCGACAACCTTCGTATCGATGGTATGAAGGTAAGTTTCTCCATCATCTTTGAAAAGCCGACCGACCCGTTCATGAAATCGGTCATCCGTGCGGCAGAAACAGCTATCCATACGTATGTTTCGAAAGAGGTGGAAGTGACGATTGCTACGGAAAGCCGTCAGGCTGCACGTCCGGAGCCTGGAAAATTGTTGCCGCAGGTAAAGAATGTGATTGCCGTATCCTCCGGTAAGGGTGGGGTAGGTAAATCGACGATAGCCGCCAATCTGGCTGTAGCCTTGGCGAAGCTGGGCTACAAGGTTGGTTTGCTGGATGCCGATATTTTCGGTCCGTCTGTTCCGAAAATGTTCCAGGTGGAAGATGCCCGTCCGTATGCCGAAGAAGTGGAGGGTCGTGACTTGATTGTTCCGATTGAAAAATATGGCATCGAACTGTTGTCTATCGGTTTCTTTGTTGACCCGGACCAGGCTACCTTGTGGCGTGGCGGTATGGCCAGCAATGCTTTGAAACAGTTGGTAGGTGATGCCAAATGGGGTGAACTGGATTATTTCATCCTCGATACTCCTCCGGGAACCAGCGACATTCACTTGACGCTGCTGCAGACATTGGCCATTACCGGGGCGGTGATTGTCAGTACGCCACAGGAAGTTGCGCTGGCTGATGCACGGAAAGGTATCAACATGTATATGAACGATAAGGTGAATGTGCCTATCCTGGGATTGGTAGAGAACATGTCTTGGTTTACACCGGCCGAATTGCCGGAGAACAAGTATTACCTGTTCGGAAAAGAGGGTACCAAACGTCTGGCAGAGGAGTTGAATGTACCGTTGTTGGGTCAGATTCCTATTGTGCAGAGTATTTGTGAAAACGGTGATAAGGGTACGCCGGCCGCACTTGATGAAAACAGCCTGACTGGTATGGCCTTTATCGAGCTGGCACGCAACGTAGTGGCACAGACCGAGAAACGGAATGCGGAACTGGCTCCTACAGAGATTGTCCATACCCATAAATAAAATTGTCGGATTGATCGGGGAGGTCCCCGAAGACAATTGATGGCCTTCTGAAGAAGTTGTTTACCGTGGCAATTCTTCAGAAGGCTTTTTTAGTCTTCTTGGAAATCGAAGGACAGTTGTACCCATTCCGGTGAGTTCGGTAAGATGAGGGAGTCTGTATCTTTCGGGTTTGAGACAGACAATCCTATCAGGCGGATGGGGTGGTGGGTGTAGTCGACGTCTTTCAATAGCTTTTTGGCCAAGGGAAGTATTTCCTTCAAGGTGGTCAGTGGCCGGGAAATACTTTGGCTACGTGTTATTTGGGTGAAGTCGCCGAATTTTATCTTCAAGGTAAGCGTCGTTCCCTTGAACTGTTTCCGTGCCAGGCGCTCTACCAGTTCGCAGGCTACATGGTATAACTCGATGATGACAGAAGAAGACAGTGAGATGTCTTTTTCCAGTGTGTGTTCGCAACCGATGGATTTCCGGATGCGCACGGCTTCTACCGGACGGTTGTCTATGCCACGGGCAAAATCGTAATAGAGAGAACCGATTTTTCCGAATTGTCGGGTCAGCATTTCCATGGAGCATTGCCGTAAGGTTTCCCCGTTGTATATTCCCAACTGATGCATTCTTTTGGCGGTGACCGGCCCTACTCCCCAGAATGATTCGATAGGCAGACGGTCGATAAAGGCTTGTGCCTGGTCTGGATGGATGGTACATAGGCCATCCGGTTTCCGGTAGTCCGAAGCTACCTTAGCCAGGAATTTGTTGTAGGAAACTCCGGCTGAGGCTATCAGATGGAGGTCGGTCCGGATGCGTTGTTTGATTTCTTTGGCTATATCGACAGCCAGTTCCATGGATTTCTTGTTTTCTGTGACATCCAGAAAAGCCTCATCCAGGGAAATAGGCTCAATCAAGTCGGTGTATTCCTGGAAAATGGCATGTACCTGGGCAGATACTTCCTTGTATACTTCCATCCGTCCTTCCACAAAAATCAGGTCAGGGCAAAGTTTCAATGCTTTCTGTGAGGGCATGGCCGAACGTACTCCGAATTTCCGGGCCTCGTAACTGGCTGCGGCCACTACTCCCCGTTTCTCGGCATGCCCTACGGCAACGGGTTTCCCCTTCAGCTCAGGATGGTCACGTTGCTCCACTGAGGCGTAGAAGGCATCCATGTCAATATGGATAATTTTCCGGAGTTCAGTCATAAAACAGATAGCTTTTGTGCAAAAATAATGAAACTTTTTTGGGTCATCCTAAAAATCATTTGTACTTTTGTCGTATCTTACAAAATTGTGACGATTTTTATGATGAAAGATGAGATTAAAAAGGCCTGTGAGGTCATGCAGAAAGGGGGTGTCATCCTTTATCCTACTGATACAGTGTGGGGAATAGGATGTGACGCAACCAATGAAGAGGCTGTGAAGCGGGTGTATGAAATCAAGAAACGTGCCGACAGCAAAGCGATGCTGGTATTGGTAGACAGCCCTGTGAAGGTGGATTTTTATGTACAGGATGTACCCTCTGTGGCTTGGGATTTGATTGAAATGACCACCAAGCCGTTGACGATTATATACGATGGAGCGCGTAATCTGGCTCCGAATCTGATTGCTGCCGATGGCAGTGTAGGTATCCGTGTTACTTCCGAAGAATTTTCCAAGGAGCTTTGCTTCCGTTTCCGGAAAGCCATCGTTTCTACTTCGGCCAATATCAGTGGTCAGCCTGCACCGGCTGTATATAGTGAGATTTCGGAAGAAATCAAGCAGGCTGTGGATTATGTAGTGGATTTCCGTCGGGAAGAGACAGGACATCCCAAACCTTCCAGTATCATTAAATTAGGAAAAGGGGGAGAAGTAAAGATTATCCGCGAATAAAATCCAAACAAAACTAAACTCCATTACTGAGCCATGCAGATAGAAGAAGAGAAATACAGTTGGCTTCAGCGTTTCCTGGTGTGGAGAGAGAAACATATCAAAGATAAGCAGTTTATTCTGATACTGAGTTTCCTGGTGGGAATATGTACGGCACTGGCTGCTTTTGTGCTGAAGTTTTTAGTGGAATATATCAAAGAGTTTCTGACAGAGAATTTCGATACAACCCGGGCCAACGGATTATATTTGGTATATCCGGTGGTGGGTATTCTGTTGACAAGCCTTTTTATCCGAAAGGTGGTACGTGATGATATCAGTCATGGTGTGACGAAGATTCTGTATGCCATTTCCCGGAAACAGAGCCGTATCAAGCGTCACAATGTATGGTCGTCGGTGTGTGCATCTGCCATCACCATCGGTTGTGGTGGTTCGGTCGGAGCCGAAGCACCGATTGTGTTGACCGGTTCTGCCATCGGTTCCAATTTGGGGGCCCTGTTCCGGATGGACCACAAGACCCTGATGCTGCTGGTAGGATGTGGAGCAGCCGGTGCCGTTTCGGGCATCTTTAAAGCTCCGATTGCCGGACTCGTTTTCACCTTGGAGGTATTGATGATTGACCTGACAATGGCTTCGTTACTTCCGTTGCTGATTTCGAGTGTGACAGCCGCTTCTGTGGCTTATGTGCTGACCGGAACCGAAGCTATGTTCCAGTTTCATCTGGATTATCCGTTTGCTTTGGAACGTATTCCTTATGCCATTGGACTGGGGATATTCTGTGGATTGGTAGCGTGGTATTTCACCCGTTCGATGAATTGGATTGAAAATATCTTCCGCCGATACTCTAATCCTTACGTCAAGTTTGTGATAGGGGCTTCCATGCTGAGCATCCTGATTTTCTTGTTCCCGCCATTGTACGGTGAAGGTTACGATACCATCACCCTGTTGCTGAACGGTAAGTCGAGTGTTGACTGGAATACGGTGATGAACAACTCCTTCTTTTATGGTAGCGGCAGTCTGCTTATCATCTATTTGATATTGATCATTCTCTTGAAGGTATTTGCATCGAGTGCTACGAACGGTGGAGGCGGTTGTGGAGGTATCTTTGCACCGAGTCTGTTTTTGGGTTGTATCTCCGGCTTTGTCTTCTCTTACGTATGTAATGAGTTTCATATCGGGAACACTTATATTCCGGAAAAGAATTTTGCCTTGATGGGAATGGCCGGGCTGATGTCTGGAGTTATGCATGCTCCGTTGACGGGTATTTTCCTGATTGCAGAGTTGACCGGTGGATATGACCTGTTCCTTCCGCTGATGATTGTATCTGTCAGTGCATACCTCACGATTATCGTATTCGAGCCACATAGTATTTACTCCATGCGTTTGGCTAAGAAAGGTGAACTGCTGACGCATCACAAGGATAAAGCGGTACTGACATTGATGAATGTGGAGAGTATTATTGAAACTGATTTCCAGAAGCTTCGTCCGGATATGGACTTGGCAGGAATGGTCAAAGCAATTTCACTTTCCACCCGTAACCTGTTTCCCGTTGTCGGTGTACAGGGGGAATTTCTGGGAATGGTCAATCTGGACGATGTCCGGAATGTAATGTTCCGTCAGGAATTATATCATAAATATTACGTAGAGCGGTTCATGAAGGAACCGAAAGCGATTATCAATACCACAGACTCCATGGAGGTGGTGATGCAGAAATTCGACAAGACTGGCGCCTGGAATTTGCCGGTAATTGACGAACAACGTAAATACAAAGGCATTGTTTCGAAATCGAAGATGCTGAATACGTACCGTCAGGTAATGGTGGATTTTTCTGCCGAATAAGTGTAACATTAAAAAGAGCAACGAATGGACAAGAAAGACTTACGTATCGTGTATATGGGAACTCCCGAGTTCGCTGTAGAAAGTTTGAAGCGATTGGTGGAAGGCGGTTACCAGGTAGTGGGTGTTATTACGATGCCCGATAAACCGATGGGACGCCACGGAAGTGTCCTTCAACCGAGTCCCGTTAAGGAATATGCTGTTTCTCAAGGTTTGAAAGTCCTGCAACCGGAGAAACTGAAAGATGAGGCTTTTCTGGATGAACTGCGTGCATTGAAAGCCGACCTTCAGATTGTGGTGGCTTTCCGTATGCTTCCGGAAGTTGTCTGGAATATGCCTCGTTTGGGAACCTTCAACCTGCACGCTTCGTTGTTGCCCCAATACCGGGGAGCTGCTCCTATCAACTGGGCGGTCATCAACGGTGATACAGAGACTGGAATCACGACATTTTTCCTGAAACATGAAATCGATACCGGTGAAATCATCGATCAGGTGAAGGTGCCGATAGCCGATACGGATAATGTAGGAATCGTATATGACCGGTTGATGCTCTTGGGCGGTGATTTGGTCGTGAAGACGGTGGATGCCATTTTAGCAGGTAATGTGAAGACTACTCCACAAGAGGAACTGGCTAAGGTGGATGAACTCCGTCCGGCTCCTAAAATATTCAAGGATACTTGTCGTATCGACTGGACAAAAGGAGTTAAACCTGTCTATGACTTTATCCGGGGACTGTCTCCTTATCCGGCCGCCTGGACGGAACTTTCTCAGGGAGAGGCTTCACCTGTCATGCTGAAAATTTATGAATCCGCTAAGATTTTCTGTGAACATGCATTACAGCCGGGTACTGTAGTGACCGATAAGAAAACCTATTTCCGGGTTGCATCAACCGATGGGTATGTAGATATTCTGTCTTTGCAACTGGCAGGTAAGAAACGGATGCGGGTAGCCGATTTCTTGCGTGGATACCGTCATACGGAAGATACCTGTGTCAGATGACGGACAATGTGTAAAAGTTTAAAAGGCCAGTCACTATTCAGCGGAATAGAAACTGGCCTTGCTACTTGTTGATAGAATAGATTGGAACTAATTGCTCTTTTTGACCTCCCATACAGCTTGGCTGTCAGCACCGCTGTTGTATCGGATAAGAAAACCTTGGAAGTCTTTTTGTTGATATTCAGGAATACTGCTTAGCGTAAAGGAAGTGACCCCCCAATACCATCCCATCGGTGTATCCGATTTTGCATTGTGGTGTAACTCAACAAGAAGCATTCCCTGATCGTCCAGTTCGGTTTCTTCAGGTAGAATTAGCGTGAAATCATGGATGTTGTTGTTGCTAGAACCTTTGAAATTGAATTCAATGTTCAGGTGTTCTTTGCTGATGGAACTTCCGGTAATCTGTACCGGATCGTTTCCGAATCGGTTCAAATCATTATCTTCAGCTTCTCGTAAATCGGTGGCTGCCCGTGTCGGAATATTGTAGAGGTTGAGCACAGTGACCTCCTGTGCTGTAGATATTGGATTATGTGGGTCCGATTGGAATACAACATTCAGAAATACTCGTTGCCCGATACTGTCCGCTCCGCTTTTTTCAAAGACTTCAGGATTGGTTGGTATGAGAGTGCCATAAGTATCGGATGCGATGGTGATTGGATCAACATCTTCTACCGTACCTAAAGTCGGGTAATAAGCGTTGGTTCCGTCTAAGGAAGCTGAAAGATCATCGGAATAATCTTTCTCCATACAGCCAGACATCAGTGTGTATCCTGCCATCAATCCTCCCAGCATTATTTTACGGATAATTTTTATCATGTGTTCATTCTTTCTATTTGTCTAGAAAATGTAGTTTCTGAGGAAATACTGCATTTGTGTCTGTTAAAAACTTCCTGAAGAAGAAAATTTTGTACGATGTGCAGTATTTTTGTGGACTTTTCATTTATAGAATGTATAGTTCGAACACGAAGCACGGTTATGACAGAAGAAGAATTAGCGCAACGATGTGCCAAGGCGGATGCTTTGGCACGAAAGCAACTGTATGAACAGTACGGTGGGCAGCTTATGGCTATTTGTCTCCGTTATGTCAGCGACCGGGAGTCCGCTCAAGATGTATTACATGACGGATTTATACGGATTTTCCAATCTTTTCAGCAGTTTCATTATCAGGGAGTCGGATCGTTAAAAGCTTGGATGTCACGGATTATGGTCAATGAGGCTTTAGGCTTTTTGCGCAAGAAGAACCAACAGGTACAGCAGGAAGTGCTGATGGATGAAATTCCTGACAGGGAGGAGGATGAATCGACGGAAGACATTCCTCAATCCGTGCTGATGAGACTTATCCGTGAATTGCCTGACGGTTATCGTACAGTGTTCAATCTGTATGTCTTCGAAGAAAAAAGCCATAAGGAAATCGGTACGCTTTTAGGAATAACCGAGCGTACGTCTTCTTCTCAGTTTTATCGGGCGAAAACATTGTTATTGAAAAAAATCAAAGAATATAGAAAGAGTTTATAGGCATGAAAGAAGATGATAAATGGATACGACAAATGCGTAAGCAGCTGGAAGACTATTCAGAGCCTTTGCCGACCGGTTTGTGGGAGGAGATTGAAAAGGATTTGAATCAGCCTGCTTTACAGCCGAAAGTGGTTCCTCTCTGGAAACGCTGGCAGGCTGTTGCCGCCGTTGTGGCTGTAGTACTCGTGTCATCGACGGCTGTTTGGATGCTGATGACCGGTAATGGGGAGTCGACGGGACAAACTTCGTTGGTAGCAGATACCTCATCTTCAGAACCGTCGGTTAACGATGGGGAAGTATCTGATGTTGTGGAGGAGGAATCTTCTACACTCCCTGCTGTCCATCAGGTTACTCAAGGAGTGACCTCTTTGCTGGCTGCTGTAGCTCCATCATTGGTTTCGGCAGACTTGGATGCACAGGAAAAACATCCGTTGCAGACAGATATCGCTGTAGTGCCTTCTGATGGTCAGACTACTGACAACGAGGAAATTCAAGAGAGTCAGGAAGAGTATGCAAATACCGCAAGAGAAGCCCGTGAAATCCAACGGAAGGCAGACCGTGAGCAGTTGAAACGAAATGCTTTACTTGCGGTTGCCGACAAGTCTTCTGCTTCGCATGGCTGGCAGATAGGAGTAACCACGGGTAATTCTTTTTCTTCGGCTTCAAATAATTTTCAAGGCCTTGCGACTTTGATGAGCCGGAACAGTATGTTGATGAACGATGATTTGGCTATGAATTCAGTTAGTGATAACAGCATGGCTTATACTCAAGTATTGTTCCATAACCGTGACCAGGTTACCGAAACCCGTGTTCATCATCGGATGCCGGTAACGGTTGGGGCTACATTAAGTTATTCCTTTTCTGATAGGTGGAGTGTGGAAACAGGTTTGACTTATACACTTCTTTCTTCCGAACTTCATACGGGAACTCAGTCATACATCGAAGAAGAGCAGAAATTACATTACGTAGGAATTCCGTTGAAGGTGAAGCATACATTCTGGCAGAACAGATGGGTTACGGTATATGCGGTTGCCGGAGGAGCGGTGGAAAAATGTGTTTCAGGTAGTTTGGAAACTTTGTATGTGACCGGAAATTCTGACCGTAAGAAGGAACATACTTCCTTGGATGTAAAGAATTTGCAATGGTCGGTCAATGCTGCAGTCGGCGGACAGTTCAATATGACCCGTCAGTTGGGACTGTATGTCGAGCCAGGGATTTCTTATTATTTCGATGATGGTACAGGCATAGAAACCATCCGGAAAGAACACCCTTGTAATTTCAATCTGCAGTTAGGTCTGCGTTTTACCCTTCCCAAATGAAGTTGAACAGCAAGATGGATAGCCGAAAAATCAGAACTGTTTCTATCGTTATTGTGGAAAAAAAACGTAACTTTGTCTTTTGAAATACTAATTAATGGACAGATGAAGGAAATTAAGTTATCTCCCTCTTTGCTTTCTGCCAATTTCGCTAATTTGCAGGATGATTTGGATAAGATAAACCGGAGTGAAGCCGATTGGCTTCATATCGATATCATGGACGGGGTGTTCGTACCGAATATCTCTTTTGGTTTTCCGGTTTTGAAGTATGTGGCCAAGTTATCGAAAAAACCGTTGGATGTGCATCTGATGATTGTTCAGCCTGAAAAGTTCATTACGGAAGTGAAGGAGTTGGGGACGATGCTGATGAATGTACATTATGAGGCTTGTACGCATTTGCATCGGGTTGTTCAGCAGATTAAGGCTGCCGGAATGCAGGCGGGAGTAACGTTAAATCCAGCTACACCGGTCTGTATGCTTGCAGACATTATTGAAGAACTGGATTTGGTCTTATTGATGTCGGTCAATCCGGGTTTCGGCGGTCAGAAATTTATTCCTCATACGCTTCAGAAAGTGTCTGAGCTTCGGGAACTGATAGAACGGACTCATTCTCATGCTTTGATAGAAGTGGATGGCGGTGTGAATCTGGAAACAGCTCCCTTGTTGAAGCAGGCAGGTGCTGATGTACTGGTAGCAGGAAATGCCGTATTCAAGGCACCTGATATGATAGAAATGGTTCACCAGTTGAAAAACATCTGACAACAGTTTGCTGAAAAACGCTTCTTATATTATTTATCCGTTGTTCCGGCTGGCTTTTTCGATGGCAGCCGGAATTTTTTCATTCGACAGGTTTCTGTCGGACCGTTTGTCTTGGTCGTGGGCGTTCGGGCTGTTTGGAATAGCTGTTGTCCTGACCTGTGTTTGTTTCCGTTCATCGGTTTACCGGTGGAGGAGCCTGTTCGGTTACCTGGCAACTCTTTCCTTTTTTCTGTTAGGTGGTTGTTCCGTCTTATACCAACAAAGCCGTATTGACTATCCATGGCCGCAGGAAGCGGAAGTTTATGAAGGAGTGGTTCAAACTGTACCTTACCTGAAGGGTAAAACTTTTCGGGCTGAAGTCACAGTAACGCATCGGTTGGAGGCTTCGGAAGATACATGTATACGGGAGAAGAGGTGGTTGCCTGTCAGGCGGAAAATCCTGTTGTATTGGATTCTCGATTCTGCAGGGACATCGTTGCAGTGCGGTGACCGCATCTGCTTTCACGCAACCGTTTCCCGTCCTGTTTCGGATATGAATCTGACAGGATTTGATTATGGAAAATACCTGTTTCGACAGGGAATCAGTGGTACGGCTTTGGCTTTTGAAGGGCATTGGAAGCGCTTGCAACCTGCGTTCATGCTGACGTGGAAGCAACGTGCCTTGTTGTTGCGGGAGCGACTGCTGGAGCAGTATCGGAACTGGGGGTTGGAAGGCGATGTGCTGGCAGTTGTTTCGGCATTGACAGTCGGCGAGAAACGAGAACTGACCGAGGAACTGAAAGCTGTCTACAGTGCGGCGGGAACCAGCCATGTCCTGGCGCTTTCCGGACTTCATGTGGGGATGATAGTAGGTATCCTTTGGATATTGTTGGCACCCTTGAAGCGGTGGAGGCATGGAAAGAATGTTGCGTCTGTTCTGCTGGTCGTTTGTCTGTGGATGTTCGCTTTTCTTTCCGGACTGAGCGCTTCTGTGGTACGTGCCGTGACGATGTTTACGCTTTATGTGTTGGCTTCGTGGGTCTCGGAAGAGCGTTTCTCGGGCTTTCTTTCCGTCACCCTGACCGCCTTTCTGATGCTTGTCTATCAGCCTATGTATCTGTTCGATATCAGCTTCCAGTTATCCTTTGTGGCCGTATACAGTATTCTGCTGTTGTATCCGCTCATTTCTTCCTGGTGGAGTCCTCGTAACCGGATAGGTACTTACGTATGGAATGCCTTATCGGTATCTTTAGCCGCACAACTAGGTACGCTTCCGCTTATTCTGTATTATTTCGGTGCTTTCCCCACTTATTTCCTTTTAGCCAATCTGGTTGTGGGCCCGTTGGCCTGCTGCATCTTGTGTGCCACACTGGGGGCTTTCCTTTTAGGAAATCTTCCAGTCGTCGGGGCGGGTGTCATCTGGTTATTGACACAGACAACTGTATTGCTGAATGTCATCATGGAGTCTGTCAGTTCCTTGGACGGTTCCCAACTGACAGCTATTCATCTTTCTGCTTTTCAGGCCTTGTTGCTGTTTCTGTTGCTGGGGGCAGTCTATGCGTACCTGCATCGTCGTTCGGCACTGCGGCTGATGACTTGTCTCGGAATAGTTAATGTCTTTCTGGTGATAGGTATCTGGCGTTATGGCCGACCTTTCTCCGACAGTTTCTACCTGTATCGTTCCGAAGTCTATCATCGGAAACGATTCGAAGCGGAGGTCTTGTCTTCTGCGAATGGTTTTTACAGGTTAGATGCTTTGAAGGTGGCTGTATTGAAGGACAGCACCTGGAGGAAGAAGCAGGCTGCTGAGAAGCTGGCTGTCGATTATGCCTATATTTGCAGGGGGTTCCGTGGAAATGTCGAGGGACTTTCACGGGTGTTTGAAATCCGTCAGGTTGTATTCGATGGTTCGTTGAATCCTTCTTACAGGGAGTCTCTGAAAGCGGAATGTATGCAGTATCAGATTCCGTTTGCGGAATTGCCGGCTGAAGGTTCTTATCGAATCGTTCGCAAGTATTGAAAAAAAAATGTATTTTTGTCGCTTCAAAAATATCTACATCGATTTATGTTAACTAAAATCATTCAACAGGCTAATATCGATAAGGTGAAGACCTATTTCGAGCGTGCCGAAAAAATAGTCATTGTCACCCATGTCTCTCCAGATGGAGATGCGTTAGGCTCTTCGTTGGGACTGATGCATTACTTGTATGAAGAGGAGAAAACCGTCCATGTCATTGTACCGAATGCGTTTCCGGATTTCCTGCGTTGGATGCCCGGTGCCAAAGATATTATCCGTTATGACAAATACAGTGAGTTCGCTGATAAGTTGATAGCCGAAGCCGATGTCATCTGTTGTCTGGATTTCAATGCCTTGTCGCGCATTGATGCCGTTGGTCCTGCTGTGGCGGCTTCAGCCGGACGTAAAGTGATGATTGACCATCATCTGAATCCGGAACCTTTCTGTCGGGTTACTATTTCGCATCCGGAAATTTCTTCTACTTCCGAACTCGTGTTCCGTCTGATTTGTCGCATGGGATGTTTCGATGAGATTACCTATGAGGGTGCCCAATGTATCTATACCGGTATGATGACCGATACGGGAGGATTTACATACAATTCCAACAACCGTGAAATATATTTTATCATCAGCGAATTGCTTTCGAAGGGAATTGATAAGGATGAAATCTACCGGAAGGTATTCAATACGTATTCCGAAGGACGTCTGCGGCTGATGGGTTATGTGTTGTATGAAAAGATGGAAGTCTTTCCCCAGTTCCATGCGTCGCTCATCTGGCTGACGAAGGAGGAACAAGGAAGGTTCCAGTATGTAAAAGGAGATACCGAAGGGTTTGTCAACATGCCTTTGCAGATGAAGGGTATCTGTTTCTCTGTATTCTTGCGCGAAGATACCGAGAAGAAGATGATTAAAGTTTCGTTACGCTCTGTCGGCAGTTTCCCTTGCAACAAGGTCGCTGCTGAATTCTTTAACGGCGGTGGACATCTGAATGCTTCCGGTGGCGAATTTTATGGAACAATGCCCGAAGCCATCGAACTCTTCAAGCAGGCTTTGGTGAAATACGAAGACCTTTTAGTAAAAAATTAGTTATTAAAATAAATAATAGAATAAAAAGGAGGGCAGATAAAGGCCGATTTATTACTTTTGCTCCTACTAATTTTTAGAAAAATGAAGAAACTACATCTAGTCCTGATGCTAGCTTTTGTATTCGGCTGTTTTTTACAGAGTTGTAATGACGGTAAAACCTATGCCGAATTGAAAGAAGAAGAAGCTGACGCAATCAATGCCTTTTTGGCGAAGAATGATATTGAAGTCATTTCTGAAGAAGAATTTTTGAGAGATACGGTCACTAAAGAGAACCAGTATGTATTGTTCGATGACAATGGAGTCTATATGAACATCGTCCAGCGTGGAGTAGGCGAGAAGTTGGGTGACGGTTCTTACGAAATCCATTCCCGTTTCATGGAGATTGCTTTACAGGACCGCACCGAATTGTTTGCTTCGGGCGATACGCTGCTGGCAAATATGCATTGGAATGATTATCCTTCGGCCCAGACCGACCCGGAGACTTTCCGTCTGGATGTTTCAGGAGATTCCTATTCCGCTACTTTTATGGACCGTTCCAAGATGGCTTCTTACTATAAAAGTTCAGCCGTTCCTTCAGGTTGGCTGGTACCTATTCCTTTCCTGAAGATTTCCCGTACTACGGAGGCTTCGAAAGTATCTCGTGTGAAGTTGATTGTTCCTCACAGTCAAGGTACAATGATGGCTTCTCAATATGTATACCCTTGTTTCTATGAAATAACCTATAACCTTGGAAGATAATTTATTATTATGACACTGATTAAATCTATTTCTGGTATTCGCGGTACTATCGGCGGACCGGCAGGTGACGGACTGAATCCGTTGGACATTGTAAAGTTCACTTCGGCTTATGCTACATTGATTCGTAAGACCACTTCTGTAAAGAGTAACAAAATTGTAGTAGGTCGTGATGCCCGTATTTCAGGCGAAATGGTGAAGAATGTCGTGTGTGGAACCCTGATGGGAATGGGCTTCGATGTTGTGAACATCGGTCTGGCATCTACTCCTACCACAGAGTTGGCTGTGACAATGGAAGGTGCTTGTGGCGGTATCATTCTGACTGCCAGCCATAATCCGCGTCAGTGGAACGCCTTGAAACTGCTGAACGAGCATGGTGAATTCCTGAATGCAGCCGAAGGTAATGAAGTGTTGCGTATCGCTGAGGCTGAAGCTTTCGAATATGCAGATGTAGACCATATCGGTCATTATACCGAAGATAATTCCTACAACCAGAAGCACATTGACAGTGTATTGGCACTGAAACTGGTGGATGTGGATGCTATCCGCAAAGCCAATTTCCGCGTGGCACTCGATACCGTAAACTCAGTGGGAGGTATTGTCCTTCCGGAATTATTGAAACAGCTGGGTGTGCAGCATGTAGAAACCTTGTACGCTGAACCTACCGGCGATTTCCAGCATAATCCGGAACCTTTGGAAAAGAACTTGGGCGACATCATGGGATTGATGAAAACCGGTAATAACGATGTGGCTTTCGTCGTTGACCCGGATGTTGACCGTTTGGCTATTATCTGCGAAGACGGTACGATGTACGGTGAAGAATATACCTTGGTGACAGTAGCCGACTATGTATTGAAGCATACTCCGGGCAATACGGTATCAAACCTGAGCTCTACCCGTGCCTTGCGCGATGTAACCCGTAAATACGGTATGGAATACAATGCTTCTGCCGTAGGTGAAGTGAATGTAACAACCAAGATGAAGGAAACTCATGCCGTCATCGGTGGTGAAGGAAACGGTGGAGTCATCTATCCGGAATCACACTACGGTCGTGATGCACTGGTAGGTATCGCTTTGTTCCTGAGCCATCTGGCACACGAAGGCAAGAAGGTTTCCGAACTGCGTGCCACTTATCCGAACTATTTCATTGCCAAGAACCGTATAGACCTGACTCCGGAAACCGATGTAGACGCTATTCTGGCAAAGGTGAAAGAACTGTACAAGAACGAAGAAATCAATGATATCGACGGTGTGAAGATAGATTTCCCTGACAAGTGGGTACATCTGCGTAAGAGTAATACCGAACCGATTATCCGTGTATATTCTGAAGCTTCTACCATGGAAGCTGCCGATGAACTGGGTAAGCAGATTATGGATATCGTTTATAGTCTGGCAAAATAATCCGTTCTTCGGATGCTTTAAATAAAGGAGAAGACGTCTTCTGAGGTGATTCAGAGGGCGTCTTTTTTTAGCTCCTTCCGGCTTCTTTTGCGAAGCCTAATCCACCCAAAGCATATCGCTCATGATGCCGTCGGAAATGAAGATTCCCTTTTCGGTCAGTTTCAGTGTTTCTTCGGTTATTTCCAGGGTGCCTTGCTGAAGATGCGGTTGAGCCATCCGCAGGCAGTAACGGTACAGCTTTTCTCCGAACTTTTCTTTCAGTTGTCCGAGCGGCATTCCCCAGCAGGTGCGGATGGAGGTGATGACAAAGTCGTTGTAGCGGGTATAAAGGTCAAGCTCTTCGATTTCCGAAACCGGACTCCCTTCCGTAATACCTTTGATATAATTGTCCAGCGATGCGATATTCCATTGACGGCTTGTTCCATTATAGGAATGTGCGGAAGGTCCGCATCCCAGGTACTTTTTCCCGGTCCAATAGCTTGAGTTATGGCGGGAATACTTGTCCGGTAGGCAGAAATTAGAGATTTCGTAATGCTGGTAACCGTTCTCTTTCAACCGCTGCATCAGCCGGCTGAAGAAATCCACGCTTAAATCTTCGTCCACCTCTTTCACCCGGTGCTCTTCGCGCAGTTTCCAGAGTGCGGTACCTTCTTCATAAATCAGGTGATAGGCGGAAATGTGTTCGGGATGCAGCCGGACAGCTTGCGATAAATCGTTCTCCCAACTTTCGGTAGTCTCGCCGGGAAGACCGTACATCAGGTCGATACTGATGTTCTGGAAACCGGCTTTCCGGCAATTTTCGAACGCTTCGATGGCCTGTCGGGCGGTATGTCGGCGGTGCAGCCGTTCCAGCATGACTTCGTTGAACGTCTGGATGCCCATGCTCAGCCGGTTGAACGGAAAGGAACGTAGCATGCCGATGTATTCCGGAGTCAGGTCATCCGGATTGGCCTCTAAGGTGATTTCAGGGGATTCCGCTATCGGATACATCCGGTAGATGGTGTCGAAAATCCGTTTGAAATCGTTCTCTTCCAACTGGGAGGGAGTTCCACCGCCCAGGTAGATGGTTTCCACCGTTTCGCCTTGCAGGTAATCCTGCCGTTGTTCCAGTTCCTTGCACAGGGTACGTATGTAGGCCTCCCGTTTTTCGCCTTGGGTGGTTGAATAGAAGTCGCAATAGATGCATCTCCGTTTGCAGAAGGGGATATGTAGATAGATTCCAGCCATGATATTGGGTTTGATGCGTCAAAAGTACATATTCCGAAAGAAAATTCCGTAAAATTGTTTTTCTTTTTGTATCTTGTCACTTGTAAATCCTTTTATTTGATTGCCATGAAAACGGTACGTCTGATGGCCTGTGACGATTCTTTCCAGGCTAACCTTATCAAGGGAGCCTTGGAGAATGAAGGCATCCCGGTTATATTACACAATGAGCATACCTCCGACGTTATGCGCGGTTATATCCGGGAAGCCTCTACGGTGGATATATTTATCGATGAACGGGACAGCGAGCGGGCCTTGGAGCTACTGGAACGGAATCAGATGATTCCGGAGCGGTTGAATTGTTGTCCTTACTGTCATTCGGACCAGATAACATTTGTGCTGAAGAAAAAGCACCGTGTCCGTGCCATCTTGGCGGGACTGTTGGCGCTGTTGGCCGCTTCTTCCCCCGGTACGGAACATTGGGAATACGTCTGTAAGCAGTGTGGAGCTCGTTTTGACAAACCGGTGGGTAAGGAGAAGAAGCAGTGACCTTTTGGATTTTATACGGTTCCATGAGTGACGGTTCAGGTAGCCAACAGGTAAACTTTATGTGGAGCTCTTCCCCGGGTGACAAGCCGTCCTTCTTTCACCCATCGGTTCAAGTCGCTCCAGGCTTTTGTCTTCAGGAGTCCGGTCAGTTCACCGTAAGTTGTCCGGCTGATGAAGGTGTGCTCTTTCAGGTACTGTTGAAGAAGTCCGAAACGTGCTTCTTCATTCAATTCTGACGAACTGGCTCCGAACTTGAAGGCAAGGGGAGCCCGTACCAGGTCTCCTTGACAGCGTCGGCTGAATCCCTTGGATACCTGTATCTTCACTTTATCGAAGCGGATGGATTGGGCATGGATTCCTTCTTCCTTATATACGGTACGGTCAGCTTTCAAGGTGGCTGTTGCCGTGCCTATAGTCCCCAGCTCTACCCGATAGCCGTGTGCCAGGTAATACAGCATCCATTTTTCCAGTTCTTCCTGCACTCCCAGTATCGTGCCTTCCTTGAAGGTAGACGATTCGGCAATCCGTCCGGCCAGTTCACGGAAGGTGACGGTACCGTTGGATACCAGTTTCGGATAAAGTACAGGAGGTTCATCCGTGCTTTTAGGTTGTGGAACCTGTAGAAAATCATACTTTGCTTCCATCTGTTTGTAGGTTTAGGCGGTGAATGTTTATGTTCTTTGTCCGGGAACCGAATATTCTCCGTTTCTGGTCCATACGTTCTTTGTCCGGCGACTGTATGTTTTCCGGTTGGGGGATATCGGTTTCCTGCGGACAAAAGTAGAATCATCTGCCGGAGGAAAGTTGTCGTTCCTTCGGATTCCGCCGGTTTGGTCCGTTTTCTTGCGCTTAAAGCACGATGGCAAGAGCATGGATATGTTAATGAAAACTCCAGCATGACGGGGGCTTAGAACGTATCTTTCAGAGGATTCGGACGGGTATTGCAGGAGATATGCCTTACAACATAGTTTAGTAACACGAAGATAAAAGTTGTTTTTCTACACATTTATTTCTAATTTGCGCCTCGCTTACAAGAGATATGAAAAGCATATCCTTCTGTTACTAATTAAATCTTGAAATACCATGAAAGTATATCAGACTAACGAAATCAAGAACATTGCCCTCCTTGGTAATGATGGATCAGGTAAGACCACCCTCACAGAAGCGCTGCTCTATGAGAGTGGTATCATAAAACGTCGCGGTAGAATTACAGCAAAAAATACAGTCAGCGATTATTTTCCGGTAGAGCAAGAGTATGGTTACTCTGTTTTCTCTACCGTTTATCATGTAGAGTGGAATGGTAAGAAACTGAATATCATCGACTGTCCGGGTAGTGACGACTTTGTAGGTGCAGCTATCACCGCATTGAACGTAACCGATACAGCCATCCTGCTGTTGAACGGTCAGTATGGTCCGGAAGTAGGTACACAGAATCATTTCCGTTATACAGAGAAATTGGGTAAGCCGGTCATTTTCCTGGTGAACCAGTTGGATAGCGAAAAGTGTGACTTCGACCATGTACTCGAGCAGTTGAAAGAGAATTACGGTCCTAAAGTAGTTCCGGTGCAGTATCCGTTGGCAACTGGTCCGGACTTCAATTCGTTGATCGATGTACTTTTAATGAAAAAATATTCATGGGGACCGGAAGGCGGTGCTCCTACAATCGAGGACATTCCTGCAGAAGAAATGGAAAAGGCCATGGAATGGCACAAGACCCTGGTAGAAGCTGCGGCAGAACACGATGAAACCTTGATGGAAAAATTCTTTGAATCGGAATCATTGACCGAAGATGAAATGCGTGAAGGTATCCGTAAGGGATTGGCTGCACGTGGCATGTTCCCGGTATTCTGCGTTTGCGCCGGAAAAGACATGGGTGTACGCCGTCTGATGGAATTCCTGGGTAATGTGGTTCCGTTCGTTGATGAGATGCCGGTTGTTCACAATACCCGTGGTGTTCCTGTTCCTCCCGATCCGAACGGACCTACTTCACTGTATTTCTTCAAGACCGCTGTCGAGCCGCACATCGGTGACGTACAGTACTTCAAGGTGATGAGCGGTGTCGTAAAAGAAGGTGACGACCTGAGTAACGCAGACCGTGGCTCGAAGGAACGTATGGCCCAGCTGTATGTTTGTGCAGGCGCTACCCGTGATAAGGTAGACGAACTCCGTGCCGGCGATATCGGTTGTACCGTGAAGCTGAAAGATGTAAAGACCGGAAATACACTGAACGGCAAGGATTGTGAAAACCGTTTCAACTTCATCAAATATCCGAATCCGAAATATACCCGTGCCATCAAGCCGGTGAACGAAGCCGATACAGAAAAGATGATGGCGGTATTGAACCGTATGCGTGAAGAAGATCCGACATGGGTGATTGAACAGTCGAAGGAACTGAAGCAGATTCTGGTTCACGGACAAGGTGAATTCCATCTGCGTACCTTGAAATGGCGTCTGGAAAACAATGAAAAGCTGCAGGTACAGTTCTTCGAACCGAAGATTCCGTATCGTGAAACCATCACAAAAGCTGCACGTGCCGATTATCGTCATAAGAAACAGTCGGGTGGTGCCGGTCAGTTCGGTGAAGTTCACCTGATAGTTGAGCCTTATTACGAAGGTATGCCGATGCCGGATGTTTACCGTTTCAACGGTCAGGAATTCAAGATGAATGTGAAAGGTACAGAAACCATCGATTTGGAATGGGGCGGCAAGCTGGTATTCGTGAACAGCGTAGTAGGTGGTGCCATCGATGCACGCTTTATGCCGGCTATCCTGAAAGGTATCATGAGCCGTATGGAGCAGGGACCGTTGACCGGTTCTTATGCCCGCGATGTACGTGTCATTGTATACGACGGTAAGATGCACCCGGTAGATTCCAATGAAATTTCGTTCATGTTGGCCGGACGTCATGCGTTCAGCGAAGCCTTCAAGAATGCCGGTCCGAAGATTCTGGAACCGATTTATGACGTAGAAGTATTCGTACCGAGCGACAAGCTGGGTGATGTGATGAGCGATATGCAGGGACGCCGTGGTATGATTATGGGTATGAGCAGTGAAAAGGGATATGAAAAACTTGCTGCCAAAGTGCCTTTGAAAGAAATGTCCAATTATTCTACTTCATTGAGTTCATTGACAGGTGGACGTGCATCCTTCATCATGAAGTTTGCCAGCTACGAACTGGTTCCGACAGATGTACAGAACAAGCTGATGAAAGAGTTCGAAGAACAGGATAAGGATGATATGTAAAATTAACTTGTTATTTCTATAGGTAAAAAGGTCGTATTTCTTAAAAATACGACCTTTTTTATTTAATGAACCTTAAACAAAACGGGGGAGAAACTTGTTCTAAGTTTAAAATTTGATTATTTTTGCATAGTAGACAATACGGATTCTGAGGTTAATACCGTTTTTAGGATGTTAATTTTAAGATTCTGTTAATATAAAGAAATGCGACTCTAAATTATGTTAAGTGCTGTATAGGGTATGCTTTAGGTAGTTAATTTTGTCTTCATGAAAAAGTCAACTATTTGGATTTTAGGTGTTATTATGGGCCTCTCTTTCCTGAGCCTGCTTTACCTGCAGGTCAGTTACATTGAAGAGATGGTCAAGATGCGCAGAGGACAGTTCGAAGAAAGTGTGAACCGTAGTCTGGTACAGGCTGTGCACAACCTGGAGCTGGTAGAAACCAAGAAATACCTGGAGAAGGATGTCGCTGCCCAGGAACGGGCTGCACGTCTGTCGGAGCAGTTGCAGCAGCAACAGCGCCAGGAATCCTCCGGCAATGTGGTGGAACATCATCAGTATACGGTGACATCTCCGGATGGAACCATGTATTCTACGTTCGAGTTGAAGACCATTACCAACCGTCCGGCCAATGTGCCGAAGGTGATAATCTCTACCGGAAAGAACATTCCGCAGACTTCACGCCGTCTGCAGGAAATCCTGAAGGAACGCTATGTCTATCAGCGGGCACTGCTGGATGAAGTGGTCTATAACATTCTTTATACGGCAAGTGACAGGCCGTTGAAGGAACGGATTAACTTCAAACAGCTGGATCATTTCCTGAAGTCGGAACTTTTGAACAACGGCATTGATATTCCGTATCATTTCTCGGTGACCGACCGTGACGGCAAAGAAGTGTACCGTTGTTCGGATTATGTGTTCGATGGCGAAAAGATTTATTCGCGGCTGTTGTTCGAGAATGACCCGCCGGCCAAGATGGGATTTGTGAACATCTTCTTCCCGACACTGGATTCGTATATCTTCAGTTCGGTACGGTTCATGATACCTTCCATCGTCTTTACGCTGGTATTGCTGGTGACATTCATTTTCACCATCTATATCATCTTCCGGCAAAAGAAGCTGACTGAAATCAAGAACGATTTCATCAACAATATGACGCACGAGTTCAAGACGCCGATTTCAACCATATCGTTGGCTGCGCAGATGCTGAACGATCCGGCTGTAGCCAAATCGCCGATGATGTTCAAGCATATTTCCGGAGTCATCAACGATGAGACGAAACGGTTGCGTTTCCAGGTAGAGAAAGTACTTCAGATGTCCATGTTCGAACGGCAGAAGGCGACATTGAAGAAGAAGGAGATAGATGCTCATGAACTGATCAATGGAGTCATCAATACTTTCCGGCTGAAAGTGGAAAAGTACAATGGAAGTCTGGATGCAGAACTGAATGCGGAAGATCCGATAATCTTTGTGGACGAGATGCATTTTACCAATGTCATCTTCAACCTGCTGGATAACGCGGTGAAGTATCGGAAGCCGGACGGAGAACTTCGGTTGAAGATCAGGACCTGGAACGAGGCGAACAAGCTGCATATCTCTATCGAAGATAACGGTATCGGTATCAAGAAGGAGAATCTGAAGAAGATATTTGATAAGTTCTACCGGGTTCATACCGGAAACCTGCACGATGTGAAGGGATTCGGATTGGGTCTGGCCTATGTAAAGAAAATCATTGCAGATCATAAAGGTACTATCCGTGCCGAGAGTGAGCTCAATGTAGGAACTAAATTTATAATTGTATTACCTTTATTTAAAGACGAAGAATAATATGGATGAAAAATTACGAATCTTGCTGTGCGAAGACGATGAGAATCTTGGCATGCTGTTGAGAGAATATTTGCAGGCTAAAGGATATTCTGCAGAGTTGTATCCGGATGGTGAAGCCGGCTATAAGGCTTTTCTGAAAAATAAATATGATTTGGTCGTTACTGACGTGATGATGCCTAAGAAGGACGGATTCTCATTGGTTTCCGAAATCCGTCAGGCCAATGCTGAGATTCCGGTCATTTTCCTTACCGCAAAAACGATGAAGGAAGATATCTTGGAAGGCTTCAAACTGGGTGGTGACGATTATATTACAAAACCGTTCAGCATGGAAGAGCTGACACTGCGTATCGAGGCTATTCTGCGTCGGGTACGTGGAAAACGGAACAAGGAAAGTACGGTTTACAAGATTGGCCGTTTCACCTTCGATACCCAGAAGCAGATTCTGTCTATCGGTGACAAACAGACCAAACTGACTACCAAGGAATCTGAACTGCTGGCCTTGCTGTGTGCACACGCCAACGAAATCCTTCAGCGTGACTTCGCCTTGAAGACTATCTGGATAGATGATAATTATTTCAATGCACGAAGCATGGATGTGTATATCACAAAACTGCGTAAGCATCTGAAGGCAGATGATTCCATCGAAATCATCAATATCCACGGTAAGGGGTATAAACTGATTACATCCGACAATGAATAAGGATGTAGATGATACATTAAAAAAGCCTGGAAAGCTGTTGGCTATCCAGGCTTTTTTATTCCTTTGACGAATGGGAAATCAGTCGGTGATTCGTTTGTTCATGATAATATGAACGATGAGTCCGACAACTACCAATACCAAAGAAAGACCCAGTGTGGCATTGTCGTTTACATTGGCTGTGCTGTAGCATGCGATCAGGACTACTGCACCGATGATTACCAATATCACTCCTAAATACTTTAAAAAGTTTTTCATGTGTGTCTTCGTTTTATGGTTTATTATTTCTTGGTTACAAATTAAAGCATAATTCTTCTATCTCGGAAATTATTTGATGAAAAAAAATAGAAATTCAATCAAATAACAGGCACTTGTACAGGAGTTTTTTCTTTAATCTTTGGTATTTGTGAATATTTTGCGTAAAACTTCCTGACTGACACGCAATTCTTCCAATGTCAGTCCGTGTAAGGCTTCCTTGAGGGTTTTGTTGGCAATGAACCGAGCCTTCTCTTCCAGTTCTTTTCCGGTACGGGTCAGGTGAATCTGGTTGGTGCGGCGGTCTTTCTTGTCCGAAATCCTCACGACCAGATGCTGCCGTTCCATGTTATCTATCAGACGGGTCATACTGGGCTTGTCTTTGAATGTAGCATTGCACAGCTCTTGCTGGGTGACCCCGTCCTTTTCCCACAGGAACAGCAGGACGGTCCATTGTTCAGGAGTGATGTCCATACCGTTCTGCCGGAAATTCCGGCTCAGTTTCCGGTTGATGGCTGCCGACACTTTTCCGTTCAGGATGGCGAAGATGAGCTGTATGTCGAAATTGAACTGTTCTATCATGTAATTATTGTTTAAACAACTAGGCAAAGATACAATATCTTTGGGCAATATGTAAGAAGAAATCGTTATTTTTACTTGTATTCTGCCGAAAAAGGGGCTGGAAGCGCCGAGAAACCTACCGTTTGCGGTTGATTAATTCGTTCGGTTACATGAATTTGAGTGTAAGAATGGAGTACTGGAGGTTGGGTTTGTTTACCTGGTTTCCTTAATATTTCATAATTGGACGGAGCTTTTTGCACTTTTCATTAAAAAAGACTGCATAAGTGTTTGTAGGTTAGAGAAAAAAATGTACCTTTGCGCCGCAATTGAAATTTATTTATTAATTATTTAATTAACAAAGTATGAATCAATACGAAACCGTTTTCATTTTGACTCCCGTTTTGTCTGACGTACAGATGAAGGAAGCGGTAGAAAAGTTCAAAGCTATCCTGACTCAGGAAGGTGCAGAGATCATCAACGAAGAAAACTGGGGATTGAAGAAACTGGCTTATCCTATCCAGAAGAAATCTACTGGTTTTTATCAGCTGATTGAGTTTAAAGCAGACCCGTCGGTAATCGCAAAATTGGAAGTTAACTACCGTCGTGACGAACGTGTTATCCGTTTCTTGACTTTCAAGATGGACAAATACGCTGCAGAATACGCTGCTAAGAGAAGAAATGTTAAATCAACTAAAAAAGAGGAAAACTAATCATGGCACAGCAACAATCAGAAATCAGATATTTAACTCCGCCTTCAGTAGACGTTAAGAAGAAAAAATACTGCCGTTTCAAAAAGAGTGGTATTAAGTATATCGACTACAAAGATCCTGAATTCCTGAAGAAATTCTTGAACGAACAGGGAAAAATCCTTCCGCGCCGTATTACAGGTACTTCATTGAAGTTCCAGCGTCGTATTGCGCAGGCTGTTAAGAGAGCTCGTCACTTGGCTTTGCTGCCTTTCGTAACTGATATGATGAAATAATTTAAGGAGGAATAAGTATGGAAATTATCTTGAAAGAAGACGTAGTTAACTTGGGCTACAAAAATGATATTGTAACCGTTAAATCAGGTTATGGTCGTAACTATCTTATTCCGACTGGCAAAGCAGTTATCGCTTCTCCAGCTGCAAAGAAAATGTTGGCTGAAGAATTGAAGCAGCGTGCTCACAAATTGGAAAAGATTAAAAAGGATGCTGAAGCAGTTGCTGAATCTTTGAAAGGTGTATCTTTGAAGATTGCTACAAAGGTTAGCTCTACAGGCTCTATCTACGGTTCGGTAGGTAACATTCAGATTGCTGATGAATTGGCTAAATTGGGTCATAACATCGATCGTAAGATCATCGTTGTTAAGGATCAGGTTAAAGAAGTTGGCCAGTACAAAGCTATCGTTAAACTTCACAAGGAAGTATCTGTAGAAATTCCTTTTGAAGTAGTTGCAGAAGAAGCTTAATTTTGTTATCTGTAGATACTTGATAAGTCCCCGGTTGGATGTGGAATCCGATCGGGGATTCTTTTTTTTGTGTGTCCGCTGATGCGGTTTTAATGAGGACAGCGCCAGGATGTACGCGAATAAGAAGATTATACCTGCTCTGAAATATCAGGTTGATTGTGGGAGGAGCTGAATGCTTGCTGGGGGGAGTGAGCGGGGGAAGTGAATGTTTCCTTCAATGAAGGAAGGGCGTGTTGTGGGTAAAGTGTGGGCATAAAAAAAGTCTGTAGGCTGAGCTTACAGACTTTCAATTCTCTCTAATTGTTCAATCAGATTATTCAGCTGTTGCAACTGAATCAGTTGCTACAGTGTCAGCAACTACTGCTGCAGAGTCAACAACCGGAGCAGCTTCTTCTACAACTGCTACAGAATCAGTTTCAGTGCTTACTTCAGTGTTAGCTGCTTTGTTACCGCAAGATGCGAAAGATACAGCAGCGAATGCTACGAACAAAAATACTAATTTTTTCATTTTCTTTGCTTTTTAAATCTGTAATACTTATGTTTGTTTCTTAAAACGCTGCAAAGATATAGACTTTTATGATACGTTGTTCTCTTTTCTTCGATTTTTTTTGAGGAAAAATACACTTTTTTCTTTAATTAGTTGATTCTCAATATGCTGTAAAACATATTTTTTTGAGCATTCGATTAGCAGAACTGCAAAATCATGGTCTGTGACGCAAAGATACTGTTTGTGCTAATTGAGGGGCGGATACCTTAAAATCACGAAATATTGTGTACCTTTGCAGGAGATATTTTATAGATTAAATAGGTATGATTGATACAACTGTTTTTCAAGATAAAAAGGCTGTTTATTATACGTTAGGATGTAAGCTGAACTTTGCTGAGACTTCTTCCATCGGGAAAACCCTGAAAGAAGCAGGCGTGCGTACTGCCCGGAAAGGTGAGCGGGCAGACATCTGCATCGTCAATACGTGTTCGGTAACGGAAGTGGCTGATAAGAAGTGCAGACAGGCTATTCATCGGTTGACAAAGGAGCATCCGGGTGCTTTTGTTGTAGTGACGGGATGCTACGCTCAGCTGAAACCGGAACAGGTAGCCGATATCGAAGGAGTGGACTTGGTACTGGGAGCGGAACAGAAGGGTGACTTGATGAAGTATTTGGGGAACCTGGAGAAACATGCTCACGGTGAAGCCATCACAACGGCTACAAAAGATATTCGGACGTTTTCTCCTTCGTGTTCACGAGGTGACCGTACCCGGTATTTCCTGAAGGTGCAGGATGGGTGTGACTATTTTTGTTCTTACTGTACAATTCCTTTTGCAAGGGGGCGCAGTCGGAACGGAAGAATCGCCGATTTGGTGGAACAGGCCCGGCAGGTGGCTGCCGAAGGTGGTAAAGAAATAGTCTTGACCGGTGTGAACATCGGGGATTTCGGAAAATCTACCGGAGAAACTTTCTTCGAACTGGTGAAGGCGCTTGATCAGGTGGAAGGTATCGAACGTTACCGCATCTCTTCCATTGAGCCGAACTTATTGACCGACGAGATTATTGCCTATGTAGCCCAGTCTCGTGCGTTCATGCCGCATTTCCATATACCTTTACAGTCTGGTTGTGACGAAGTCTTGAAACTGATGCGTCGCCGGTATGATACGTCTTTGTTTGCTTCGAAGGTCCATCGGATTAAGGAACTAATACCGGATGCCTTTATCGGGGTAGATGTCATAGTTGGTACCCGTGGCGAAACACCCGAGTATTTCGAGCAGGCTTATTCTTTTATTCAAGGATTGGATGTTACCCAGCTGCATGTGTTCAGCTATTCGGAACGTCCCGGAACACAGGCATTGAAGATTGATTATGTGGTTCCGGCCGAAGAGAAACATCGTCGTAGCCAGTGCTTGCTGTCTCTCTCGGATGAAAAGACCAAAGCTTTCTATGCCCGGCATATCGGTCAGGAAGCGGATGTGCTGATGGAAAAATCGAAGACCGGTTCTCCGATGCATGGCTTTACTGCCAATTATATCCGGGTGGAATTACCGTACGATATGACGCTTGACAACCACCTGGTCCATGTACGTCTGGGTGATTTCAATGAAGACGGTACGGCACTGAAAGGAGAAGTGTTGGGATGAAGGTTTCGGTAGTCATATTGAATTGGAACGGAGAAGAAATGCTTCGCAGGTTTCTTCCTTCGGTTGTGGCTAGCGTTCCCGAGCGTTATGGAGAAGTCTGTGTAGCTGATAATGCTTCGACTGATGCTTCCTGTGAGGTTGTTTCGAAAGAATTTCCTTCTGTACGTCTGATTCGGTTGGATAGGAATTACGGGTTCGCGGAAGGATATAACCGGGCCTTACAGCAGGTGGAGGCTGAATACGTTGTTTTGCTGAACAGCGATGTTGAAGTGTCTGAGGGCTGGTTGGAACCGATGGTAACTTACATGGATGAACATCCGGAAGTGGCAGCTTGTCAGCCGAAGTTGCTCAGTTACAGAGTACGTGACCATTTTGAGTATGCGGGTGCCTCCGGAGGATTTATTGACCGTTACGGTTATCCGTTCTGTCGTGGACGTATTTTTGAAGAAGTAGAGATGGACAAGGGGCAGTATGATACTGTGCTTCCGGTTTTCTGGGCTACTGGAGCGGCTCTGATGGTCCGGCTGGATGTCTACCGGAAGGTAGGTGGTTTGGACGGACGTTTCTTTGCGCACATGGAAGAAATAGATCTTTGCTGGCGGATGCGTAGCCGGGGATATGAATTGGTTTGCTTGCCGTTCAGTAAGGTGTATCATGTGGGAGGAGCTACGCTCAAGAAAGAAAATCCGCGCAAGACATTCTTGAATTTCCGGAATAATCTGCTGATGTTGTATAAGAACCTTCCTGAAAGTGAACTGGCAACAGTTATGCGGGTACGAGCCTGTCTGGACTTACTGGCGGCGTTGGCGTTTTTGTTGAAGGCTGATTGGAAGAATGCACAGGCGGTGATACGGGCCCGGAGGGAATTCCGGCAGATGCGACCAGACTTTGTAGCCGACCGTCAGGAGAATCTGCGCCAGACATCGGTTCAGGTAATTCCTCAACGTTTCCTGTTCAGTATTTTGTGGCAGGCAAAAATGAAGCAAAGAAAACATTTCTCTGATCTTTTTCATTAATAGATTTAGATTCATCAATAGATAGTTTATGAAGGAACAATACTGGAAATATTCACTGATTCTGCTGATAGTAGGGTTAGGTATATTGCTGTTTCAACAGGCACAACCGTTCATGAATGGTATTTTAGGCGGTTTTACGCTTTTTCTTCTGGTGCGTAACTGGACCTATCGCTTGAAGGCTAAAATGAAGCCCGCACCGGCAGTATGGTTAGTGACCATTACTACAACTTTGTTTTTCCTGATACCTTTGTCTTTTCTGGTTTGGGTATTAATAGACCAACTTTCCGGTCTGCATCTGGATGCCAAGAGCCTGGTTGCACCGGCTAAACAGGCAGCACAGATAGTCAAGGACCATACTGGATTCGATGTATTCTCGGAAAACAGTGTTTCATTCATGGTAAGTCATTTATCCAGTTTCGGTCAGCAAGTGATGTCTGGAGTCAGTGACTTTTTTGTCAACCTGTGCGTGGCTATCATGTTGCTTTTCTTTTTGCTGTATGAAGGGAAATCCTTGGAAGAATACATTTCTACGATCCTTCCTTTCAAGGAGAAGGATAAGAAGGAGGTACTCGATAAGATTCAGGTGATTGTCCGTTCCAATGCCATCGGCATTCCTTTGCTGGCTGCTATTCAGGGAATCATATCCTTGGGTGGGTATTGGTTATGCGATGCGCCGAATCCGGTCTTCAGTGCGATGCTGACAGCCTTTGCTTCCATTATCCCTTTGGTAGGAACGGCTTTGGTATGGGTACCTATCTCCATTTATTTCCTGTTGACCGGTAATTGGGTAAGTGCCTTGATTCTGCTGGGATATGGTGGTATTGTCATTTCGCAATGCGATAACCTCATTCGTTTCATGTTACAGAAGAAGATGGCGAATATCCATCCGTTAATTACGATTTTCGGTGTAGTGGCAGGTTTGCCTATATTCGGTTTTATGGGAATTATTTTTGGTCCGCTGATGGTTTCGCTGTTCTTGCTTTTCCTGGATATGTTCCGGAAAGAATACTTGTTGCCGAATCAGGAGGGTAGTGTTTCATCGACGGAAACCGGAAAGGAATAAATATCGGTTGAAGGTAAAAAACAAAGGCGGCAGTCTGTATTATGTCTGTCGCCTTTATTGTATCCGATGGGATAACTGTCTTTCTATAAAATCCAGTATTTCGTCATGTTGGTCCGGATGGAACCAGGTAATGTCTGTATCCCGTTTGAACCAAGTCATCTGTTTCCGCGAGTAGATTCGGGAATTCTGCTTGATTTTCTCAATGGCAAAAGCCAAGTCCCATTCTCCATCGAAATAGTTGAATAACTCTTTGTAACCTACTGTATTCAGTGCATTCAGTTGGCGGTAAGGATAAACTTTGCGTGCTTCTTCCAGCAGTCCTTCTTCCATCATGAAGTCTACCCGTCGGTTTATCCGTTCATAAAGTTCTTCACGTTCTCTTTTGAGCCCGATTTTCAGTATATGGAACGGTCGTTCTTTGGTGGTACGGGTACGGAAAGATGTGTAGGTCTTGCCTGTCATGTAACAGATTTCGAGGGCATGAATTACGCGCTTCGGATTTTTGAGGTCTACTTGCTGATAGTATTCCGGATCCAGAAGCTTCAGTTCTGCACATAACTGTTCCAATCCTTCTGTTTCATAACGATGCATCATCAGCTCTCGTGTATCTTTATCTACAGTAGGTATGTCATCGATACCTTTGCAGACCGCATCTACATACATCATGGATCCTCCGGTCATCAGAACTACCGGATGGGTAGGGAATAGTTCCTCCAGTTTCTTCAATACTTCTGCTTCGTATTGTGCCGCGCTGTAATAGTCAGTGAGTTTTAATGTACCTACAAAGTAGTGAGGTACACGGGCAAGTTGGTCAGGGGTAGGTGCCGCAGTACCGATCTTCAAATCGGCATAAAGCTGACGGGAGTCGGAAGAAAGGATAGGGGTATGGTATTTCTCAGCAATTGTCAGGCTGAGTTCTGTCTTTCCGACTCCCGTAGGGCCAATGAGGACAATAAGCGTAGGCATGTCTGCCTGATTGGTTCGGATGATTGCCTCTGTATCCATTATGGGATATAATAGTCTCTGTTCAGCTTAAATATTTGTTTAATATCTTTCGTCATCGTAAGGATTTCCACCTTCTCCTACTTCATAGCCTTCGGGATCAAAATCATCCATGTCGAAATCCTGGTCGCCGTAGAAGTTTTCATCCAGATCGATGGCGGCATTGGTGTTCATCTGTTCATCGAAGTCGATGACCTGCTGAGGCGGATTACCTTCTTTTCGTGTACAAGTGGCTTTCTGTAACTCTTTTCCTGTAATGATTTCAGACAACTCGATAAAGAATACGCGTTCGGCCAGCGGATCGAATACATAAATCAGTTTCTGTTTTTCGTCTTCTAGCAGTTCGCTGAGGCGTGTATCTTTCATTACATATGTATCTTCTTCAGAGCTTCCGCTTCCCATGTCTTCCAGGGTGATTTCTGTTTCTTTTTCCCAGTCCTCATCACAGATGAAGAAAGAAGTCATCTGGTCATCTTTATATCCGGTACATTTCAGGATAGCTTCATGCAAATCGTAGAACGAAGCTTCAGAGTCGATTTTGATTTCTCTCAGGAAATCATCGACTTCATCTGATATGATTCTAAATTTATATACCATTGTAATTTACTTTTTATTGTTTCAATTGATGAAGCAAAGATATATTTTTTTGTTTAACGGATAATGCCTCGTTGAGAATTTTCAACAAAAGATACGATATATGCTATTTCAGGTGTCATCGTCATTTCTTCCTTGATCTGAGCGATGGCTTCTGTAACGTTCTTACCACTGTTATAGATGATGCGGTAGGCATTGTGGATGCTTTCAATCTGTTCGTTGGTGAATCCACGACGGCGGAGCCCTACAATATTGATACCACAGTAGGCAATCGGGTCTCTACCGGCAATGATGTAAGGAGGAATGTCTTTGCTGAAACGGCATCCACCTTGAATCATGACGTAGCTTCCTACGTGGCAGAATTGGTGCATCAGTACAGCTGCACTTACGATGGCATTGTCGTCGATAACGATTTCACCGGCCATTTTGGTAGAGTTACCGATGATACATCCGCTTCCGATGAGAGCATCATGAGCTACATGTACACCTTCCATCAGCAGGTTGTTGCTGCCGACTATCGTTTTTCCTTTAGCTGCTGTTCCCCGGTTGATAGTTACGTTTTCACGGATGGTATTGTTGTCTCCTATTTCTGCGGTCGTTTCTTCACCTCTGAATTTCAAATCCTGAGGAATGGCACCGATGACAGCTCCCGGAAAGATACGGTTTCCGTTACCGATACGAGAGCCGTAAAGGATATTTGCATTGGGCATAATCACGTTATTGTCGCCGATAACAACATTTTTGTCGATAAAGACAAACGGACCTACCTCTACGTTTTCGCCGATTATAGCTTCCGGATGTATATATGCTAATGGACTGATCATTTTTCTGTTTATTTATTTTTTACGATTTGTGCCATGAATTCAGCTTCGCAAACAATCTTTTCGCCTACGAATACGTAACCTTTCATGGTGGAAATTCCTCTACGGATAGGAGCCATCAGTTCAACCCGGAACAACAGTGTATCTCCCGGTACTACTTTATGGCGGAACTTCACATTGTCTATTTTCAGGAAATAAGTGGAATATCTTTCAGGTTCTTCCAGTGAGTTCAATACCAGCAATCCTCCTACTTGAGCCATAGCCTCAATCTGCAAGACACCAGGCATAACCGGTTCCTGTGGGAAATGTCCTTGGAAGAAAGGTTCGTTGGAAGTGACATTCTTTACACCGACAATGTAGTTGGCACCCATGGCGATGACTTTGTCTACCAATTGGAACGGATAGCGGTGAGGCAAGAGTTCACGGATGCGGTTGATATCCATCAACGGTTCTTCGTTGCAGTTATAAATCGGAGCCTGAATTTCATGCAGACGGATTTCTTTGCGCAATTGACGGGCAAACTTGTTGTTTATGGTATGTCCCGGACGGGTAGCGATGATACGTCCTTTGATAGGTTTACCTATGAGAGCGAGGTCGCCGATGATATCCAGCAATTTATGGCGGGCAGGTTCATTCGGCCATACCAATGGAATATGGTTGATGTAACCTATGTGAGTAGCATCCATGTGAGGAACTCCCATGACATCAGCCAGTTTGTCGAAGTTCTCCTGTGTCATTTGTTTTTCGTAGATAACGATGGCATTATCCAAATCACCGCCTTTGATGAGTCCGGCATTCAGTAACGGTTCGATTTCACGAACGAATACGAATGTACGGGCTGATGCGATTTCGGTAGGGAACTGTTCCATATTCTCCAAAGTAGCATATTGATTGTTCAAAATGCTGGAATCGTATGAAATCAGTGTATTGATGCTGAATTGTTCATCCGGTAAAACAATGATGGAAGATCCCGTAGTCTCATCCCGGAATTCTATTTTGGATTTGATGATGTAGTAATCTTTCGGAGCAGCCTGGTCCGCAATGCCTACACGCTTGATGCATTCTACATATGCTTTGGCACTACCGTCTAGAATCGGAAATTCAGGTCCGTTTACCTGGATGAGGCAGTTGTCGATGCCCGCAGCATAAAGTGCCGCAAGTGCATGTTCTACTGTGCTAACTTTTACTCCGTTCTTGGCAAGAACGGTTCCTCGGGTTGTGTCAACTACATTTTCTGCTACAGCGTCGATGATAGGCTGGTCGTCCAAATCAATACGCTGTATCTTATACCCGTGATGCTCTGGGGCAGGATTGAATGTAACGGTCAGTTTGACTCCTGTATGGAGTCCTTTTCCGTTCAATGAAAAGCTGCCTTTTAAGGTCTGTTGTTTCAACATGGGTTTTATGCGTTAAGTTGTTTTTTTAATTCTTCAATTTCTTTCTGCAGGCGTCCAAGTTCAGCGTACATATCCGGTAATTTCTTATAGATAGCGGCTGAGCGGGCAAATTGTTTCGGGTCGATGGCTGGATATCCCATGAGGGTTGTATTCGATTTTACGTTGCCTGGGATACCAGACTGAGCCCCTACAGTTACATGGTCGCCGACTTTGATGTGTCCGGCCACGCCTACTTGTCCGCCGAACATACACCATTCACCGATTTTGGCAGAACCGGCTACACCTCCTTGTGAAGCCATTACGGTATGGCTACCTACTTCTACGTTATGTGCCAATTGAACCAGATTGTCCAGTTTTACGCCTTTATGGATGATTGTTGCTCCCATGGTTGCGCGGTCAATACAGGTATTGGCTCCCACTTCCACATTGTCTTCCAGGATAGTGATGCCAATCTGGGGTATCTTTTCATATCCTTCGGGTGAAGGGGCAAAACCGAATCCGTCAGCACCGATGACGGCTCCCGCATGAAGGACACAGTTGTTTCCGATGCGGCAGTCATGATAAACAGTAACGTGTGGATAGAGGATAGTGTTTGCTCCCACCTTCACATTTACTCCTACGGTAACATGTGGGTGGATATAGCAGTTGTCACCTATTACGGCTCCTTCTTCGATGCAGGCGTAGGGGCCGATGTAGACATCTTTTCCTATTTGGGCTGTTTCAGCAATGGATGCCAAAGAACTGATACCTACTTTTTTAGGCTGGTACATTTCATAAAGTGTCATAAGTTTGGCCAGACTTTCATAGGCATTTTCTACCTTGATGAGTGTTGCACTCACTTCCTGTTCCGGTTCGAAATCCTTATTTACCAGTACGATGGAAGATTGGGTAGTATATATATAATGTATGTATTTGGGATTTGAGAGAAATGAAAGTGCACCGGGAATACCCTCTTCGATTTTAGCGAAGGTATGTACGGTAGCGTTTTCATCTCCTACAATAGTTCCTTGGACGTATTCTGCAATTTGTTTCGCTGAGAACTCCATATTTACAATTTTAATTCTTCTTTTTTTCAGTTCTTTGTTTCCTTGGTGGATAGGAGGATTATCTTTATTCAATCCTATCAATTATGCAAATTACGGTTTTTTTTTTTAGATAACAGAACAAATAGTAAAATATTTGTAGGCTGTTTTGCTGAAAAGGGCATTTTTATCCCATTTTTTCAGAGAATCAGGACAAAACAGATTGAATATTGGATAGAAAAGCCCGAAGAAGTCCGTCTTTTCCTTAAGGGTATATAAGGAAAGAACAGACTTTCTTCGGGCGTATGATGAAGTCATGACCAACCGGTCAGGACAGATTTTTTATAAGATAGCTTTCAACTGTTCGGCCATCTGTTGCTGTACTTTCTGAGCTTCCTGCCCGGCAACGGTAGCGAAGTTTTCTGTCTTGTCTGCATAGATGATGGCACGGCTGGAGTTGACTATCAGGCCACATTCCTTATTCATACCATACTTGCAGACTTCTTCCAGAGAGCCTCCCTGTGCGCCGATACCCGGAACCAGCAGGAAATGATTCGGAACGATTTTACGGATATCCTCGAACATGCGTCCTTGGGTGGCACCTACTACGTACATCATGTTCTGGTCGTTGCCCCATTCCTGTGATTTGCGCAATACTTTTTCAAACAGGCGCTCGCCTTCTGTATCGGTAGTAAGCTGGAAATCGTGTGAGCCCTTGTTGGAAGTCAGTGCCAGCAGAATTACCCATTTGCCCTCGTAAGTCAGGAACGGTGTTACACTGTCTTCACCCATGTAAGGTGCTACCGTAACCGCATCCAGGTTGATTTCTTCGAAGAAAGTACGGGCATACATAGCCGATGTATTACCGATATCACCACGTTTGGCATCAGCTATAATGAATTGGTCCGGATAATTTTCATTCAGGTATTGGATAGTCTTTTCAAAAGAAATCCATCCTTTCACACCCATGCTTTCGTAGAAAGCCAGGTTCGGTTTATAGGCGATACAGTAGGGAGCTGTTGCATCGATAATCGCTTTGTTGAAGGCGAAAATCGGGTCTTCTTCTTTCAGCAGGTGTTCCGGAATCTTTTTGATATCCGTATCCAGTCCTACACACAGGAAAGACTGTTTCTTCTTGATGTTTTCGAATAATGTTTGTTTGTTCATAATCCCTAAACGTTTAAGTTCTTGAGTTCTTCGGTTTTTAAGTTGGTGAAATTATCCCTTTTTGTGCAATCTGTCGACAGTTGTTATAATTCACTTTCTTTCAGGCGTTCCGCGTTTTCTGCAACGGTCAGGTGGTCGATGCAGTCCTGGATGTCTCCGTCCATGAAAGCCGCCAGATTATAAATGGTATAATTGATGCGGTGGTCGGTGATACGTCCCTGCGGATAATTGTATGTACGGATTTTGGCCGAACGGTCACCCGTGCTGACCATGGTCTTGCGCTTGGAAGCGATATCGTCAATGTACTTCTGGTGTTCCTTGTCGTAGATGAAAGTACGCAGACGGCTGAGGGCGCGTTCCTTGTTCTTCGGCTGGTCACGGGTCTCGGTACATTCGATAAGGATTTCTTCCACGATACCGGTATTCGGGTTTTTCCAGTTGTAACGCAGGCGGACTCCCGATTCCACTTTGTTCACGTTCTGGCCTCCGGCACCGCCGCTTCGGAAGGTATCCCATTTGATTTCACCTTCATTGATTTCCACATCGAACGGTTCCGCTTCGGGCAATACCGCTACGGATGCTGCCGAAGTATGTACGCGTCCTTGGGTTTCAGTGGCAGGTACCCGTTGTACCCGGTGGACTCCCGATTCGTATTTCAAGGTTCCGTATACCTTGTCTCCGGTAACGGAACAGATGATTTCCTTGAAACCTCCTGCGGCTCCTTCATTGGCACTCGATACCTCCAGTTTCCAGCCTTTCGATTCGCAGTATTTGGAATACATACGGAACAGGTCGCCGGCAAAGATGGCAGCTTCGTCACCTCCCGTACCGCCACGGATTTCCAGAATGGCGTTCCGGTCGTCCTGCGGGTCGGCAGGAACCAGCAACAGCTTGATTTCCTCTTCCAGCTCAGGAATGCGGGCTTCGCAGGCAGCAGCTTCTTCGCGGGCCATTTCCTTCATTTCCGGATCGTTCTCGGCCATCATCATTTTGGCTTCTTCCAGTCCGTTGAGGCATTGCAGGTATTCCTTTCGGGCGGCCATGATGTCGCCCAGTTCCTTGTACTCCTTCGTCAGTTTGACATATCGTTTCTGGTCGGCTATCACGTTCGGGTCCGTAATCAGGGTAGATACTTCCTCGAAGCGTGATACCAGTCCTTCCAGTTTTTCTAAAATGGTATTGTTTTCTGCCATTGATATATTCCGATTAATAGCTGAATTCTCCGAACTCGCTGCGGATAATCAGTTCCTTGTGGTCGCTTTCTTCGATGCGTCCGATAATCTGAGCGTCGATGTTGAACGATTTGCTGATTTCGATGACCTGTTCAGCGTGTTCCGGTGACAGGTAGACTTCCAGACGGTGTCCCATGTTGAATACCTTGTACATTTCGTCCCAGTCGGTACCGCTCTGTTCCTTGATGGTGCGGAACAAAGGAGGAACCGGGAAGAGGTTATCCTTGATGACACGGCAGTTATCGCCTACGAAGTGCAGTACTTTCGTCTGTGCACCTCCTGAGCAGTGAACCATACCGTGAATCTGTGGGCGCAGGGCATCCAGCAGTTTCTTGACAACCGGCGCATAGGTACGGGTAGGAGAGAGCACCAGTTTACCGGCATCCAGCGGAGAGCCTTCTACGGCGTCAGTCAGTTTCAACTGACCGCTGTATACCAATTCTTCTGGTACAGCCTTGTCATAGCTTTCCGGATATTTTTCGGCCAGGTATTTGGCGAACACGTCGTGACGGGCACTGGTCAGACCGTTGCTTCCCATACCTCCGTTATATTCTTTTTCATAAGTAGCCTGACCGTAAGAAGCCAATCCGACGATGACGTCACCCGGACGGATGTTGGCATTGTCGATTACATCCGAACGTTTCATACGGCAAGTCACGGTACTGTCTACGATAATGGTACGTACCAGGTCGCCTACATCGGCAGTTTCGCCTCCGGTAGCATAGACTCCTACACCCATTTCGCGGAGTTCGGCCAACAGTTCGTCTGTACCGTTGATGATGGCAGAAATCACTTCACCCGGAACCAGCAGCTTGTTACGTCCGATGGTCGATGATACCAGGATGTTGTCTACAGCACCCACACAGAGCAGGTCGTCGATGTTCATAATCAGTGCATCCTGAGCGATACCCTTCCATACAGAAAGGTCGCCAGTTTCTTTCCAATACAGGTAAGCCAGAGAAGATTTGGTTCCGGCACCGTCTGCATGCATAATGTTGCAATATTCCGGGTCTCCACCCAGGATATCCGGGATAATCTTGCAGAATGCTTTTGGGAAAATACCTTTGTCAATGTTCTTGATTGCGTTATGTACATCTTCTTTCGATGCTGAAACGCCACGCATCATGTATCGTTGGTTACTCATGATATAAATGGATTTTGATGTATTTCTGTTTGTTATGCAAAATTAGCGATAATTTTATTCATTTCCATCATCTTTTGTCAATAAAAGCTTCATTGTACCAGGGTACCTATCAGTTCGCTGCTGCCGTTCGGATGGAGAAGGGTCAGCCGGTAAAATCCTTTCTTGAGCGAATTCTTCCAGTCGGGGGCAGGGTGTGCAGTCCGCAGTACTTCCTGTCCGGTGGCATCTGATACGATTAAGGTACATCCTTCGGGGATTTCAGGAAGTTCATCGTTGATGAGCAGAAAATCTACGAGTTTAGGCTGGTTCAATTCCAATGCTTCACTTTCATTGCCGTAACGGTCAACAGCGGTAACTGCCCAATAGGCCCGCTGGTGCCACGGTACTTCCGGCTGGAAAAGAAATTCGGTCTTCCGGACTCCGTTTGCCATCAGGTTCTCGGCTTTCTGGATATCAACGGGGTATTGGTTGGATGCATAGATACGGTAGGTTACATACGTGCGTTTGTCATTGTCCTCCGATGCTGTCCAACCCAAATGGAGTGATTTTCCGTCTATCTGGAACGATGGGTGAGTTGGAGTAGAAGGCGGGATGCTGTCTTGCCAGGTCATGGCGGGGACAACAGCCGGATACAGGTAGAACCGTTCTTTCAGTTCGTCCAGCAGGCCTTTTGTATTGTCCAGTAAAAAACGGTTCCGGAAATAAGCCTGTCCGTCCAGTTTGACATCGCGGATGAAATAAAGCTGCCGTACTATCTCGTCCAGCTTCCAGTCCTGTTCGTCCGGATGGAGGAAATAGATGCCGAGTCCGGGTACGACCCATCGGTTATTCTTGTTTTCCAGCCAGTCGAGAGCGAACGGATAAAAATTGTTTCCCTGGAAATACATCATCGGAAACAGGGCGTCATGAATGCCTTCTTTCAACCAGCGTTGGGCATCCTGGCAGACAATGGCGTAAGCATTCCATCCCCGGGATGTATAGCGTTGGGTATCATTGTATTTCCCGATGGGCGAGCTGCTGACTTTGACCCACGGTTTCAAGGATTTGACTGTCTGGTAACAGGTCCGCACAATCCGGGTAATGTTATCTCTACGCCAATCTTTGATAGGTTGTTTCTTTCCATATTTCCGGTAGGTATTCTGGTCGGGAAACTTCATGGCCTGGTCCGGGTAGCGGATATAATCGAAATGGATTCCGTCGATGTCGTAATTCGTGACGATTTCGCGTACGATACCTGCCAGATAGTTGGCTGTTTCCGGATTTCCGGGGTCCAGATACCAGGAATGGTTGATGTGTTTGCATAATGATGGGTGTTTTCGTGCGACCGCATTCTTGCCGTGCAACCGTGCCTGTCTGTCATTACCGATAGGAATGGATACGAACCAGGCGTGGATTTCCATCCCCCGTTTGTGACATTCTTCTACCGCAAAAGCCAGCGGATCGTAGTCCGGGGCTTTTCCGGTATGTCCGGTAATGGATTCGGCAAAAGGTTCGTAAGCGGAAGGGTAGATAACATCTCCTCTCAGTCTTGTCTGGAATAACACGGTATTGAAATTGGCTTCTTTGAGCTGATCCAGCAGTTGGCAGAGCTCTTCCTTCTGCCGTTTGATGCCTTCCGGGGAGTTGGCTTTCTGTCTGGGCCAGTCCATTCCTCCCAAAGTAGTGACCCACGATGCCCGGATTTCATATTTGGGTTGTGCTGCCAAAGGAAGAAAAATCGTTATTCCTATCAGCCAGCAAAGTATTTTTCTGTACATCATCAAGTTTTTGTCCGCAAAAGTAGGATAAAAATCAGAGATGGCAAACGAACGGTATGCTTATTCATACAATTTAGTAATCAGAGCGGATAGAAGGCCAATTGTTTGTCTGATATCATGATTTTTAAGGAAAAAGGTGCTGAGTGATGGATGAATTTATTACTTTTGCGGCTGATTATAAATTTTTAAGGATTATGGTAACTTTTACAATTGCATTATTATTGCTGTTGGTAGGGTATTGGATATATGGACGCTATATAAACTCCTTGTTTGTTCCTGATTCGTCCCGTAAAACTCCAGCCCTCACGATGACCGACGGAGTAGATTTTATTCCTCTGCCTACGTGGAAGATTTTTATGATTCAGTTTCTGAATATAGCAGGCCTCGGACCTATTTTCGGAGCAATCATGGGAGCACAGTTCGGTACCGCTTCTTACCTGTGGATTGTGTTGGGAACGATTTTTGCCGGTGCTGTACACGATTTCCTTTCCGGATGTATCTCTATCCGTAATAATGGAGAGAGCTTGCCCGAAATCATCGGTCGGTATCTGGGAGTAAGAACCAAGAACATCGCCTGTGCATTCACCGTACTGCTTATGGTGCTGGTAGGTGCTGTATTTGTATCTGGCCCGGCCGAACTGCTGGCAGGAATGACTCCGAAGAGCCTTGACATGTATTTCTGGATTGTAGTCATCTTTATTTATTATGTGCTGGCTACTATGTTGCCGATTGATAAGATTATCGGCCGTATCTATCCGTTGTTTGCTTTTGCCTTGATTTTTATGGCGGTCGGTATCCTGGTGATGCTTTACGTGAAGAGCCCTGATTTGCCGGAAATGTGGAACGGGTTCGGTACCAAGTACGAGAAGAATCCTATTTTCCCGATGATGTTCATTTCCATCGCCTGTGGAGCTATCAGCGGCTTCCATGCTACCCAGTCTCCACTGATGGCACGCTGTATCACGAATGAAAAACATTGCCGCCCGATTTTTTATGGAGCAATGGTAACCGAAGGTATCGTGGCATTGATCTGGGCAGCTGCCGCTACCTACTTCTTCCATGAAAACGGAATTGTGGATCAGGCTACCGGTATCGCATATTCCGGAGCTACAGTTGCGACAAATATTTCAAAAGACTGGTTAGGTACTTTTGGAGGTATTCTGGCTATTCTGGGTATTGTGGCAGCTCCGATTACCAGCGGTGATACGGCACTCCGTTCAGCCCGTCTGATTGTAGCAGATTTCTTCCACGTTGAGCAGCAAAGCATCTCCAAACGTCTGCTGATTTGTATTCCTATATTCCTGGTGACTGTTTTCATCTTGATATACAGTATGAACGATGCGGAAGGCTTCAAGATTATCTGGCGTTATTTCGCTTGGTGTAACCAGGCTTTGTCAGTCTTTACGTTGTGGGCGATAACCGTATTCCTGGTACGTGCAAAGAAGAATTATTGGGTGACATTTATACCGGCATTGTTCATGACCTGTGTATGTACGACCTATTTGTTGATTGCTCCGGAGGGATTCGGGCTTTCAGAAACAGTTTCCTATATCGGTGGAGGAATTTGTGTGCTGATAGCTCTCGCCTGGTTTATCAGCTGGTTCCGTAAGGAAAAGAAACTCTAGAATCCGGATTAGATTCTCTGGAGATTATCCAACAATCTTGGAATGAAGGGATTGTTGGATTTTCTGTTTGTGAGAGGTCGGACGTTCCCCCGTTTGATTTTAATTGATGTATAAATAAATATGAAGAAAAGATTTTTCGTGCTGGCAGCTCTGGTTGGCATGTCGGCAGGCGCAATGGCTCAGAAGAAAGGATTCGACTACACGTTTTATGGTCAGGTCCGTACCGATGTGTTCTATAATAGCCGTTCGAATTCTGAAACAGTGGACGGATTGTTTTACATGTATCCGAAAGATGTGAATCCGGATGCGGATGGTAACGATTTGAACGGCAAGGCAAACAACGGTTTCTATGTCTTGTATACCCGTTTAGGGGTGGATGTGAAAGGACCGATGCTGGGAAAGATAAAGACTTCGGCTAAAGTGGAAGCCGATTTCCGTGGTTCCGGTACTTCTTATTCTACGGTGCGAATCCGCCACGCCTATTTCAACCTGGCTTGGAACGGTTCAGCTTTGCTGGTGGGCCAGACTTGGCATCCGCTGTACGGTGATGTGGCACCCGATATCTTGAACCTGAACATGGGTGCTCCGTATCAGCCATTCAGCCGGGCACCTCAAATCCGTTATAAATTCAATACGAAGCATTTCGGGCTGACAGCCGCTGCTATCGGACAGTCACAATACTTGTCCGTAGGTCCTTCTTCGGATATTCCGGGTGCAACCGGTACTACAAAAAGCCAGAGCTTCCTGAAGAACAGTCTGGTACCTGAGTTCTATGTGGGATTGGATTATAAGGCAACGGGACTGATAGCCGGTGTGGGGGCACATCTGACTTCGATGACTCCCCGTACACAGTCTGTTTATAACGACAAGACATACGAAGTAAACGAACGGGTGACCAGTGTTTCGGCTGAGGCCCATGTGAAGTATGTTCATGGTTTATGGCTGATGGCGGCTAAGAGTGTATTGGGCTCTAACCTGACTCAGACCAGTACGGTAGGTGGCTATGGTATTACAGCTACCGATGCAAGAACCGGTGAACAAGAGTATACTCCGTTGAGGGTTTCTCATACCTGGTTGAATGTGATGTACGGACGGAAATGGCGGGGAGGTATCTTCGGCGGTTACCTGAAGAATCTGGGCGCCAAGGAAGATGTTTCCGGATTGATTGGCACGGGAACGAATATCGAACAGTTGACTACGGCTACCGCCGAACTGACCTTTAACCTGCCGAACTGGAAGTTCGGAGCCGAATATTCCTGGATAGCTGCCTGGTACGGAAACAACGATGCGAAAGGAAAGGTCATTGATACACATCAGGTAGACAATCACCGCATTGTTCTGACAGCTTTGTTCCAGTTCTGATAACGATACAACATTTTTCTGATATTGAATCGTCATAACTTTCTCTTTAAGTGGAGAAGTTATGGCGATTTTCTGTATTTGGAAATAACTGAAAAATACATTTTTTGCTGCAAGCTTTTTGTAACTTGCAGCAGAATGCCACAGAAGAACAACCTCTTCAAAGCCGTCAAGCTGCTATGGAAATACAGCGTCAAGAGTATCTTAGATCATATTGAAAGTAGCTTTATCATAACTGATATTGTATGAATTTCATGTACAATCGAATAAAAAGCGTAACTTTGTGAATATAATATTGACGGTTATGGCTGAAAATACAGATAAACAAACAATTGATAAATTGTCAGATAACTTTCGTGGCTATGCGGCATTGCTTCGCAAAATCAAGCGACGGGTACTGATAGCCCAACAACGGGCGATTTATGCAGCCAATGAAGAAATGCTCAGGATGTATTGGGATATTGTCGGCATGTTGCAGCAAAGCCAGGATGCAGACGGTTGGGGCAAGAAAACCTTGCAACGGCTGGCAGAGGATTTGAAGAACGCTTATTCCGAGATAAAAGGATTTACTGTACGCAATATGCAATATATGGTGCAGTTTTTCAATGAGTACAATCAAGAGCTTACGATGGTAAAAGGGGTTGTTTCTCCAATTGCGAAATCATTGATTTCGCAATTGGATGAATATAATTTCACTCTCCCTATTAAGCATTTGGATTGGACGCACAATCTTGTATTGATAAAGCAGGTCAAGGACATTCGAGCACGCTATTGGTATATGGTGCAGAGTATTACCAATCACTGGACGACGCGCTATCTTCAAGAAGCCATCAAACTTGATGATTATGGAAAGCACGGAGCGTTGGCTAACAATTTCACGGAAACCCTGCCTGTTCCGGAGGCAAATGATGTGAAATCAATGCTCAAAGACCCATATATATTTGATATGCTGACTTTCACAGACCAATACAATGAGCGTGATGTAGAAATCGGCTTGGTGAAGCATGTGGAGAAATTCCTTGTAGAAATGGGGGCAGGTTTTGCTTTCATGGGACGACAGTATCATATAGAGGTGTCTGGCGATGATTATTATATTGACATATTGATGTATAACGCCTTTCTGCACCGCTACTTGGTAATCGAATTGAAAGATACAGAGTTCATGCCGGAATATATCGGTAAATTGAATTTTTACTGCTCTGCCGTAGATGATATTCTTTGTCGGGAGGGCGATAATCGAACCATTGGATTACTCCTTTGTAAGAGCAAAGACCGTATCAAAGCAGAATATGCCTTGCGTGATATTCAGAAACCAATCGGAATTTCTGATTATGAATTAGGGCAAGCCTTGCCGAAAGACTTTCGGGGAAGTTTGCCTACGGTTGAAGAAATCGAAAAAGAATTGGAATCTGACAGGCGGTAAACAAAAAATCTGCTATTTTCAAAAGTTTTTATGGCAGCTTGAAAAACGATTGTTCGTTTCAGATAAAATGAACGTTCGTTTTACATAAAACAAACGGACGTATAGAACAATTTGTCCGTTCGTTTTTTTGCGGTTTTGTGATTAGGTATTTTTCGACTATAGAATTGTACAGTCATAGGAGACAGAGGATATATAAGCGCCCAGGTACAATTGGATTTGTTTGAAACGGCCAATATCAGATTGGAAGTACCATACAAGTGTAATCAGAAAGAATGGAAGCCGACATTTCCGGCTTTTGCCAAAGCGAGAAAAAAGAATTGAAGCCCTATTCTCGCAGTTGTGTGACCAATTTATGATTATAAGGAATTAGCAAAGGATACTGGCGGATTGTTTGCCCGGATTGTCGGAAGATTTCAGTTAATAGTTACAGACCGGCCAGAAAACTTAAGTCTGAAATACAAAAAGAGAGAGGGCTCATATCATTTGATATGAACTCTCTCTCTTTGAGAGAATTAAGAATTTTCCTTATCTATTATTTACGGTTACTGAACCACAAAGGAGTCATTACATTGTCACTGCCTCCCAAGAGTTCCAATGCCAGATTGTAATTTGTAGCATCCGCATTGTTCAAACTGGTCGGATATCTCAGGCGTTGTGGATAAAGCTGCCATTTCTGACCTTCCAGATATGAATTGGCACTCCAATACGGTTCCATGTCTGAACCAGTTAACGTTGTTTCATTGGCAGGAATGTCGAAGAACGGGAGTCCTAAACGACGATGGTCAGACCACATTTCCAGTACCAAATACGGAGTTTGGGCAATATATTTCTGGGTGATGATCTTTGTCAGCTGGTCATTCAGTTTCTTACCCTTATACAGAATCTTGTTTGCATCCGGATAATTGTAGGTCATGGTTTTGGCTTCCTTTGTGTAACCATCTTTGTAGTTTACAGTTATCGCAGTCGGTTCAACTGTATGTGTAAAACTTACGGAAGTTCCTACACGATTGTAATCGGTTGATGCCAAATAATCGTTTACATATTCTTCTACGCCGAAATATTCAAAACTTGCACGGATACCATTTTCATAAGCGGTCTGTGCAGAAGTTCCTGTAGACCAACCGTAGAGAGAAGCTTCAGCCAACAAGAAATAGGTTTCCCATGGAGCAAACCAAACTCGTTTGTTGCTACTGTCACAATAATTCTTTCCTAACAAAACCCCTGTTTGATACATTTTACTAGCCACCTGATTTTTATTAAATTTAGCAGACCAAGCACCTCTCTGTCCTACCGGGTAATAATTCCACGTATATTGTGCATCAATTGTAACTTCAGGATTACCATTGTCATCAACCAAAGAATTTGAAGCATGTCCTTCAACTGAACCTTTGTCTATGAAATTTTCAGCAGCCTGGTCATTAGGCAAACAGAAAATTTTTAAGGCACGGGGATCCAAGTTTTCTGGAATACCGTCCATCCAAAACTGTTTCGTAGGGTTATCTGTATTTTCTGCATAATGCTTTTCATACTTTTCACCCAAATAATTCATAGGCTTTATATAGCTAGCCAAATCTGGACGATACTCTGTAACAGCTATACCTCCTAAACCAACTAAGATGTTTGACATTGTTGATGACAATGCCTGATCGTCCCATGAACGGGTATATACACCGTCCCAAGCACTCCATCCTGAGTATTCCTGTACAGCATACATATCAGTCAATGCAGTAATCAGACTTCCTTTGGCTGCATCTTCAAATTCACTTTGTGCTTTTGCAGGATCTACTTCAGAGAGACGCATGGCATAGCGTAAACGAAGGCTGTTTGCCAGTTTCTGCCACTTTTCAGCGTTGTAACCAAATCCCGGGTCACCTTTAGCTTCTGTTTCAGTTGGAGTTACAGAGGTATCAATGGCTGAAGCTGCTTCTTTAAGTTCACTTAAAATGAAATCATAAACTTCTTTCTCACTATTGAATGCCGGGTTTGTTCCTTGGAATGCTTCAATAGGGTAAGGACCGTAAGTATCTGTAAATTCAGCAATCAGACATGCCCGCCAGATTCTGGCAAAAGCTTTGACGTTTGCAAAAAAGCCAGCCTCATGTTCGCCTAAGTTACCTGAATTAGCAGATTCATCAGCTGTCTGAATAGACAAAGTGGCGAGCTTCAACCAGTTGGTTACCTGGTTATAATAAGCTGCATTATATCCGTCATTGTAACGACCGACATTTAGGAACGACATTTCACCACAGACTCTGGCTGCACTGGCCCAATTGTATACTACCATTCGTTCTGCCACATCAGGGTCCTGTTGTGCCAATTTGATGGAATTGTTCAGGAAATAATCCGGTTTGGTATATTCTGCATCGGCAGTTGAAGGATTTCTGTTGATATCCTCAAAATCAGAACAGGAAGAGAATCCTATTAATCCGACACATAGTCCGGTCAACAGTAATTTATAATTTTTCATATTGTATGCTGTTTTAAAGTATTAAAAACCAAGTGTAACATTAAATAAGTATGTACGAGAAGTAGGTGAGGCTGCATTCTCGAAGCCGGTAGCATTTGTACTGGTCGCATATACAGATTCGGGGTCAACTCCATTTAAATGACTCTTGATCATCCATACATTGTTACATGAAACACCTAATTTCACTTGCTGGAAAGGAGTTTTACTCAGCATTGATTTCGGGAAAGAATAACTTAACGATACGTTACGCAGACGGATATTCGTTGCATCGTAGATATTTGCTTCACCGATACCCAGGTTACCGCTTGATGTGGTAATTGCTGTCCAATAATCCTGCGGGGTTACTGCGATTTCACTCGGAACATAACCGCCGTTTCCGTCGGCAATCACACCATCAACTACGAAACTTTCACGCTGTCCGTTTACAACTGTCTTTGCGGCAACACCATAAGCCTGCAAGATACGGTTTGTACCAGAATAGATATCACCACCGAATCGGCCGTCAATCAGGAAACTCAGTGTGAAGTTCTTGTAAGAGAACGTATTGGTTATACCGAGAAGGCAGGTAGCCTGCTGGTCACCAATCTTCTCAGAGGTTGAGGTTCCCTGAGGCAAACCACTGCTATTCAGCAACAGCTTTCCGTAATAAGGGCTGCTCTCATCTGTTACGCGTTGGAATTTTGTACCCCAGATTTCACCGTAGTTACCTCCGGCTACCGCATAGACATACAAGTTGTCATAACCACCCAATGTATAGGTCATGTTCTTGTATTCTTCTCCAGGAAGCAACTCGATGATCTTGTTTCGGTTGGCGGAGAAGTTGGCTGTGATGTCCCAGCTGAAATCTTTTGTCTCTATCGGACGAGCATTGAGCATGATTTCCACACCAGTATTTTGGATATCACCGGCATTCACCTTCATGTTCTGATATCCTGACAGGGAGTTCATCGGGATATTCAACAGCTGACGGCGGGCATTGGATTTATACCATGCCACATCAAGTCCCAAGCGATTGTTGAAGAATCTCACTTCCAGACCAGCTTCCCATGAAGAAATCAATTCACTCTGTACATCCTCATTATACTTGGTTGTACTGTTTGTTGTACCCAATACACCTCCAGTGAAACCATCGGAACTGATGGAGTAGGTGTTGTACAACTGGTATGCATCCATGTCATTACCTACCTGAGCGAATGATACACGTGTCTTGGCGTATGTGAACCATTCAGGCATCTGACCGCCGGTCTTGTTTATCATATCGCTGATGACCCATGAAGCACTGATAGAGGGGTAGAAGAACGAACGGTTTTCCTTACTCAGGGATGAAGACCAGTCATTACGGAAGGTGGCGTCCAAGAATACCCAACCGTCATAGTTAAGCCCTAAAGTACCGTACAGTGAATTGATTTTCTTGTGATTGTAGGTCTGAGTTACCGAAAGGTTACCCATATCACCGTTAGTAATCCAGAACAAATCAGGTACGGTAAGTTTACCCATACTTGAATCCAGACCGGTAGACTTGCGTTCCATCAGGTTACCACCGAAAGTCAAGTTTCCACCGATTTTGTCAATAAGGTTGTCCTTCTGTGCTGAGAACAGGAAGCTAAAGTTGTTTTCATAGAACTTCTTTTCTCCAGTACTATAACGGCCGTTATCTTGCAATGGGCTACCATCGTACAGCTTGGTTTCCGTTTCTGTAAAGTACATATCGGTACCAGCTTTAAGTTCCAGATTCAACCAATCAGTAAACTTATATTTCAAAGAACCGTTCATCAGGAAACGGTTACGGATATCCTGGTTCGTGTTGTAATCTTGTGACCAATACGGGTTTAAGCCGCTGCCCCTCTGCCACCATCTCATGTCACCGTTTTCATCCTTATTGTTCTTGAAATCGGTAATGTCAAGAGAGATAGGAGTAGTGTACATTGTCAAGAAAGCATTTGAAGAGTTGTCTCCAGAGAGAGGACGGTTTTTGGCCTCAGTGTTGATGTATTGGATTTTTGCATCAATGCTCCAGCGATCATCTTTACCAAATGTAGAAGATGCACGTAACATCAAGTTAGTACGGTTCAACTTGGATCCCGGAATCTTACTTGCATCATCCATTCGGGTAACAGATGTATAGATAGAAGTCTTGTTGAACTGCTGTGAGAAGGAGAAGCTTTCATTGATGTTGATACCAGTGTTGAAATAATTGCTGATATTGTCATAATATTGCATGTTCTTGGTAGTACCGTCCCAACTGGTATAGCTTTGTCCTGTAATAGCAGGTCCCCAGCTATAGCTGGAGGTGGCATCATAGATTCCGTTACTACCTTGTCCAAAGATAGTTTGACGTTCTGGTCTCATGAAAATAGTTTCAGCGGAAACTGAACCTGAGATTGTGATACCCAACCCCGGATTTTCACGTCCTTTTTTGGTTGTAATCAAGATGACACCGTTACCGGCACGTGAACCGTACAATGCGGCAGCAGATGCACCTTTCAGAACAGACATTGATTCGATGTCTTCCGGGTTGATATCGGAAAGACCGTTACCCATATCCATAGAAGGATTCCAATAGTCATTGTTGCTGGATCCAGTAAAGTTATCCATCGGTACTCCGTCAACTACAATCAACGGTTGGTTCAAACCTGTTACAGAGTTACTACCACGCAACTGGATTTTTGAAGAACCGCCAGGACCGTTACTTGAACGGATAATCTGTACGCCGGATACTTTACCGGTCAAGGCATTGGCAAGGTTGGTTTCACGTGCGGCCACCAATGATTCACCCTTCACTTCCTGCATGGCATATCCCAAGGCTTTCTTTTCACGCTTAATACCTAAGGCGGTTACTACGACTTCTTCCAATGTCTGAGTGTCATCTTTCAATGTTACATTAAGAGGTTGTCCATTAAAAGGAACCTCCATTGTTTGATAACCTACGAAAGAAATCTGAATGATATCACCTTTCTTTACGCCTGACAAAGAGAAATCACCATCCAGACCTGTAATTGTACCGTTAGTAGTACCTTTCACTACAACCGATGCGCCAATGACGGTTTCCCCGGTTGCATCCTTCACAACTCCAGTACATGTTGATTCTTGCTGTACACTCTTAGTAGCGTCCACTTCAGGTACAGCTACTGCATACGCTGCTCCTGTAGAAGAAACTCCCGCCAGAGCCAACAACATACTGACTGACTTGATTCGTTTTAACATAGTTTGATATTTTAAGTTAGAGTTCTAATGTTCTATATCTACATTTGCTTAACATTAAGGTTTAACTAAAACGCCCCAACAATTAAACCTACATCGAAAATAGCGTCTCCTCAAAATATATTTTTCTATCTTTTATTATTTTTCTTATGAAGAGAATATGATATTTGATTATCAATGGCTTAGTTTTTAAAAAACTCGACTTATTATCTTGATAAAAAAATAAAACTATCCTTAAAGAGTATTTTTTTTCTTTTTTTTACTGTTATATGGATTTATTTCATATATTTGCATGAAATATTTCTCTTCATAAGAAAAGAAATAGTCTAGAAGAAGAGCTTATGCATGTTTTACCAAAGAGGGGTTGATTGCTGCATATACATTTCTATTTTTACTTTAATAGAAGACGTCTATATTTTAAAGCAAGCTTCTAAACCTCATGATATAAGACTTAAGATTCATCATCGAAAGTTTTTATAGATATAAAATGTATACAGTTTAATCTCTAACTTAAAATATCAAACTATGTTAAAACGAATCAAGTCAGTCAGTATGTTGTTGGCTCTGGCAGGAGTTTCTTCCACAGGAGCAGCGTATGCAGTAGCTGTGCCTGATGTGGACGCTACTAAGAGTGTACAGCAAACTTCCACTTGTACTGGTATTGTGAAAGATGCAACTGGGGAAACGATTATCGGTGCATCGGTTGTAGTGAAAGGGACTACTAACGGTACAATTACAGGTCTGGATGGTGATTTCTCATTGCCTAATGTAAAAAAAGGTGATGTCCTTCAGATTTCTTTTGTAGGTTATCAGACTCAAGAAATCGCATGGAACGGTCAACCACTCAATGTTACATTGAAAGACGATACTCAAAAACTGGAAGAAGTTGTGGTTACAGCTTTGGGTATCAAACGCCAATCTAGATCATTGGGTTATTCAACAACTCAGGTGGACGGAGAAGAGTTCAGTCTTGCACGTGACCCAAACGTTGGTAATGCTCTTTCTGGTAAGATTGCCGGTGTAAGTGTTGCTGGTAATGCTACAGGTGGTGGTTCTTCTCGTGTCGTAATTCGTGGTAATGCTTCTTTGACCGGTAATAACATGCCGCTTTATGTAGTTGATGGTGTTCCTTTTGATAATACCAATCAAGGTTCAGCCGGTCAGTATGGTGGTATTGATATGGGTGATGGTTTGAATAATATCAATGCTGATGATATTGAAAGCATTCAGGTTTTGAAGGGTGCTGCAGCGTCTGCTTTGTATGGATATCGTGGTGGTAACGGTGCAATTTTGATTACTACTAAGAGTGGTAAGAAAGGTAAAGGAATGACTATTGATGTAAATAACAACTTGACCTTTAATACCATTTATGATATGCGTGATTTCCAACATATCTATGGACAAGGATCTGATGGTAAACGTCCGACAGATAAGCAGGCTGCCATTGATTCTGATAGAAGTAACTGGGGTGAAGCCATGGATGGAGGAAATGCAGTCAATTTCTTAGGACAGAATTATAAATATTCTTATATTGACAATTTTGATAACTTCTATCGTACCGGTGTAACGAATGCTACTTCTATTGCGATTTCCGGTTCTGAGGAAAAATTGACTTACCGTTTCGGTGTAAGTAATAATATGGAAAAGAGCATTCTGCCTAATTCAAACAATCGGCAGTTCGGTATCAATATGAATACGACCTATGATATTTTCAAAAACTTGCATTTTACAGTAAATGCCAACTACGTTTTTGAAAAATTCAAAGGACGTTCCAGCTTGTCTGATGCGAACGGTAATACCAATGCCGCAATCCTTTGGCATGCTAACTCATTTGATATTCGTTGGATGGAACGCGGTGATGAAAGCTGTGACTGGGGTACTACGACTGACGGAAAAGAAATGATTTCTGGTAACAGTGTTTATTTTAATAACCCTTATTGGTTGCAGTATCGCAAAACCAATGACGCAAGAAAGAACCGTTTGACTGGTGCCATGACATTAAAATGGGATATTACAGATTGGTTATATCTGCAGGGAGCTGTACAACGTGATGGTTACAATCTGGAATATCAGAATGTTCAACCTATCGGTGCAGCAGCCGACCCGAATGGTTTTATGACTGAATATCAGAAGACCTACTATGAAATGAACTATAACTTCCTGTTAGGTTTTGACAAGACATTCAATGACTGGTCTGTAGGTGCAACTTTTGGTGGAAATAAATTAGTGAATACAATGCGTCAGTATACTCCGACTAATGGTGGTAGACCTTTTGTCGTTGATGGATTGTGGTCTGTAAATAATATCGACCCGACAGATATTCGTGCTTCTATCGGATATTCTCAATACAAAGTAAATTCACTTTATTTTACCGCAGACTTTGGATGGAAGAACCAAGTATTCTTGAATGTGACAGGACGTAATGACTGGTTCTCTACTTTGTCACCGGACAATAACAGTTATTTCTATCCATCAGTAACTGCTTCTTGGATTTTCACAGACACTTTCAAGACTCCTGAATGGTTCAACTTTGGTAAGATTCGTGCATCATGGGCTCAAGCCTCAAACGGTACAAGCGCTTATCAGAATCAGTTGGCATATCAAGTGTTAACTTATAAAGTAAATGGACAGCAGGTCGTTACTGTAAATAACAGTACTTTCCCAAATCCGGACTTGAAACCTGTTGAAATTTCTGAAAAAGAAGTCGGTCTTAACTTATCATTCTTCAGCAACCGGTTGAACTTTGATATGGCTTATTATATCAAGGATACGAAAGACGATATTGCACAAGTTTCTACATCTGGTTCTAGTGGATTTAATTCACGTATCATGAATGTAGGTAAAATTCAGAATCGAGGTTTTGAATTCATGGTTGATGCTACTCCTATTAAGAATCAGAATTTTATGTGGAATACTACATTCAATTTTGCTTTGAATAATTCTGAAGTTAAGTTCTTAGGTGAAGGTGTTGATCGTTTGGCTATTGATGGTGCCGTATCTAATGTAGGTAGTGTAGGTATTTATAACGTAGTCGGTTCATCATACGGTGAAATTATCGGTTATAAATACAAACGTGATGAAAACGGTAATTTGTTGTTGAAAGATGGTCTTCCACAGAATAATGGCGAACAAGTAAGTCTTGGGAACGGTGTTTACAAGTACACAGGTGGATGGAGTAATACATTGAGATATAAGAATATTTCTTTGTCTTTCTTGATTGACTTCAAACTTGGTGCTGATTTGTTCTCTGGTACTAACTATTTAGCTTACAGTAGTGGTTTCCACAAAAACACATTGACGGGACGTACACCGGAAGCTCCTAACCAGACTTATGTATTCCCAGGTATCGATGAGGCTACGGGACAACCTAATGCAGTAGCTGTACGTGCACAAGATTACTGGACCAAAATTACAGATTTAAACATTGCAGAAGAATTTGTATACGATGCAGGCTTTATCAAACTTCGTGAATTGTCTTTAGGATATGAATTCCCGAAGAGTATATTATCTAAATTAAAAGTGGTAAAAGGCCTGAATATATCATTGGTAGCTCGTAATCTTTGGACAATTATGAAGCATACAGATAATATTGATCCAGAATCTGCATACAATAATAGTAATGGTCAGGGATTGGAACTTAACGGTTATCCGTATACTCGTAATGTCGGATTTAATGTTAATCTGAAGTTTTAATTAATAAAGAAGTATAATAATGAAAAAATATATATTCAAGACATTTGCTGCCCTCTTCATGGGTACAATGGTTGCAAGCTGTGGGGATTTTGGAGACACCAATATTGACCCTGAACACTTGAATGAAGGCAATGTGCCATATACTATGGTATTTACTAATGCCCAACACCAGGCTTTGGGATCAGACTGGGATATATGGCGTGCAGGCTTGATTTATCTGTCACAATGGAATCAGCACATTGCTGCTGGTGGTTGGTGGTGGAGCTATGGCATTAATGCATATTCAGATGGTTATGCAGCATCTTTGTGGGGCTCTCTGTTGAGTGGTGGTAATCGTGGTGCTGTTCGTGACATACAGACTGTAATTGCAAAGTGGAAAGATGACCCAGCCAATGAACAGAATTATCAGATTGCTCGTATCGTTCGTGCATATATTTTCCAACGTCTGACGGATTTGCACGGGGATATACCTTATTCACAAGCAGGTCAACCCAATGATTTCTCATATCCTGTTTATGATAAGCAAGAGGATATTTATAATGACCTGTTGAATGAACTGGATGATGCACAGTCTAAATTGGGAACTGGAATCGCTTCTATGGGCGATCAAGATTTGTATTACGGTGGTGATGTTTCGAAATGGAAAAAATATGCTAACTCTTTGATGCTTCGTGTTGCTATGCGTTTAAGCAAAGTGAATCCAACCAAAGCTCAAGAATATGTAGCAAAAGCATATAATAATGGTGTGATTACAGCTACTGAGGACAACTGTTTGCTGAATCATGCAGGTGGTTCAACAACAAATGACTCTAGTGAACCGTATGCTAAAATCATTGTTCATGAGGATCCGGGAGTAGCTTTTATCAATGAGACTTTTATGGATGTTCTGACATCTACAAATGACCCTCGTATTCCATTGATTATGTGTGTATATCCTACAGATTACGACACAAAGGATGTAGATCCTGCTATAGCTGCCAATTCTGCTCCTGAAAAGCAGAAAGCTTTGCCGGGATTCTATAGTATGTCACCATCTTCTGATTATGCTATTTCTAAATATTATCCGGAATATACAGAAGATGTTCTGCTGAATACAGATAGTCCTAACTTTTATAAGAGAACACACTCTCAGCCTAACCGGTCTACTTATGGTGACCCGACAGGGCCTACATTTATCTGTACAGCAGCGCAGACCAATTTGCTTTTAGCTGAAGCTGCTTATCGTGGGTGGATTTCAGGAAGTGCTGAAGAGTTCTATAAGGTTGGTGTACGTTGTGCTATGGAACAGTTCTCTCAATATCCAAGTACGAATGCTAAAAGTTTGTATAATACTTATCTGACAGAAAGTGCTGTTAGTGCATATTTGGCTGCTAATCCGTTTGATAGCTCAAAAGCATTGGAACAGATTAATACTCAGTATTGGATTACTTGTTTCTTCGATGAGTATGAGACTTTCGCAAACTGGCGTCGTTCTGGTTATCCGGATTTGAAAGAAAAATGTTCTGCACATGATAACTGGGCTCAGTTAGGACAATATGGACCGGCTATTGTACGTCGTATGCCGTATCCTTCTTCTGAACTTCAGATAAATACAGCTAATTATCAGGAAGCATTGGGTAGAATGGGTCTTTCTAGTGAAAGTGATTTCAATAATACACGTGTTTGGTGGGATGTTGAAAAATAAGCTTATCACTGTTCACATTAGATAAAGGAAGAGGTATGTCATAAACAGACATACCTTTTCTTATATTCATTTATAATCAGTTTTTGTTCCTTTTTACCGTGAAAAACATTCTTTCACTTTTCTAGATAGCATCTCTAAATATAAGTTGTATTTTTATTGATAACCAGAATCTATCGTATTAAAATATTTATATTTGTGTAATAATAAATCTATTAAGTGTAGATATTAGGCTATGAAAAAAATACATAAGAGCATTGGGGTGATAATGGGGATGGTAGGCATATGTCCAGGTTTTGCATTTGCCCAATCTTTGATTGAGACAGTAGAAATACCGGCAGGTACATTCTATATGGGAAGTGTAGGAAATGGAGAGAATTTTGATGAGGAACCGGTTCATAGGGTTACTATTACGCAGGCTTTCCGAATGGGAACGACAGAAATAACAAACGCACAGTTTGAACAGTTTCGTCCGGAACATCGCGCTTTACGGGGAAAAAATGGCGTTTCTACAGGTGACGATGAAGCTGTGGTAAATGTAACGTATCAGGATGCGGTAGATTTCTGTAATTGGCTGAGTGAAAAGGAGGGAAAGACATATCGTCTTCCTACAGAGGCAGAATGGGAATACGCTTGTAGGGCAGGTACCTATACCGATTATTATACAGGAGATTATTTGCCGGAGTCTATGTGCCGGAATCAGGTGATTGCCCGAAACTATAAACCAGTTTCCCTGAAGGTAGGACAGACTACGCCGAACGCTTTCGGACTTTATGATATGCATGGCAATGTAGAAGAATGGTGTCTGGACTGGTATGCACCTTATACAGCCGATAATCAGACAGACCCGAAAGGACCAGATACCGGCATGTATCGTGTAACCCGTGGCGGAAGTCATCATACGCCTGTCCAGTATCTGCGGAGTGCGAACCGTATGGCCATGCTTCCGGAGGATAAACATTCACTGACTGGTTTCAGGGTTGTTCAGTCTGAACTTTCTTTCCCGGTTAAGGACCGAAAAGGTTTTTTCCGTGAACCGATTCCTTTTGTCATTGAACCGGTGCTTCCTGGTGTTCCTTTTTATCGGCATAATCATCAGCCGTCTATTACATGGTGCGATAACGGTGATATGCTGGCAGTCTGGTTCTCTGCCAATCAAGAGAACGGTCGGGGAATGGTGGTACTGCAATCGCGTCTGAAGGCAGGAGCGTCTGCCTGGGAACCAGCTACTTTATTTTTTAAGGTTCCAGACCGAAATATGACCGGAAGTTCTGTTTTCAACGACGGTCAAGGTACTTTGTATCATTTCAATGGGGTAGAAGCTGCCGGTGACTGGCAAAATCTGATGGTTGTGATGCGGACTAGTCGTGATAATGGATATACGTGGACCGCTCCTCGGATTATAGCCCCTGAGCATACCAAACGACATCAGGTTATTTCAGGAACTATCCGTACATCGAAAGGTTGGATAGTACAGGCTTGTGATGCCGGACCGGAAGGAAATGATGGTGCAGCTGTGCTGGTGAGTAAAGACGGAGGAAAGACGTGGGCAGACCCGTGGAATGGAGCTCCGAAACCAGAGTTTGCTGAAGGAACAACAGGAAGTACCATTGCCGGTATACATGCCGGAGTGGTGGAGTTGAAGGACGGACGTTGGATGGCGCTGGGACGTGGCAATACGATTGTTGCTGCAGACGGTACCAGGCACATGCCGATGAGCATTTCATCGGATGGAGGAAAGACGTGGACCTATGCGGCTTCTCCTTTCCCGCCGATTGATGGTGGACAACGTCTGGTGTTGTTACGTCTGCGCGAAGGGCCGCTTTTATTGGTATCATTTACTGATCATCCGCAGCGTACCCCGGAAAAGGATAGAGGGATGATTTTTCAACGGGCTGACGGCACTACATTCCGTGGCTACGGTCTTTATGCAGCGGTTTCCTACGATGAAGGCAAGACTTGGCCGGTCAGAAAACTTTTGACCGATGGAAAATGTCGTTTCTTGAACGGAGGAGCATGGACAGGTAATTTCATGATGGATGCCACACATGCCGAGCCGCGTGGCTATATGGCCGGTGTGCAGGCTCCCGATTCTACTATTCATATTGTGAGCAGCCGGTTGCATTATCAGTTTGATTTGACATGGCTAGAACAGAAACCAGAATAATAATACCATAAAAAACAGGAATATGAGAAAGTTTAAACAATTTGCAGCCTGCCTGATGGGGCTGGCTTTATCAATGGGTGTTTATGCTCAGGACGATGCGAACAGTTTTGTGCATGAGCAGTCAGACGGTTATGAATGGCCGACAGACCAGGCGGTACTTAAAAAACTGGACCAGTGGCAGGATTTGAAATTCGGTGTATTGTTTCATTGGGGATTATACTCCGTTCCAGGCATTTGTGAGTCATGGCCTCTGTGTTCGGAAGATTGGATTACCCGTCCGATAGATTCATATTACGATTATAAGCGTTGGTACTGGGGATTCAGTGAAAAGTTCAATCCGACTGATTTCAATCCGGACCAATGGGCTGATATCATGCAGGCTGCCGGTATGAAGTATATGATTTTCACCACAAAACATCACGACGGATTCTGTATGTTCGACTCTAAGTATACAGACTTTTCCATCGCTAAAGGACCTTTCTCCAACAATCCGAAAAAAGATGTGGCCCGTTATGTATTTGATGCATTCCGTCAGAAGGAGTTTATGATCGGATGTTATTTCTCGAAACCGGACTGGCATTGTAAATGGTTCTGGCATCCGTATTATGATACGGCTGGCCGTATGCAGAACTACAAACGTGAACGTCATCCGGATTGGTGGAAGAACTATCAGGACTTTACTTACAATCAGTTGATGGAACTGACTTCCAATTATGGAAAATTTGATATCCTATGGTTGGATGGCGGTTGGGTAACCGGTGATGAAGTAAGACTGGACGAGGTATTGGCTCATGCACGTGCCAACGGTCATGAAGGGCTTATTTCAGTAGACCGTACCATCAAAGGCAAGAATGAAAACTATCAGACTCCGGAGCGGAGCATTCCGGAAAAACAGTTGGATCACCCATGGGAAAGTTGTATCACCTTGTCACATAGCTGGGGATGGGTACCCGATGTCAAATTCAAGTCGCCGAATGAAGTACTTGCCTTGTTGGCAGAGATTACAGCAAAAGGTGGATGTCTGTTGCTGGGAGTTGGCCCTACACCGCAAGGATTGATTCAACCCGAAGTTGAGACTTGTTTGCGTCAGGTAGGTAAATGGTTGAAGAAGAACGGACAGGCTATTTATAATACCCGCATCACTCCGGATTATAATGATGGAAATACCTGGTTTACGGCTGATAAGGATGGTAAGACCCTCTATGCCGTTTATACAGTGAAGGATGGCGAGGAAATGCCGGCTGCCATTGAGTGGGAAGGAAATATCCCGACCGGTACTATGAAACTGTTGAACAAGAACGTATCGGTACGTTACCAATGTGACGGTAACAAAGTAAAAGTGACACTTCCGAAAGGATTGGCTAATGAACCGTTGGCTTTCCGTTTCACAGTTAAGAAATAATCTAATAACCGCTATATTATGAAAGGTATCAAACAATTGATTTTGTCTTGTATGCTGGGAGTAGGGGCTGTAACTCCTATGCAAGCCCAGCAGGTACAGGGATTTGTTCATGAACAGTCGAAAGCAACCGATTATGTCTGGCCTACCGACCAGCAGGTATTGGATAAACTGGATAAATGGCAGGATCAGAAATTCGGTGTGTTGTTCCATTGGGGATTATATTCCGTTCCAGGTATTGTGGAATCCTGGTCAATCTGTTCGGAAGACGTGGATTGGATTCCGAGAGATACAACCATGAGTTATGAGGATTACAAGAAATGGTACTTCGGTTTGAAGGATAAATTCAATCCGGTGAATTTCAATCCGGAACAATGGGCAGATGTCATGCAGGATGCCGGTATGAAATACATGATTTTCACTACGAAGCATCACGATGGTTTCTGTATGTTCGATTCGAAATATACAGATTTCTCTATCGCTAACGGAGCATTTAAAGACAATCCACGGAAAAATGTGGCATATCACGTGTTCGACGCTTTCCGTAAGAAAGGATTCATGATGGGATGTTATTTCTCAAAACCGGACTGGCATTGTGAATGGTTCTGGAATCCGTATTATGCTACTCCGAACCGTCGGCAGAACTATAAAATAGAACAGCATCCGGACTGGTGGAAAAATTATCAGCAGTTTACTGAAAATCAGTTGAACGAATTGATGACCGATTATGGAAGTTTCGATATTCTGTGGCTTGACGGAGGTTGGGTGACCGGTGATGATGTGAATCTGGACCGTGTGCTGGAAAAAGCCCGTCAGACTCATCCGGGATTGATTTCGGTAGACCGAAGCATCCGTGGAAAGAATGAGAATTATCAGACTCCGGAACGTGGAATACCGGAAACTCAGCTGAATTATCCGTGGGAAAGCTGTATTACCTTAAGTAATGACTGGGGATGGGTACCGAATGCTCCGTATAAATCTCCGGAAAAGGTGATTGCTACACTGACCGAAATTGTGGCTAAGGGTGGCTGTTTGTTGTTAGGCGTAGGACCTACTCCTGACGGAATTATCGAACAACCGGTGGTAGAACGTCTGCACAAGGTAGGAGAATGGTTGCGGAAGAATGGGGAAGCCATTTACAATACTCGTACTACTCCCGTCTATAACGATGGAAAGACTTGGTTTACTGCTAATAAAGATGGAAAGACTTTATATGCCATTTATACGCCGGCCGATGGAGAAAAGTTGCCGGAAACCATCACTTGGACAGGTAACCTGCCGAAAGGTAAAATGGTATTGTTGGCTAATGGTAAGAAAGTGAAATATCGTACAGAAGGAGAAAAGGTAACGGTTACACTTCCAAAAGGTTTGGCCGACGCTCCTTTAGCTTTCCGTTTTGAATTGAAAAACAAATAATCATCTGCTTTATGAAAAAACATACTTTATTTGTAGTGGCCGCTTGTTGGACATTGGGTTTTGCTTCCATCCATGCACAGCAACCTTTGTACAAGCAGGCAGATGCGCCCATTGAGGAGCGCGTAAAGGATTTGGTAGGACGTATGACTTTGGAGGAAAAGGTCGGTCAGATATGTTGTCCGCTCGGTTGGGAAATGTATACTAAAACCGGAAAGAACAGTGTGACCATATCCGAGAAATATAAACAGCAGATGGATAAGGCACCTATCGGCTCTTATTGGGCTGTATTGCGTGCTGACCCTTGGACACAAAAAACACTGGAAACCGGATTGAATCCTGAACTGGCAGCAAAGGCTTTGAATGCCATGCAGAAATATGCGGTCGAGAATACTCGTCTGGGTATCCCGGTACTTTTTGCAGAAGAATGTCCGCATGGTCACATGGCTATCGGTGCTACTACTTTTCCTACTTCTATCGGACAGGCTTCAACATGGAATGAAGATCTGATTCGTCGGATGGGTGAAGTCATCGGCCTGGAAGCCCGTTTGCAAGGAGCGAACGTGGGCTATGGACCGGTTTTGGATATTGCTCGTGAACCGAGATGGTCGCGTGTAGAAGAAACCTTCGGAGAGGATCCTTATCTGACCGGTATTCTGGGTACGGCTTTTGTGCAAGGAATGCAGGGTACAGATGCAAAAGACGGCCGTCATGTCTATGCTACTTTGAAGCACATGGCAGCATACGGTGTACCTAGAGGTGGACATAACGGTAATCCGGCAGATATCAGTCTGCGTGCTTTATTGGATGAATATCTTCCTGGATTCCAGCGTGCTGTTGAAGTAGGAAAGGCGGCTACGGTAATGACTTCTTATAATTCGATTGACGGTGTGCCTTGTACCGGGAATCCTTATCTGCTGGATACAATTTTGCGTAAACGTTGGGGATTCGATGGCTTTGTTTATTCGGATTTGGTGAGCATTGACGGTATTGCAGGTACACATCATGTGGCTGCTACCGTGCAGGATGCTGCTATCCAGGCTATCGAAGCAGGTACAGATATGGATTTGGGTGCCAGTGCTTACAGTAAATTGGTAGATGCGGTAAAGAATGGAAAGGTGAAGGAATCTTACATCGACCGTGCAGTATCGAATGTGTTGCGTCTGAAATTCAAGATGGGATTGTTTGAAAACCCATACGTTTCACCGGAGCAGGCTAAGAAGATTGTGAATTCAGAAGAGCATAAGCAGGTAGCTCGCGAGGTTGCCCGTGAAGGTACAGTCTTGTTGAAGAATACAGGAGTGCTTCCGTTAAGTAAAGAGTTGAAGAGTGTGGCTGTTATCGGTCCGAATGCCGATGTTATCTATAATTATCTGGGTGACTACACGGCTCCACAGGAACGTTCCAAAGTGGTGACTCTTCTTGATGCTGTACGTGAACGTCTGCCGAAGGCTATGGTTTATTATGAAAAAGGTTGTGCTATTCGTGATACGACGACCAGTAATATTCAGGCTGCGGTAGAAGCTGCCAAGAAAGCGGATGTCGTGATTGTGGCAGTTGGTGGTTCCAGTGCCCGGGATTTTAAGACGAAATACATTGAAACAGGAGCCGCTACCGTTTCTTCTGAAGGAAACGAAGTGGTTTCTGATATGGAATGTGGAGAAGGTTTCGACCGCTCTACATTGAATTTGTTAGGTGACCAGGAGAAACTGATTCGGGCGTTAGCAGCTACAGGAAAGCCGTTGGTTATCGTATATATTGCAGGACGTCCGTTGCTGATGAATTTGGCCGCTGAGGTTGGCAATGCTTTGTTAATGGCTTGGTATCCGGGCGAACAGGGAGGTAACGGTATTGCAGATGTGTTGTTCGGTGACTATAATCCGAGTGGACGTCTGCCGATGTCCGTTCCGAGAAATGTGGGTCAGCTTCCGATTCATTATTCACAGGGAATTCAGCGTGATTACATGGATGGTCCGGGTACTCCGTTGTATGCGTTCGGTTATGGATTAAGCTATACTACTTTTGCTTATAGTAATCTGAAGCTGGTTCCGGGTGATGGTAAAGACGTTCTTCAGAAAGTTACTTGTACAATTACGAACACGGGTAATCGAGATGGCGCGGAAATTGCCCAATTGTATATCAACGATGAAGTAAGTTCAGTCGTAACTCCTCCTATTCGTCTGAAAGGTTTTCAGCGGATAGAATTAAAGCAAGGTGAAAGTCGCGAAGTTACGTTCGAACTGACAGCAAAAGATTTGTCTATTTATGACCGGAACATGAATTTTGTTGTGGAGCCAGGCAAATTTAATGTCATGGTAGGGTCAGCTTCTGATAATCTCCCATTGAAGGGAAGTTTTGAAATCAAATAATAATAAGTTAGCTGAACTTATATTTAAGAAGGCCGATATCTTGATGTTGTTTTTAAGATATCGGCCTTTTTCTGTGTCTATAATGTAAGGTGTTAATTTTTTATGAGTGATTTTATTAGAAAATAAATAAAATAATGCATGTAAATCAAAAAAAAGTGTATCTTTGTTGTTGATAAAGACAAAAAACGGTAAAAAATTTGCATTTTTAATATAAAAGCGGGAAAATGTTAAACCTCTTTTAAAGTATGAATTGAGTTCCGCTTTTAGACTGAATCTCTAACTTAAAATATCAAACTATGTTAAAACGAATCAAATCAGTCAGTATGTTGTTGGCTCTGGCAGGCGTCTCTTCTACAGGAGCAGCCTATGCGGTAGCTGTACCTGAGGTTGATGCAACCAGAGGTATGTAACAACAGTCAACTTGTACAGGTGTTGTAAAGGATGCTACAGGTGAAACTGTTATCGGTGCTTCGGTTGTAGTGAAAGGTACTACTAACGGTACAATTACGGGTTTGGATGGTGATTTTTCTTTGTCCGGTGTAAAGAAAGGAGATATCATCCAGATTTCTTTTGTGGGATATAAGACACAAGAAATCGCTTGGAATGGTTCACCTATCAATATCACCTTACAAGATGATTCACAAGCTTTGGAAGAAGTGGTTGTAGTAGGTTATGGTACTCAGAAGAAGGTCAATTTGACCGGTGCTGTAGCTATGACAGAAGGAGACATGTTGGAAGATCGACCGATTGCAAATTTGGCACAAGGTCTTCAGGGTGCTATTCCTAACTTGAACATTACCATGCCGAGTGGTAACCCGAATGCGACAGCTACTTTCAATGTACGTGGTATTACCTCTTTGAACGGTGGTTCAGCATTGATTTTGGTGGATGGAGTAGAAACTAATGACATCTCCTTATTGAATCCACAGGATATTGAAAGTGTTTCTGTCTTGAAGGATGCTTCATCGGCAGCTGTATATGGTGCACGTGCTGCATTCGGTGTGGTTCTTATCACAACTAAGAAAGGTAGCAAAGGACAGAAAGTGACCATAAATTATAACAATAACTTCTCATGGTCTGCTCCGTCACGTCTCCCGGATGGTATTTCTTCTGATAAATGGATTGATGCTGTTCAGTTGGCTAATACGAATACGAATGGTAGCGGGTATTTCAGTCAGGCTTTGGTGGATGCTGTTCATGCATATTGTCAGGATCCGAGCCGTCCGTCAGCTTTCTTGGATGAAACAGGAGAATTTACAGCCAAAGGCCAGTGGGCTTATGCCGGAAATACCGATTGGTTCGATGAATTCTATAAGAGTGCTGCATTCATGCAACAGCATAATGCAAGTATTCAGGGAGGTACTGAGAAGAATACCTATTATGGTTCTATCGGTTATAAGGGTCAGGACGGTTTGTTAGCATTTGGTACGGATACTTATAAACGTATCAACATGTCATTCAACTTCACGACTCAGGTGACAGATTGGTTGGAAATCGGCTTCCGTGCTAAATATAATCGTAGTGAATCAGATGAACCTAATACACAGGCTTATATGGGTAGTTCACCGTATTATGAAGTGTATCGTTCATTCCCATTTATTCCTATCTATTTACCGGATGGTGAACATTTTGCGGCTATGGAAGGTAGTAATTTTAACTACAACTATGCTGGTATCTTGGCAGAAGCAGGCCGTATTACCAATAATTACGATGATATCTGGTATACCGGTTCGTTCAACCTTACTCCGATAAAAGGTCTTTCTATCAAAGGAGATTATACAGGTAACCGTTATTTCCGTACGCAGCGTGAACATTTGAAGACAATTTATCAGTTAAATCCGGATGGTTCTCAGACAGCTAAGATGCCTACTAATAAGGCAGGATTGCGGAAGTATGATGATACTTACGAAGCCTTGAACGTTTGGGCTGAATACAAAGCTCAGATAAAGGATCACTCATTCTCAGTAATGGCCGGTTATAACCAGGAACGTAAGAATACCAGCAATATGTACGGTGTAGCTGCCAATCTGTATATGAATGATTTCCCAATCATCGATATGGCTAAAGATAAGGAAACTTTGAGTGAGGAAGCTACTGTTTGGGCTGTTCAAGGTGCATTCTTCCGTTTGAATTATGATTATAAAGGCAAATATCTGGTAGAGTTGAATGGACGTTATGACGGTTCTTCCAAATATGCATCGGGTAGTCAGTGGGGATTCTTCCCATCAGCATCATTAGGATGGAGACTTTCTGAAGAGAAATTCTTTGATCCTGCACGTGATTTGTTCCAGAATGTGAAAATTCGTGCTTCAATCGGTTCGTTAGGTAATCAGGTAACTAATGGTAACTTCGATTATATTGGAACAGTTGGTAGTGAAAACTTGAACTATATCCTGTCGGGTGGTATACCTACAGGTATTACACCGGCTACATTGGCCTACAATAATGTAACATGGGAAAAAGTTACAACAGCCAACTTCGGTCTTGATTTAGGTTTGTTGAATAACCGTTTGACTGCATCTTTCGATTACTATGTACGTTATACAACTGATATGGTTGTGTCAAAAGCTTATCCTAATACAATGGGTACAAGTGGTGGTAAGGAGAATTTGGCCAGTATGCGTACCAATGGATGGGAGTTGACAATCAATTGGAATGATCAGATTGCCGATGTTGCCGGTAGTCCATTGAAGTATAATGTTGGAATCGGTCTTTCTGACAGTTATTCTACTATTACTAAATATGATAATCCGACAGGAACTTTGAATGATTTGTATGAGGGCAAGCGTCTGGGTGAAATCTGGGGATATACTACAGATGGTTTCATTATGACAGAGGCTGAGGCCGCAGAACAGGCTAAACGTCAGGCTTATATTTCAAATACTTGGATTCCGGGTGATATCCGTTATGCTGACCTGAATGGTGATGGTGTTGTAAATACAGGTGATAGCAATAAGGGACCTATCAATACATTGGATAATCATGGCGACTTGACAGTAATCGGTAATCAGACTCCGCGTTATCGTTTCAATATCAATTTGGGATTGAGTTGGAAGAACTTTGATGTACGTGCCTTGTTTGAAGGTGTCTTGAAACGTGATTTGTGGCTTAGCAATGAAGTTTTCTGGGGATTCAGCGGTGTATGGAACAGTGCCATCAATGATTATCATGTTGATAATTCCTGGTCTGAAAGTAATCCGAATGCTTACTATCCGGTTCCTACCTGGAGTAGTCGTAGTAGACAGACTCAGACGAAATATCTGCAGGATGCATCTTATATCCGTCTGCGTGATTTGACTATCGGATATACCCTCCCGAAGAAATGGCTGGAACCTGTCGGTATTTCTCAGTTGAAGGTCTTCTTCAGTGGACAGAACTTGTGGGAAGCTACAGGCTTGTATAAATATGTAGATCCGGATATGACTGGTAATACTTACCAGAAATCATCAGATGGTATGGTCGGAACATTGAATTCAGATATGAAGAGCTATCCGTTCTGCCGTTCTTATTCATTCGGTATCAACTTAACATTCTAAAAAGATTTACGATTATGAAGAAAATAACTATATTGACAGGATGTCTGTTTACGATGGCATTGGCTAGTTGTGATTTCTTGGACAGAGAACCATTGGATGCCATCGGTAAGGACCAGTTCTTTACTACAGCCAATGCTACTGCACTGGAGCAATACTGTAACGATTTCTATCCGAAATTGATTGTTGGATATGGAGCCCCTAAGAGTTATGACTGGGGTATGCTGGGTGATGATTTTACAGGTGACGATGTTTTACCATGGGAACGTAATACAACTAGCTTTGGTCTAGCTACAGTTCCTTCAAGTGCCAGCGATACTCAGTGGAAATGGGAAAATATCCGTGCATGCAATGATTTTCTAGCTAATTATGAACAGTCTCCGGAAAGTGATGAAGTAAAGCATAAATATGCCGGAATGATTCTTTTCTTCAAGACACTGGATTATTTTAACAAGGTTAAGGCTTATGGCGATGTACCTTGGTTTGAGAATGTGATGAATCCTGGGGATGAAGAAATGTACAAGGCTCGTGATTCTCGTGTATTGGTAATGGACAATATGCTTCGTGATATCAATCAAGCTATTGAATGGTTGCCTAAAAAGACGGATGTTACGTTGATTAGCAAGGATGCTGCGTTGGCCTTGAAAGCACGTATGTGTTTGTTTGAAGGTACTTGGCGTAAATATCACGGTATTGAGAATCCGGAAAAATTCTTGCAGGAAGCATACAGTGCTGCTTGTGAATTGATGAAAGCTGAATACGGTTATTCCTTGTATCAGGGCAGTAAGCCAGGTACGGCTTATCACGAACTGTTCTGTTTGGCTGACCAGTCCACTAACCCGGAAGTTATCTTATCAAAAGCATACGATCCGGGAATCGATAAAGGTAACAATCTTACCCGTCAGATTTTCGTAGGTGAAACTCCGCTGGGCATGAGTAAGAATTGTGCAGATTCTTATTTGTGTGCTACTACAGGACTTCCTATTTCTTTGTGTAACTGCGAAGGGCATACGAAACATACGACTTTGATAGCAGAATTGGCTAACCGTGACCCACGTATGCTGCAGACTACAGCTACTCCTGATGTGACAGATACAGACCATTGTTATTATATGGGAGGAAAGGCTCCTAATATAGCAAATGTTACAGCAACTGGTAATCCGAGTAGATGTTCTACCGGTTATCCGATTGTGAAATTCTATAATGCTGCAGAGTATAGTGCTTCTCACTATCAGGGAACAGAAGATGCTCCTGTGTTCCGTTTAGGTGAAATCATGTTGATTCGTGCGGAAGCTGCTGCTGAATTAGGTACTATCACTCAGACTGATTTGGATGAGACTATCAATAAGTTGCGTGCACGTGTAGGATTCAATCATCCGCTGACACTGAATGTCGGATTTGATGATCCGGTTATTGCTGCTGCATATCCCAATGTTCAGGGAAGCAATCCTAAGTTGATTCGTGAAATTCGTCGTGAACGCCGGATTGAAATGTTCGCGGAAGGTGTACGCTATGACGATATCCGTCGTTGGGCTTGCGGTAATTTGCTCACTGCTCCTCGTTTGGGTATTATCATAGAAGGTGCCGGATATTCAGACGAAGAAATACAAGCACTGAAGGAAACTGTGGGTGTAAACGAAGACGGTGCTTTGACAATTTACGAAAAACGTTATGCCGGTCAGAGTCCGACTCCTGTTTTTGAGGACCCGAAACATTACTTGTCTCCTATACCAACAGACGAAATTGGTAAGGCTCCGAATCTGAAGCAGAATCCAGGCTGGTGATAAAATTTTACAGTAGAATTATTATAAATAAGTGTCCTAGTATGAATATTACTGGGACACTTGTTTTATATGATAACTGACCAACTGACCTCTGACCAAATGAAATATTAAAATAGGCTCCTTTTATCTTTTCCGTTTTATATCTAATTTCTAAATCAACAGCCATTTATCGACAATTCTTTATTCTAGGTTTGGCGGTATTTGTCAGTTTTCCTATCTTTGCCACAAAACTTTAAAATTTTAATTTATCTTTTATTATGAAAGGACACATCGTTTCGTCTTTCTTCTTGATGGGGATTTTTGCAGCATGTACTACCACAGTGAAACAGGCTACCGATCCTGTTGATTATGCGGCAATGGTCAATCCTTTTATTGGTACGGATTTTACGGGAAATACCTATCCGGGGGCTCAGGCTCCTTTCGGTATGGTGCAGTTAAGCCCGGACAACGGGTTAGGTGGATGGAACCGGATTTCCGGATATTATTATCCGGACAGTACGATTGCCAGCTTCAGTCATACACATCTTTCGGGCACCGGTGCAGGTGATCTGTACGATATTCCTTTCATGCCGGTGACACTTCCTTATAAAGAAGATAAGGAAAGTGGTTTAGGCATCTATTCCAAGTTCTCTCATGCAGAAGAGAAGGCTAGTGCCGGTTATTATCAGGTGAAATTGCAGGATTATGATATCAATGTAGAGTTGACCGCTACGGAACGATGCGGTATCCAACGTTATACTTTCCCGAAAGCACAGGCTGCTGTTATCTTGAACCTGAAACGGGCATTGAATTGGGATTTTACCAATTGTTCTTCCGTTCAGGTAGTAGACTCTTGTACCATCGAAGGCTATCGTTTCTCTGAAGGATGGGCGAGAGACCAGCATGTCTATTTCCGTACCCGTTTCTCCAAACCGTTCAAATCTGTTCAGATGGACAGTACGGAAGTGAAGCTGAAAGGTCAGAAAGTCGGCATGGCATATGTGGCTCAATTCAATTTTGATACCCAAGCCGGTGATCAGCTTGTATTGGCTACCTCTCTTTCAAGTGTCAGTGCTGAGGGGGCAGCGAAAAATCTGCAGGCAGAAGCTCCACACAATGATTTCGACCGTTATGTAACTGAAGCCAAGGCTGAATGGAACAAACAGTTGGGTAAGATTGAAGTACAGGGCAATGATGCCGATGACAAGGTGAAATTTTATACAGCCTTGTATCACAGTATGCTTGCTCCGACTATCTTCAGTGATGTAGACGGTTCTTATCGGGGTGCCGATAAACAGATTCATCAGACAAACGGATGGGTGAATTACAGTACTTTTTCTTTGTGGGATACCTATCGTGCTTCTCACCCGTTGTTTACTTATACCGAACCGGAACGTACCAATGACATGATTAAGACGTTCCTGGCCTTTTATGAGCAACACGGACGTTTGCCGTTGTGGCCGTTGTGGGGAGCGGAAACCGAAATGATGATCGGTTATCATGCAGTACCGGTAATTGTAGATGCTTATTTGAAAGGTATCGGTGATTTCGACGCTGAAAAGGCATTGGAAGCTTGTGTAGCGTCAGCTGATATGGATAGTTACCGTGGAGTAGGTCTCTATAAGAAATACGGTTACATACCTTATAACTCTGCCATCAAAGGCGAAGAAAACTGGTCGATGTCCAAATCTCTGGAATATGCTTACGATGATTACTGTATTGCTCGCATGGCCGAAAAGATGGGAAAGACAGACATTGCCAAGCGTTTCTATGACCGTTCTCAGAATTATCGCAAACTCTTCAATCCGGAAACCGGGTTCATGCAGCCGAAGGATGATAAGGGAAAATTCATTCCTGATTTCAATCCGGATGATTACACAGAATATATCTGCGAAAGTAATGCTTGGCATTACCTCTGGTCTGTACAACAGGATCCGAAAGGCCTGATGGAATTGCTGGGTGGACAAGACAAGTTTGAGGAGAAACTGGACAGCATGTTTACCCATCATCCGGCAGCCGATGAGGAATTACCGATATTCAGTACCGGTATGATCGGTCAGTATGTTCACGGAAATGAACCCAGCCATCATGTGATTTATCTGTATAATCTGACTCGTAGTCCGTGGAAGACTCAACAGTATGTAGCTAAGGTGATGCAGGAACTTTATCTGAATGAACCGGGTGGTATCTGCGGTAACGAAGACTGCGGACAGATGTCGGCATGGTATGTCTTCAGTGCGATGGGATTCTATCCGGTAGACCCGGTAAGCGGACAGTATGAAATGGGTACACCGCTTTTCCCGGAACTGAAACTGCATCTCAGCAACGGAAAGACCTTTACTGTTCTGGCTCCGAATGTCAACAAGCAGAATATCTATGTGCAGTCTGTCAAGGTGAACGGTCAGGTTTACGACAAGACTTACCTGACTCACCAGCAGATTATGGATGGTTCGACGGTAGAATTCGAGATGGGTCCTCAACCGAAGAAATGAAACGATTCTTTGTAAGTAAGTTATGAAAAATACATTGAAATTCAATAATAATCGGGCGGTCCGCTACCTGGCTGTACTTTTGGTCGCAGGGGGAGGCTGGTTGACCGCCTGTACACCTGCCGAACAGGTTACGGTGGATTACACCGTTTATGTGGACCCGTTCATCGGAACCGGCGGACACGGACATACTTTCCCGGGACCGGTTGTTCCGCGGGGTATGGTACAACCTGGTCCGGATACCCGTCTCTATGATTGGGATTCCTGTTCCGGTTATTATTATAACGATTCGACTATCAATGGTTTTTCTCATAACCGTTTGAGCGGTACAGGGTGTTGCGATTACGGAGATGTCCTGTTGATGCCGACGGTAGGAGAGCAACGTTATGAACCGACTGGTTCGGCCAGTCAGCAGATGGCCTATTGTTCTGCTTTCTCACACGAAAAGGAAGTGGCTGTGCCGGGATATTATTCCGTATTTCTGGACCGTTATCAGGTACAGGCTGAACTGACTTCGACCACCCGTGCGGCTATCCATCGCTATACTTTCCCGGAAAGTACGGAAGCGGGCTTTATCCTCGATTTGGATTATAGCCTTCAGCGGCAGATTAACCGGGATATGGTGATTGAAATCCTGAACGATTCTACCATTCAAGGCCATAAGCGGACTATCTACTGGGCATTCGACCAGCCGATTTATTTCTATATGCAGTTCTCGAAACCTTTCACGACCCATACGTTGGTGACGGATTCGGCTGCATTGGACAAGGGAGGAGAGCTCTTGCCGCAGATGAAGGCCTTGCTCCGTTTCGACCGTACCCAGGCCGATGAACAGGTGTTGGTGAAAGTAGGTCTGTCTTCTGTCGATGCGGCAGGTGCAAAGGCTAATGTGGAACAGGAAATTCCGGACTGGGATTTTGAGAAAGTACGTCAGGCGGCTCATGAAGCCTGGAACAAGGAACTGGCTGCCATTGATGTGAAGACAACCTTGGATGATCATCGGACCATCTTCTATACCGGTATGTACCATGCCATGATTGCACCGACGGTATTTACAGATGTCGATGGACGTTACTTTGGTATGGACCATCAGGTTCATCAGGTAGAGCCGGGAGAGGAGTATTATACCATCTTCTCGTTGTGGGATACCTTCCGTGCCGTTCATCCGTTACTGTCCATTATCCATCCGGAACTGAACGAGGCCTTTATCCGTTCGTTAATCAAGAAGAGTGAAGAGGGAGGTATTTTCCCGAAGTGGGATATGGCTTCCAATTATACGGGAACGATGATTGGTTATCATGCCGTTTCGCTGATTGCGGATGCCTATACCAAAGGTTACCGGAATTTCGATGTGCAGAAAGCTTACAAGGCTTCGCTTCGGGCTGCCGAATACGATACAACCGGTATCAAATGTCCGGACTGGATGATTCCGTATGTCATGCCGAAAGCCCGTTATTACAAGAACACAATCGGCTATGTACCTTGCGACAAGGATAACGAAGCGGTGGCCAAGGCATTGGAATATGCTTACGATGACTGGTGTATCGCTGTTCTGGCTAAGGAACTGGGCGATTCGGCCAACTATCAGAAATACCAGAACTTTGCCAAGGGGTATCAGACCTATTATGACAAGCAGACGGGGTTCATGCGTGGACTGGATTCGCAACGGAAATGGCGCGAACCGTTCAATCCGAATGCTTCCAATCATCGGAATGATGATTATTGCGAAGGAAATGCCTGGCAATGGAGTTGGTTTGTTCCGCACGATCCGGAAGGGTTGATGGAACTGGTAGGTGGACGTGATGAGTTTGTGCGTAAGTTGGATGAACTCTTTACAACCGATGCAAAACTGGAAGGAGAAGAAGTTTCTGCGGATATTTCCGGACTGATTGGTCAGTATGCACATGGTAACGAACCAAGTCACCACATCACGCATTTCTATAATTATGCGGGCTATCCGTCGAAGACTCAGGAACTGGTGGATAAGGTGTTGCAGACTCTTTATTTTGATGATCCGAATGGACTGTCAGGTAATGAAGATTGCGGACAGATGTCTTCCTGGTATATATTGAATGCCATGGGATTCTATCAGGTATGTCCGGGTAATCCGGTTTATTCCATCGGTCGTCCGCTTTTCGATGAGGTGACGATTCATTTGCCGAACGGTAAGGACTTCCGGATTCAGGCAAAAAACAATTCATTGAAAAACAAATATGTGAAGTCGGCTGTACTGAACGGAAAAGTTTTGGAGAAACCTTTCTTTACACACCAGGAACTGGTAGAAGGCGGTACATTGGTTTTCGAAATGACAGATCAGCCTGCTGAATGGAATTCAATTAAATAAACAATAGACGCTATGAAAAAATTATTCATGTTAGCATGTTTGCTGTCTTTGGCTCTTTGGGTGAAGGCAGCAAAGGATTACACCCAGTATGTCAATCCGATGATGGGTACTGAGTCAACTTTCGAGTTGTCTACAGGAAATACGTATCCGGTCATAGCTATGCCGTGGGGAATGAATTTCTGGACTCCCCAGACAGGTAAGATGGGCGATGGCTGGCAGTATATGTACACGGCTACCAAAATCCGTGGGTTCAAACAGACTCACCAGCCGAGTCCGTGGATTAACGATTTCGGGCAGTTCTCGTTGATGCCGGTAGTAGGAAAACCGGAATTTGATGAGAACAAACGTGCCAGCTGGTTCTCTCATAAAGGAGAGGAAGCACATCCGTATTATTATAAGGTATATCTGGCCGATTATGATATAGTGACCGAAATGGTTCCTACGGACCGTGCGGCCATGTTCCGTTTCACTTTCCCTGAAACAGAAGATTCTTATGTGGTTATCGATGCGTTCGATAAAGGTTCTTCCATTACGGTCATTCCGCAGGAAAACAAGATTGTAGGTTATTCTACCAAGAACAGTGGTGGCGTACCCGATAACTACAAGAACTATTTCGTGGTAGTGTTCGACAAACCGTTTACTTATCAGGCTACCTTTTCCGATTCTACTCTGCATGAAAAGGTGCTGGAACAGACCGGTAATCACACCGGAGCCGTTGTCGGTTTCAAGACGGCCAAAGGTGAAAAGGTGCATGCCCGTGTAGCCTCTTCCTTCATCAGCTTGGAACAGGCGGAACTGAACCTGAAAGAATTGGGTACTGATAATCTGGAAACATTGGCACAGAAAGGTAAGGATGCCTGGAACGATGTGTTAGGCCGCATTGAGGTAGAAGGAGGTACACTGGATCAGTACCGTGTGTTCTATACCTGTCTGTATCGTTCCTTGCTGTTCCCGCACAAGTTCTATGAAATCGACGCGAACGGTCAGGTGGTTCACTACAGCCCGAACAACGGTCAGGTATTGCCGGGATATTACTATACCGGTACCGGTGTATGGGATACATTCCGTTGCCTGTTCCCGTTGCTGAACCTGTTCTATCCGTCAGTGAATAAGGAAATGCAGGAAAGCTTCCTGAATGCTTACCGTGAAAGCGGTTTCTATCCGGAATGGTCAAGCCCGGGTCATCGTGGATGTATGGTGGGTAACAATACGGCTTCTGTATTGGCCGATGCTTACCTGAAAGGGGTTTGCGTGGATGATACCAAGACCATGTGGGAAGGTCTGATGGCTGCCGTAAATGGTGTACATCCTACAGTCAGTTCATCCGGCCGTCTGGGCTATGAATATTACAACAAGTTGGGTTATGTGCCTTACGATGTGAAAATCAACGAAAATGCGGCACGTACCCTGGAATATGCATACGATGACTGGTGTCTGTATCAGTTGGCCAAGAAACTGGATAGACCGAAGAAGGAAATCAATCTGTTCGCCAAACGTGCCATGAACTACAAGAACCTGTTCGACCCTGAAACCAAACTGATGCGTGGTAAGAATGCGGACGGTACGTTCATGAAACCTTTCTCTCCGCTGAAGTGGGGAGATGCCTTTACGGAAGGTAACAGTTGGCATTATACCTGGTCTGTCTTCCACGACCCGCAAGGACTTATCGACCTGATGGGGGGTAAGGAGATTTTCGTACAGATGATGGATTCTGTCTTTAATGTACCACCTTTGTTCGATGACAGTTATTACGGTTTCGTGATCCATGAAATCCGTGAAATGACAGTGATGAACATGGGTAACTATGCGCACGGCAACCAGCCTATCCAGCACATGATTTATCTGTATAATTATGCCGGTCAGCCGTGGAAGGCCCAGTACTGGTTGCGTCAGGTAATGGACCGGATGTACACTCCGACTCCGGACGGCTATTGCGGTGACGAGGATAACGGACAGACATCTGCCTGGTATGTATTCTCGGCTATGGGCTTCTATCCGGTTTGTCCGGCATCCGACCAGTATGTGTTGGGCGCTCCGCTCTTCAAGAAAGCCACTCTGCATTTCGAGAACGGTAAATCGATGGTTATTGAAGCTCCGGCCAACTCGGACACCAACATTTACCTGAACAAGCTTCAAATCAACGGTCAGGAAAGTACAAAGAATTACATTGATTTCGAGACTTTGCGGAACGGTGGACGTATGGAATGCGAAATGACAGACCGTCCGAACATGCAGCGTGGGGTGAACGATGCGGACTTCCCGTATTCATTCACCAATGAATTGAAGAAAAAATAATCTGATTGTTTCTATTGCCCCGTACTTTACCGTAGGGTACTGTGATGGGTTACATTTTTTGATTTGATATGAATGAGTCTTCTGCTTGGTGAAGTGGAAGGCTCATTTTTTTCGGAGGAGTGGAAGACTGTAAAGCAGTAAATAGATATACAGGTATGAGGCTTTGGGGAACGTCTGTTCAAGCCAGGAAAACATCCGTTTATTTTGATTGAAACGAACGGACATCTCTATCAAAACATGCTCATGTTTTTAATGAAACGTCTAGATGTTTTGTTTATTGTTTGTTTTGTTAATTACTATTAATATTAGTAGTATTACTAATGTATTTAGTAGTTTGTCCGGATATTTTTATATCTTTGTGTAGTACTTACCTTAAATCATCTGTTTATGAAGAATTTGACGGCAAAAGAAGAAGAGATAATGAATATCTTATGGACGGAAGGACCTTTGTTTATCCGTGAGATGTTAGCCTTTTATCCGGAACCGAAACCCCATTACAATACGGTAGCTACTTTGGTAAAACTATTGGTAGAAAAAGGTTTTGTCAGCTATCGAACTTTTGGAAATACTTATCGTTACGAGGCAAAAATAACAGAAAAGGAATATAAGGGTTCAACTATCGGGCAGATTGTTTCCCAATATTTCGATAATTCCTATGCCAAGGTTGTTTCCCAGTTTATTGAGGATGAGAAAATTGATTTGGAAGAGCTGAAGCAACTGATAGCTCAGATAGAGCAGGGGAAGACTGACCGTAAATCTTGAACCTATGATTGCCTTTTTCATCTATATGCTGAAAAGCTCGTTCTGTTTGGCATTGCTCTACGGATTTTATAAGTTGTTTTTTGCTTCCACCACCCGTTTTTCATTAAACCGCTGGATATTGGTAGGCGGTATGTTGACCTGTCTGTTATTGCCTTTCGCTTCTTTGGAACTGGAACGTGAGCCTTTGGTGCACTCTCCTTTCATACTTATGGAAGAATGGCAGGAAGAATGGGAGCAATCTGTTTCGGGAACATTGGCTACAGGTATGACAGAGAGATCTCAGAAGGAAAATGGTTACGAGGGATGGTCTATGTTGTTTGTGGGGATTTATCTGTCGGGGTGTATCTTCGTCTTTTTACAATGGATAGCAGGATATATCCGTCTGTTCCGTTGGATAAATCGGCATGAATATAAGGTATGGAATGGCTTGCGATGGGTTTTGTATGACATTCCCGTCCGTTCTTTCAGTTGGGGAAGATATATCGTCATAAACCGTCGGGAGTACGAGGAGCATTCTCCGGTCTGTCTGCATGAAGAGATGCATTGCCGGTACGGACATTGTTATGACAATCTGCTGATACAGTTTGTCTTAATCTTTCATTGGTGGAATCCATTGGTGTGGAAACTGAAGCATGAACTCAATGGTGTTCATGAATATCAGGCCGATGAAGGCGTTTTGAATCAAGGCATCGATGCAAAAACATATCAATTATTATTGGTGAGGAAGGCAGTAGGCTCAAGGCTCTACTCTATGGCTTGCGGTTTTACTCACAGTTCACTTAAAAAACGTATATCTATGATGTCGAAAAAAAGAAACAGTAAATGGGTCCGGCTGCGTGTCTTGTTGGCCGTACCTTTGGCAGCGGGGGTAGTGTATACCTTTGCAAGACCGGAAATGAAAAAGACTGTGGCTGATTATAGCGCGGTTCTTGAAATGAAGAATCAAGGGAAAGAAATCCCTGGACTGACGATGGAAGGTGTAGAACAGCAGAAGGTGTCAGATAACTTGATGGCTGATTATATTTCGTCGGAAAAGGCGTACATTCTGGAATTGTATTGTAACCAGCGGAATCAGTTCCTTTTCGGTCCCGAAAATCGTACAATGGAGAAAATCTTTGTGGATGATGAGACGATGATGGATGAGGCAAAGAAGCAGTTGAAAGACTCTTTCGTCAAATTATATTCAGAACAGAAAGAGAAAATGTTTCCCATCGTTGTCCGTATTGTAGCCGACCGAAATGCGAAGATGGGAGCGATTACTGCCGCCAAGCAGAAACTGATACAAGCGTATGAAGTGGCTAGACGGGAGCTTTCGGAAACTTATCCTCGGGAGTTGGTGGATGAATGCCTGATTCCTCGTTTCTACTATGCTTCTCCGAAAGCATTTGCCGATGTACCGGCGGGTGTATCCGATAAGAGTATTCCGTTGCCTGGATATGAAATCCGATTTATTGTGGATAATGTAGAGGTCGGTGAGTTAAAGGATTTTTCGCTGGATGAACTCTCATCGAAAATAGAGCAGATATGTACTAATAATGATTCTGAAAATATTGTCGTTTCGTTGAAGATACCTTCGGATGCTTCCGAGGGGGTAGTGTATGATATCAAGCAGATATTGCGCAAAGGATATATGCTTCGGTTAAACCTTGTGCAAGGTTTACAGAACTGACAGGAATAGGATAACAGATATTCGAGAGTAGGACCGGATAAAATAAAAAAGGAGGCATTCGCCTCCTTTTTTATTTATGCTATGAATGATTGTTCATGCTTATTTGTCGCCACGAATAGCTGCGATACCCGGCAGAATCTTACCTTCGATAGCTTCCAGCAAAGCACCACCCCCTGTAGAGATGTAAGATACCTGGTCAGCCATACCGAACTTGTTGATGCAAGCTACAGAGTCACCACCACCGATCAAAGAGAAGGCACCTTCCTTAGTTGCTTCAGCGATTGCTTCAGCGATTGCTTTAGAACCACCTGCGAAGTTATCCATTTCGAATACACCGGCAGGACCGTTCCACAGGATAGTCTTGGCACCCTTGATGGCAGCCTTGAATTCTTCGCGAGTCTTAGGACCTGCATCCAGACCCATCCATCCGTCAGGAATATTCTTGTCGTCGCAAACCTGAGTGTTGGCATCGTTAGCGAACTTGTCGGCAGCGATACAGTCACAACCCAATACCAGGTTTACACCTTTATCTTTAGCTTTTGCGATGATATCAAGAGCCAACTGAAGTTTGTCATCTTCTACCAGTGAGTTACCGATCTTACCGCCCTGAGCTTTAGCGAATGTGAATGCCATACCACCACACAGAATCAGGTTATCAACCTTATCCATCAGGTTTTCGATGATACCAATCTTAGTAGATACCTTAGAACCACCCATGATAGCGGTGAACGGACGTTTGATGTCTTTCAATACGTTGTCAACAGCCTGTACTTCTTTTTCCATCAGGTAGCCCAACATCTTGTGGTCTGCGTCGAAGTAGTCGGCGATAACAGCTGTAGAAGCGTGTTTACGGTGAGCAGTACCGAATGCGTCCATTACGTAGCAGTCAGCGTATGAAGCCAATGTCTTGGCAAATTCTTTCTGAGAAGCCTTCATTGCCTTCTTGGCATCTTCGTAAGCAGGATCTTCTTTTTCGATACCTACAGGTTTACCTTCTTCTTCCGGATAGAAACGGAGGTTTTCCAGCAACAGAACTTCACCCGGTTTCAAGGCTGCGGCAGCTTCCTGAGCTTTAGCGCAATCCGGAGCGAACTGAACCGGAGTACCCAGAGCAGCAGCAACGGCGTCAACAATCTGGCTCAAAGAATATTTAGCGTTTACTTTACCTTTTGGCTTACCCATGTGTGACATGATAATCAATGCACCACCGTCTGCCAGGATTTTCTTCAAAGTAGGCAGAGCACCACGGATACGAGTATCATCTGTAATTTTACCTTCTTCGTTCAAAGGAACATTGAAGTCTACACGAACGATTGCCTTTTTACCGGCGAAGTTGAATTTGTCAATTGTCATCATAATCTCAATATTTTTATTAAAGTGTTTTTAATCGGATATTTGATAGCACTGCAAAGTTAAGAAAAAAATGTAACAGGCGTGACTTTGAAGAAATTATTTTCGTGTGATGTGTTATTTTATCTGAATATCAGTGACCGGAAGGAAAAAAAGGCCATCTGTCTATGGTGAAAAAAGACAGATGGCCGACAATTTATCAGATAAATTATTTAGAAATGATAGTTCAGACTCAAGCCGAAGACCTTGTTGGTACGGCTATAGACATCGGTACCCGGCATACCGGTTCCGTTGTAGTTGGCAGATGTCTTGGTATAGTCGTCGTAGGTAGTCCAGAAATAGGCGATGTCCAGGCTCAGGGCATCATTCAGACGAGCTCTGGCTCCGAATCCCAGGGAGTAGGAACTGCAATAGAAGCTGGTATCGGTCTGGAAGTCGTCACTCAGTCCGTAATTGGTTTTCTGGAAACCACCACTGATGGTCAGGTATTTGATGACATCCCATTCGATACCGGCCAGGTATTCGTGGGTACCGTGCTTCAAGGTCTTCTGGCGGTCGTTGAGCATACCTGCCCGTTTGTCGTCGAAGAAGTGGTATTCTACCGAGGCACGCAGGGTAGGCAGGATTTCGTAACCGGCGGCCACGCTCAGGAAAGCCGGAATGTCGCTCGGAGTCTGTTCACCGTCGGCGTAGGGTTTGATGACCGCTTCCGGAGTGCCGACCGGTACTTCCAGTTTGTTGGTTTTGTTTTCGATGTTCAGGTTGGTCTGGAATTCGTACTTGGCCGCCAGGTTCCAACGTCCCAGTTTCGCATCCAGGCCGATGATAGGCGTCAGTCCCCATCCGCTTTGGTCGCAATCCAGTTCAAGATTAGTTAAAGCCATTCCTCCGAATTCTTCTTTCATCTGAGCTTTCAGATAACCTTCATATCCGCTTTTTACGTAGTTCATACGTCCTCCTATAAAGGCACTTAACCAGTTGTTGAAACGGTAACTTACGCCTAGCTGTACACCGTAAATGTATTGCTTACCGTCCATGGCACTATTGATTTCATACATATCCGGAGTTACGGGTTTTCCTACCAGGCCTGTCAACTGGGCATTGGTATAGATACCTCCGATAGCTAGTGCATCGAACATCGGAAGTCCGTTGTCGAACGAGGCCTTTCCACCTCCTCCGGTGATGGCGAACGAAGCAGAAATGACCCATTTGTCTTTCTTGTAGGCTCCATGGAAACTCGGGATGATGGGGGCAGAGGCAGTACCTTTATAATAACGTTCGGTTGTATTTCCGTCCAAAGTCCAGAGTGGGGAAGTGGCTAGGATTTCGCGGGTCTGGTAGGCGCTTTGTCCGGTAAGTGACAGATGAAATCCGTCTTCAGGCAGGAAGGCCAGACCGGCCGGGTTGCTATAGACACCGTCTACATCGATGGAAGCTCCACGGGCTACCATGCGCAAGAAAGCGGCATTCTGGTTGGTATTGGTTAAGTAATCTCCGGCAAAGGTTGGAATTGAAACGATTAGTGACGCTGCACCAATCAATAGATTTTTTTTCATTAGAAACATAAATTAGCGTTAATGGCCGCAAAATTAATGTTTAATAGCACATCAAGCAACGGTTTGTGCAATTATTTTCGAGTGGATGCTTTTAAATGGAATAATTTCAAGTGAAACAATGTGTTTAAGGCTCTCTTTGAGATAACCGGATTGCGTAGGCAACGGATATTCTTCTTTGAGACTTTCAGTAGGCTTTTCGCTGGATTTTCTTATCTTTGGAACCTGAAAACAATGCTTTATGATGTATTCGCGGAAAGAAATCTGGCAAGTGACTTATCCCATTCTGTTGGGTCTGTTGGCACAGAATGTAATCAATGTAACCGATACGGCTTTTCTAGGTCATGTCGGTGAGGTGGCCTTAGGCGCTTCGGCGATGGGTGGCCTGCTTTATATCTGTATCTATACCGTGGCTTTCGGGTTCAGTATCGGTTCTCAGATTCTGATAGCCCGGCGAAACGGGGAGCAGAACTACCGGAATGTGGGGCCTATCATGTGGCAAGGTTCTGTTTTCAGTCTGATGATGGCGGCGGCATTGCTGGTGTTGATGTATGTATCTGCCCGCCCGTTGATTCGGGTGTTGATTTCATCGGATGCTATCTTTGAAGCGACGTATGAGTTTTTTACCTGGCGCATCTGGGGGTTCCTGTTCGCTTTCCTGAATGTGATGTTCCGGGCGTTGTATATCGGCATTACGCAGACGAAAGTCTTGACCTGGAGTGCCGTAGTGATGGCAGTGGTCAATGTTTTCCTGGATTATGTCCTGGTGTTCGGTGAATGGGGATTTCCGGAAATGGGGGTACGGGGAGCGGCATTGGCTTCTGTCATTGCGGAGGCCTCCTCTTTGCTTTTCTACCTGTTATATACTTATTATAAGGTAGACCGGAAAAAATATGGGTTGAATCATTTCGGACGGTTGGATATGGAGCTGGTGTTCCGTATCTTGCGGATTTCGGCATTCACGATGGTACAATATTTTCTGGCAATGGCTATCTGGTTTGTTTTCTTTATGGCATTGGAACGTCTGGGGCAACGGGAACTGGCCATTGCCAACATTGTGCGGAGTGTGTATGTGGTCATGCTTATTCCGGTACAATCTCTTTCTACGACAGCCAATTCTCTGGTAAGTAATCTGATTGGGGCAGGAGGAACCTCCCATGTCCTGCAACTCCTGCATAAGATAGCGCGGATGTCTTTCCTGATTATGGTGGTCTGTGTGGTGCTTTGTGTGGTATTCCGGCGGCTGGTCCTTTCGGTCTATACCGGAGATGCGACCTTGGTGGCCGAGGCGGTACCTTCGCTTTATGTGATATGTGGAGCCATGTTGTTGGCTTCGTTTGCCTTTGTTTATTTCAACGGTATCTCGGGTACGGGAAATACTCAGGCTGCTCTGGTACTGGAAATTGTGGTTCAGGTGTTCTATGCGCTTTATGTCATAGGGGTGGGGATGGTACTCCGTGCTCCGGTGGAAATCTGTTTCACGACCGAGTTGGTTTATTACGTTCTGATGCTGGGGCTCAGCCTTGTTTATCTGAAAAAAGCAAAATGGCAGAATAAAAAGATTTGAGCGAAAGGAATTTTTTGTAATTTTGCACCTTGATTCAAAATGCGCTTGTTGCGCGGTAAACAGCTGATAATAAAAACTGAAAATATATGTTCGATAATTTAAGTGAAAGACTAGAACGGTCGTTCAAGATATTGAAAGGTGAAGGTAAGATTACCGAAATCAATGTTGCGGAGACCTTGAAAGATGTGCGTCGTGCCCTGTTGGATGCCGATGTGAACTATAAAGTTGCTAAAAGCTTTACAGATACGGTAAAGGAGAAGGCCTTGGGACAGAACGTACTTACGGCGGTGAAGCCGAGCCAGTTGATGGTGAAGATTGTACACGATGAATTGACCAAGCTGATGGGTGGCGATACCGCCGAAATCGAGTTGAAGAACCGTCCGGCCGTTATCCTGATGTCCGGTCTGCAGGGTTCCGGTAAGACTACGTTCTCCGGTAAGCTGGCCCGTATGCTCAAGACCAAGAAGAACCGCAAGCCGTTGCTGGTAGCTTGTGACGTATACCGTCCGGCCGCTATCGAACAGCTGAAGGTGTTGGGTCAGCAGGTGGAGGTACCTGTTTATTGTGAGCTGGATAGTAAGGATCCTGTTCAGATTGCTCTGCATGCCATCCAGGAAGCCAAGGCAAAAGGATATGACCTGGTGATTGTCGATACCGCCGGTCGTCTGGCCATCGATGAGCAGATGATGAATGAAATCGAGGCCATCAAGAACGCCATCAATCCGGATGAAACATTGTTTGTTGTAGATGCTATGACCGGTCAGGATGCCGTGAATACCGCCCGTGAGTTCAACGAACGTCTGGATTTCAACGGTGTCGTACTGACCAAGTTGGATGGTGATACCCGTGGTGGTGCCGCCTTGTCTATCCGTACCGTGGTGAACAAGCCTATCAAGTTCGTGGGTACCGGCGAGAAGCTGGATGCTGTTGACCAGTTCCATCCGGCACGTATGGCCGACCGTATCTTGGGTATGGGTGATATCGTTTCATTGGTAGAACGTGCCCAGGAACAATACGATGAAGAAGAAGCCAAACGTCTGCAGAAGAAAATCCAGAAGAACCAGTTCGATTTCAACGATTTCCTGACCCAGATTCATCAGATCAAGAAGATGGGTAACCTGAAGGAACTGGCTTCCATGATTCCGGGCGTAGGAAAGGCTATCAAGGATATCGATATCGACGACAATGCGTTCAAGAGTATCGAGGCCATCATCTACTCCATGACTCCGCAGGAACGTACGCATCCGGAAATTCTGAACGGAAGCCGCCGTACCCGTATCGCCAAAGGTAGTGGTACCAGCATTCAGGAAGTGAACCGCCTGCTGAAGCAGTTCGACCAGACCCGTAAGATGATGAAGATGGTAACGGGTAGCAAAATGGCCGGTATGATGCAGAAGATGAAGAAGAAATAATTCCGTTCGAAGTATCGGATAAGATAGACGAGGAGAGAAGATTCCGTATCGGGGTTTTCTCTCCTCGTTCGTTTATCGGGTATTATTCCTCGTTCCGGTTCCGGATAGAGCAGGTATTTCTTCCGCAAGGTCCGGTACTTGTCCAGGTCGGCCTGCCAGGCAGAGCGGATTCCGGTTTCGTCTTTTCCTTCCAGGATGTCCAGACGTACCTGGTCGGTTCCCATCAGCAGGTCGAAGAAACGGGAACGGCTGAAGAATTTGTCTCCTTGCCCGGCTTTCCGGTAGGCTTGGTAGAATCGGAGGACGTACTCCAACGAGAATCCGGCGGGGGGAGTCGTCTGGCGCAGGTCGAGTCCGTAGCAGGTCTTTCCGTTCTGTAGCGGATTCTTGTCAGATCCGGCCGTCGGCTTCGGTACGAACGAGTAGGGGAAATCCCGTGTAACGGGGCTCCCGACAACCTGGAAGGGGTTTGCCGTCCCTCTTCCCACGCTGACAGGAGTTCCTTCGAAGGGACACAGGGAAGGATAGAGGGCAATGGCCTGGTCGTTCGGTAGGTTGGGCGAGGGCTTTACCGGGAGCGAATACGGTTGGCCGTGTTGCCATCCGCTTACCGGAACGACGGTCAGCTCACACCGGAGTCCGTTTCCCAGCCAGCCTTCTCCGTTCATCATCCGGGCCAGTTCTCCGATGGTACATCCGTGCAATACCGGAATGGGGAACATGCCCACAAAGCTCTTGTAGCCGTTTTTCAGCACCGGTCCGTCGATGTAGTCGCACGGGTTGGGGCGGTCCAGCAGGAGGAGGGGCTTGTGTTGCTCGGCGCAGGCCTGCATCACATAATATAATGTGCTGATGTAGGTATAGAAGCGGGCGCCCACATCCTGGATGTCGAACACCACCCAGTCCGTCCGTTGCAATTGTTCCGGTTGAGGCTTCTTGTTCTTCCCGTATAGGGAATAGATGGGTACACCGGTACGGGCATCTTTCCCGTTCCGGACCGTTTCGCCCGCATCGGCCGTCCCTCGGAATCCGTGCTCCGGGGCCAGTATCTGTACGGGGCGTATGCCCAGGGCGCAAAGTGTGTCCAGCAGGTGTGTTTCTCCTATCCGCGAGGTCTGGTTCACTACCAGGGTAATCCGTTTCCCCTTCAGAAGCGGGAGATAGGCTTCCGTCCGGTCGGCTCCGGTGCGCAGGTCTTCTCCGTAGGCGGTCGTAACGGCCAGCCCGAAAATCCATATCCATGCGAGGAGGTATGTACAGAGATGTTTCATAGTGCTTTGTCCTTTTATAACGTTCTGGTAGACAAAGATAGACGATTTCCGGATGACGGCAAGCGTTCGGGAATTTTTTTGAATCGGATGCGGATATTTTTGAATCTGTTCCCGTAAGTTTTGAACCGGAAGAATTCCGTTGGTATTTTTCCGATTATTTTTTATATCTTTGTTATCACGATAGCTAAAAATACGCTTACATCCGTAGTGATAAAAAGTAAAAAAAGGAAAAGTATATGAATCCGTATGCAATCATAGACAAGTATTATCCGTTGGATAATGAACTGAAACATATTCTGGTAACTCATAGCCGTTCGGTAGCCGATAAGGCTTTGGCTATGGCTCGGAAACATCCGGAACTCGAGCTCGATATACCCTTTATTGAAGAGGCGGCCATGCTTCACGACATCGGTATCTTCAAGACCGATGCCGATAAAATCTATTGCATGGGACATTATCCGTATATCTGTCACGGATACCTGGGAGCCGACCTGATGCGTGAGGAAGGCTTCCCGAAGCATGCGCTGGTGTGTGAACGGCATACGGGAGCCGGTCTGACACTACAGAGCATCATCAGCCAGGGGCTTCCGGTACCGCACAGGGAACTTGTGCCGGTCAGCCTGGAAGAGCAACTCATCTGTTTTGCCGACAAATTCTTCTCCAAAACCCATCTGGACCGTGAAAAGAGTGTGGAAAAGGCACGGAAAAGCATCCAGAAGTACGGAAAAGAGGGTCTGGACCGCTTCGATAACTGGTGCAGACTCTTTTTGTAGTCCTAAAAATACATTAAAAAGCCGGGCTTTTATGTTTATTTGAGTGAGATTGTGTACTTTTGTACGCACATTGCGTAAATATTTGATGATGACATCGTTTAAAAGAATAACATATCTGCTGACGGCTTTGTTTATTTTAGGATGTTCTTTTTCTTTCTATGCAGAGGCACAGCGTGTTAAGGGAAAGAGAGGACGTACACCTTCCAGCCTGTCAGTCTCGGATTCTATACAGGGAGATTCGTTATTGGTAGATTCGCTTGCATTGGATACGGTGGGGAGTGATACGGCAAAGAAAAAAGACCCGTTGGATGCCCCGGTGGTATACGAGGCGAGTGACTCCATCGTGTTTACCCGTGGAGGATTTGCCCACCTGTATGGAAACGGAAAGGTCAATTACCAGAATATCGAGTTGACTTCGGCCGTCATTACCATGAATATGGATAGCAGTACGGTATTTGCCCGCGGTGTGGAGGATTCTACAGGGGTGGCAACCGGAACGCCGGTCTTCAAGGATGGCGAAACGCCGTACGAATCTGAAATCATGCGCTATAACTTCAAGACGAAGAAAGGTTTCATCAATAGCATTATCACTCAGCAGGGTGAAGGGTATGTGACCAGTGAGGAGGCCAAGAAGGGTCCGAACGACGAGATTTACATGCGTCACGGAAAATATACCACGTGCGACGACCATGAGCATCCGCATTTTTACCTGAAACTATCGATGGCGAAGGTGCGCCCGAAGAAGAATGTAGTATTCGGTCCGGCCCAGCTGGTGGTAGAGGATGTGCCTCTTCCCATTGCCGTGCCTTTCGGTTTCTTCCCGTTCAACAGCAGCTATTCTTCCGGTTTCATCATGCCGACCTACGGTGATGAAATGAACCGTGGTTTCTACCTGCGTGACGGTGGTTATTATTTTGCCATCAGCGACCGGATGGACCTGAAAGTGCTGGGCGAAATCTTTACGAAAGGTTCGTGGGGACTTTCGGCGGCTTCCAATTATAACAAGCGTTACAAGTATAGCGGTACATTCAATGCCAGTTACCTGGTGACGAAGACCGGTGACAAGGGGATGCCGGACTATGCGGTATCGAAGGACTTCAAGATTCAGTGGAGCCACCGTCAGGACGCGAAGGCCAATCCGAACAGTACCTTCTCGGCCAGTGTGAACTTCGCCACCAGTAGTTACGATAAGTCTAACCTGAGCAGCCTTTACAATCCGCAACAATATTCGCAGAATACCAAGGCTTCCAGTGTGAGCTACTCACGTAACTTTCCGGAAATCGGTCTGAATATCTCCAGTACCTTCAACATTACGCAGAATACGCGCGACTCCTCAGTGTCGATGACCCTTCCGGATGTCAACATCGCGTTGAACCGTATCTATCCGTTCAAGCGGAAAAAGGCGGCAGGTAACGAACGCTGGTACGAGAAGATTTCGTTGCAATATACCGGAAGTATGACGAATAAGGTAGATACGAAGGACAATCTGCTTTTTAAGACCCCGATGCGTCAGTGGGTGAACGGTATGCAGCATAAGATTCCGGTGACGGCTACCTTTACCTTGTTCAAATACATCAATCTGGTTCCGTCGTTCAACTATACCGAGCGGTGGTACCTGAACAAGATTACCCGAAGCTACGACCCGAGTCCGGCTTCTACAGACCATGTGAAACGGGATACCGTCAGCGGTTTCTACCGGTTGTACGACTATAACCTGGCTTTGCAGATGAATACCAAGCTTTATGGTATGTACAAGCCGTTGTTCATGAAGAGTAAGGAAATCCAGATACGTCACGTGTTCTCTCCTTCGGTAAGTTACACGTATACCCCGAATTTCGGAGCTTCGCGTTACGGATATTACGATACGTATACGTATACGGATGAAGACGGTGAGGTACGTACCGTAGAGTATTCTCCATTTGAAGGAATGAGTTACGGAGTTCCTGGAAAGACGATGTCCCAGAACATCAGTTTCTCGGTGGATAATAACCTGGAGATGAAAATGAAGTCGGATAAGGATACAACGGGCTATCGGAAAATCAGTCTGATTGACCAGTTGGGTGCTTCGCTTTCTTACGATATGGCGAACAAGAAGTGGAGTGACCTGAGTATGAACGTACGTCTGAAATTGACCAAATCGTATACCTTCAATATGAACGCTTCGTTCGCGACGTACGCCTATCAGTTCGATGACCAGGGAAATGTGGTGGTAGGTGATCGTACCGAATGGTCGTACGGACGTTTCGGCCGTTTCCAGGGATATAGCGGTTCTTTCTCGTATACCCTGAATAACGATACGTTCAAGAAGCTGTTCGGCAAGTCGGAAGATAAGGGAGAAGACGATAAGAAGAAAGAAGAGTCCGAGGACGATGACAATGCGGAGAATGCAGAGCAGAAGGAAGAGGAAACCAATAATTCCGGTATGCGTAAGACGGAAAGTGCGGCGACGGATGCGGATGGTTACCTGGCCTTCAAGTTCCCGTGGAGCATCAGCTTGAGTTATAGCTACAGTATCCGTGAAGACCGGACGAAAGACATTAACATCAAGACAATGCGTTATCCGTATTCGTTGACCCATTCGTTGAATGTTTCGGGTAACTTCAAGATAGGTAGCCGATGGAACATGAACTATTCTACCGGTTATGATTTTACGACGAAGGAGATGTCAATGACGACGCTGAACATTACGCGTGACCTGCATTGCTTCAACATGAGTTGTGGTCTGGTATTCGGTCCGTTCACCTCGTACAACTTCTCTATCCGTGCCAACTCCAGTATGCTGACGGATGCCCTGAAGTGGGATCAGCGTAGTAATACGGGTAGTTCGGTTACGTGGTATTGATATCGCTTTCCGGAGATGTTTCTTCCCGGCATGCTTCATGCCGGAACAGGATATAAAAGTTGAGGCTGTCTGTAATCCATGAAGGAAACAGACAGCCTCTGTTATTATCGGGAAGTGATAGTGCTGATGATGGTTTATCCGCAACGTGAAGAACCGCAGGTCTTACAGATGAGGCAACCTTCCTGGTAAACCAAGGTTTCGTTGCCGCAATTCGGACATTTCACGCCTTTGGCTTCGGTACCGTCCTGAACATATTTCTTCAAGGCACGTTCCACACCGTTCTTCCAGGTGTTGATGTTCTCGCTATCCAATTGCAGGGAACCTACCAGTTTGATGACCTGGTCAATCGGCATCTGCCAGCGGAGGACGCCTGAAATCAGTTTCGCGTAGTTCCAGTATTCCTTGTTGAATTTCTCGGACAGGCCTTCGATGGTCATCTTGTAGCCTCGCTTGTTCTCGAACTGGAAGTCGTAGTGTTTTACGCCGTCCTCGTCGTAGTTCTTGATGATACGTCCGTGAGTGACTGATCTCGGCAACAGGATACCTTCTTCGTCGTCCTGCAGACCGGTAAAGATTTCGTAGGGACGTCCGTCGAGCAGACCCACGAAGGCCACCCATTTCTCCTTGTTGTTCTGGAAACGTACTACATCGGCTTCCAGTACTTTCGGACGTACTTCCACCACTTGCGGACGTTTGAGCAACTTGTCTACGGCAGCCGTATCGGCCTTCTTTTCTTCTTTCTTCTTGGTAGAGAGGAGTACACCGGCACGTGAACCGTCGCGGTAAACGGTACATCCTTTACATCCGGAACGCCAGGCTTCCACGTAGAGGCGGTTCACCAGTTCTTCGTCGACATTGTTCGGCAGGTTGATGGTGACGCTGATGGAATGGTCCACCCATTTCTGGATGCGTCCCTGCATCTTCACCTTCATCAGCCAGTCGACATCGTTCGACGTAGCTTTGTAATAAGGTGATTTGGCCACCAGTTCGTCTATTTCTTCCTGGGTATAGCGTTTGTCCGGATCGTATCCGTTGATTTTCATCCAGGTCAGGAACTTGTGATGGAAGACAATGTATTCTTCGAAAGCATCACCTGTTTCGTCGATGAAATCTATGTGGACGTTGGTATCGTTCGGGTTGACTTTCCGGCGGCGTTTGTATACCGGCATGAAGACAGGTTCGATACCCGAAGTAGTCTGTGTCATCAGGCTGGTGGTACCGGTCGGAGCGATGGTCAGACAGGCGATGTTCCGGCGTCCGTATTTCACCATTTCCTCGTACAGTTCCGGGTCGGCTTCTTTCAGGCGGTTGATGAACGGGTTGTTCTTTTCGCGTTCGGTATCGTAGATTTCGAAGGCACCGCGTTCCTTGGCCATGTTGATGGAGGAGCGGTAGGCCGCCAGTGCGATGGTCTTGTGTACCTTTTCAGAGAAATCGCTGGCTTCTTCGGTTCCGTAGCGTAATCCCATGGCGGCCAGCATGTCACCTTCTCCGGTGATACCTACTCCGGTACGGCGTCCCATACCCGACTTGCGGTAAATCTTTTCCCACAAGTGGCGTTCGGCACCTTTGACTTCGATGCTTTCCGGGTCGCTGTCAATCTTTTCCATGATTTTCTCGATTTTCTCCAGCTCCAGGTCGATGATGTCGTCCATGATGCGCTGAGCCAATGCGACGTGCTTCTTGAACAGATCGAAATCGAAATAGGCTTCCGGAGTGAACGGATTGACTACATACGAGTAAAGGTTGATGGCCAGCAGACGGCAGGAGTCATACGGACAAAGTGGAATTTCGCCGCACGGGTTGGTAGAAACCGTACGGAATCCCAGGTCGGCGTAGCAATCGGGCACCGATTCGCGAAGGATGGTGTCCCAGAAAAGTACGCCCGGTTCGGCCGATTTCCAGGCATTGTGGACAATCTTCTTCCACAAGGCGGCGGCATTGATTTCTTTCGTAACCGCGGGATGGTCGGAATCAATCGGGAATTGTTGGGTATAAGTCTGGTTGTCTACGGCGGCCTGCATGAAGGCGTCGTCCAGCTTTACCGAAACATTGGCACCCGTCACCTTGCCTTCCGTCATCTTGGCGTCGATGAAGGATTCCGAGTCCGGATGTTTGATGGATACGGTCAGCATAAGTGCTCCACGGCGTCCGTCCTGTGCCACTTCGCGGGTAGAGTTCGAATAACGTTCCATGAAAGGAACCAGACCGGTAGAGGTCAAGGCAGAGTTCTTTACCGGAGAACCTTTCGGACGGATGTGTGACAGGTCGTGACCCACACCTCCGCGTCGTTTCATCAGTTGCACCTGTTCTTCGTCGATGCGGATGATGGCACCGTAGGAGTCGGCCGAACCGTCCAGACCGATTACGAAGCAATTGGACAAGGAAGCTACCTGGAAGTCATTGCCGATACCGGTCATCGGACTTCCCTGAGGGATGATGTATTTGAAATGGTCGAACAAGTTGAACAATTCTTCCGCCTTGAGTCCGTTAGGGTATTTGGCTTCGATACGTGCCACTTCATTGGTGATGCGCCAGTGCATATCTTCCGGCGATTTCTCGTAGATATTCCCGAACGAATCTTTTACGGCGTATTTATTGACCCACACTCGTGCAGCCAATTCGTCTCCATTGAAATACTGCAACGAAGCGTTGAAGGCTTCGTCGTAGCTATACGTCTTTTTTTCCACGGTTGATATATTGATAATTGGTTTGTCGATTAAAGCAAAAGTGTAGAAGTTGTGCTTTCAATAACTACGACGGTACAAAGCTATAGATGTTTTTTCAATTCACAAAATAAAATCTCCGGAACTTACATGGACTATTTAAACTTTTCCAAAAAGCAAATTTAAAATGCTGATATACAACATACTATTTTTACAATGTTAATTAAAAGTTTTCCAAAACTGAAAACTTGCATAATTCAAAGTTTATGTTATGGCCTGTCAGAATGATGTCTTCTTCTGCCTGTTCCGGAGCATCCGGAGGAAATGGAAGTGCCTGTTTGTAGCCGCTTCGGACAGGACGGGGCCGGAGGTATGTTTTTTCGTTCCAAGGGTATGAAATTAGCTGAGATTTATGTAAGTTTGTAAGGAAATAAATCGAGTGAAAATGGAATCAATTAAAAACAGACGTACCATACGTAAGTATACGAGTCAGGACATCCCCGATTCGTTGTTGAATGAGTTGCTGGAAGAGGCTTTCCGTGCGCCCACAATGGGGAACATGCAGCTCTATAGTGTCATTGTAACCCGTGATTCGGCACGCAAGGAACGGATTGCTCCGTTTCATTTCAACCAGCCGATGGTGACTTCGGCGCCGGTCGTGCTTACCTTCTGCGCCGATTTCAACCGCTTCTGCCAGTGGTGTCGCCAGCGGAACGCCAATCCCGGATACGATAATTTCCTTTCGTTCCTGAACGCGGCAAGCGATACGCTTCTGGTTACCCAGAATTTCTGTACACTGGCCGAGGCAGCCGGATTGGGCACCTGCTACCTGGGTACCACCCTATATTCTGCCGGCGGTCTGATCGAGGCTTTGGAATTGCCGAAGCTGGTTGTACCGATTGCGACCATTACCGTAGGTTATCCCGATGAATGTCCGGCCCAACCGGAGAGACTTCCCATCGAGGGCTTGATTCACCAGGAGACTTATCGGGCATACGGAGAACAGGATATCGACCGGATTTATGCGGAGAAGGAGGTCATGCCCGAGAACCGGCATTTCGTGGAGGTGAATCGTACGGAGAATCTGGCCCAGGTATTCACCGACTACCGCTATACGAAGGCCGCAAACGAAGAGATTTCGAAGGTCTTGCTGGAGACTTTGCGCCAACAGGGATTCCTGGACTGAGGCCGGAACAATAGTAAAAAGCCCGGACTGAACAACGCGTGTTTCAGTCCGGGCTTTTTGCTTACGGAACATTTCCGTTATTTGGTCCGAAGGGTCGCTTCGATTTCTTCGATTTCGTTCTTGAAGGCCTTGTCTACCTCTACCTGGTCTTTCACCATCTTGCAGGCATGGAGTACGGTAGCATGGTCTTTGTTTCCGATGAGCTGGCCGATTTTCGACGAAGAGGTATCGGTATGCTTCTTGGCCAGATACATGGCTACCTGTCTTACCTGTACCACTTCGCGCTTGCGGGTCTTGGAGTGGATGGCGGACGTATCGATCTTGTAGTGGCTGCATACCTTTTCGATGATGTCGTTTACGGTAATCGGTTTGACTTCCGCGCATTTCACCGCTTTCTTCACGATGCGTTGAGCCAGTTCCAGGTCGATTTCGCGCTTGAACAGAATGGATTGAGCCAACAGGGAGTTCACGATACCTTCCAGTTCACGCACGCTTTCGTTCACGTTCTCGGCAATGTAGCAGATAACCGATTCCGGAATGACCAGTCCGTCCTTCTTGATCTTGTTCCGCAGGATATTCTTTCTCAGTTCGATATCCGGCTTTTCCAGCTCAGCCACCAGTCCCCATTTGAAACGGGTGAGCAGACGTTCCTCCATGCCCTGTAGCATGACCGGAGCGCGGTCGGAGGTCAGAATGAGCTGCTTGCCGTTCTGGTGCAGGTGGTTGAAGATGTGGAAGAAGGTGTTCTGTGTCTTCGTTACTCCGGCAAATTCCTGGATATCATCGATAATCAGTACATCGATGGTCTGGTAGAAGCTGATGAAGTCGTTGAAATGGTTGGTACGCACGGAGTCTGTGTACTGCACCTGGAAAAGGTGTGCAGATACGTACAATACACGTTTCTCCGGATAAAGTTCCTTGATACGTGTACCGATGGCATTGATCAGGTGGGTTTTCCCCACGCCTGAAGGGCCGTATAGAAACAACGGGTTAAACGTACGGGCCGGGTTCTGTGCGACCGTTTCGGCTACCGTGCGTGAAAATTCGTTGCTGTTTCCCTTGATGAAGTTCTCGAAGTTGTAGTTCGGATTCAGATGCGGGTCCAAATCCTGAGGTACGGCTGCTTGTAGCGGGTTAGGTGCCTTGTTGGCATTATGTATAGGCTGCTGGGGCAAAGCGGTCGACCGTTTTGTCCCTTCAATATTCATGGTGATATGGTTTGTCTTATCCGTCAGGATGGAGTACATCAGCTCTGTCCCTTCACCGATTTCTTTATACAAGGCCGCACGAAGCAATCCCACGTACTTTTCTTCCAGGTATTCATAGAAGAAAGGACTTGGGACCCCAATCGTCAGTGCCTTGTTCTCGTACTTGAGTGGTACGATAGGCTCAAACCATGTATTGTATGCTGTCGTGTTCACGTTGTCTTTAATGAACGAGAGACAACGATTCCACACTGCTACAGCCTGGTTGTTTTCAATCATACGTGCGTTGTTATTTTTAACTGCAAAAACTTCTACTTTGCAAATTTCGTAAGGATATTTTAGAAAAACAAATCTGTTTTTGCTTGCTTTTTTTACCTTTTGTTTAAGATATTGATAATTAACTGTTTACAAAATAGTGTAGTTGGACCTTCAAACAGGATATCTTGCACTTTTCAACGTATTGTACATCAATATTTTAATCGTTGGTTTTCTTGCCTTTTATCCGTGTGCGCTTTTAGTTTTATCTCTTGATTATCAAGCGTTTGTTTTTAAGCTATCCGGAAGTCCGGATAGCTTTTGTTATTTAGATTATTTCTATATAGCGCTTATTTGTCTTTCTTTCCGAAGAGTGAGAAGTGTACGTAACGTTTCGGATGTGCCTGCAGGTCTTCCAGCAGACTGGCGGCATTGCCGGCCGTAGCGCTCAGGTTGTTATACAATGACGAGTCGTTGAGCAGCAGCCCCAGCGAGTTGTCTTTCCGGTTGAGCTTGTCGGTAAGCAGGCGTACGTTCTGAAGGGTAGAATCCACTTTGATGAATGTAGACGCGTAGTCGATGTTCTTCAGGTTGCCGCTGATTTGTTTCAAGTCTTCGGTGATGGTGGTGATGTTGCCGGTCAGTGCCGGAACGTCTTTCGACATCAGGGTGTTCAGCTGCTTGCTGGTAGCGTTCAGCGAGGCGGTCAGCTGTTCGGCGTTATGCAGGGTATTCTTCAGAGCCGGGTCGGCCAGCAGCTGGTTGAGTGAGCTCAGGATGGAGTCCAGTTTCGGCATCATCTGTTCCACTTTCGGCAGGAGTTCCTTTTCGGCTACTCCCATGATACCCGGATTGGCGCGTCCCTGGATGGTATCGCCTGCGGCATAATAGGTCGTACTGTTGAAATCCAGTACCAGGTTGATTTTTACGGTACCCAGCATTTCGGTCACCAGGTCTGCGTAACTTCCTTTCGGAATACGCATCTTTTCGTCCATGTCGATGCCTACCACCACATGGCCGGGTTTCTGGTAATTGTATTGGATGTCTCTTACCAGACCGACCTTCAGTCCGTTGGCAAAAACCGGACTTGAGTTGGCCAGTCCGTTGATGTCTGTAAACTCTACGTAGTAGTAACTTTCAGGCTTTAACATGTTTACGCCTTTCAGGTAGTTGATACCGAAGAAAAGTACCAGCAATGCACCGATACCGGCCAAACCTATTTTTACTTCTTTTCTCATTTTGTTATTTGTAGTTTCTATTTATTTTCTTCTGTTCCGTTTGAATTCGCGGATGGCTTCGTTGATGTTCATCTTCTGTCCGTCCTTGAAGGCGATGATGAACGCGTCCTTGAATTTGGCATCCACTTTGGTACGTTTCAGGCGGAGAATCCGGTTGTAGTCGGTATTTTCGCCGTAGGTGTATTTCACCAGCCCGTTCTCCTTATAATAAGATACCGGAGTCAGCCCTTTCAGTTGCCTGCTTCCTTTCGGAAGTACCCGCGACGAGGTGGTAATCTGAATCTTGAATACCGGGCGCGAAGCTTCCTGTTTCGACGCGTGTCTGGCCGGTTGCACCTCGGAGCCGTTTGCTTGCGGGGCGCGTGTGTCGGCTGGGGCGGCCGGTGCTTCGGGTATCGCTTCCCGCGAAGCGGAGTCTGTTTCGTCTGCCGGAATGTTGGTCACCGGCGTCGTTTCCCGGTTGCCGCCGGAGCGGACGTTCCTTTGCTGGTTCCGGTAGTTGGCGATAGCCGTATAGATGCTCCGTGCCATGGTGGCGCTTCCGTTTTCCGAAATCAGGAAAGAGGCTTCGGTCGGATTGGTGATGTATCCCAGTTCCACCAGGATGCTGGGCATCGAGGTTTCGCGCAATACCAGGAATCCGGCCTGGTGTACCCCCTTGTCCTGCCGGCCGTTGTTCCGGAACTGGCGTTGTACCAGTTGGGCCAGGCTGACACTCTGGGCCATGTACTTGTCCTGCAGGAATTCGAAGATGATGTAGCTTTCGGCCGAGTTCGGGTTGAATCCGGCGTATTGCTGCTTGTAGTCATCTTCAATCAGAATCACTGAGTTTTCCTTTTGGGCGACTTCCAGGTTCTCTTGTGTACGGTGCAGACCGAGGGTGTAGGTTTCCGCGCCGCTTACCCGGCTGTTCCGTGAAGCCAGCGAGTTGGTATGGATGGATACGAACAGGTCGGCTTTGACGTTGTTGGCTATTTCAGCTCTCCGGTGTAACGGGATGAATACATCGCGGTCGCGCGTATAGACCACCCGCACATCCGGCAGGTTCTGTTCTACCAGCCTGCCCAGTTTCAGGGCTACTTTCAGGTTGATGTTCTTCTCCTTGACGTTTCTGCCGATGGCACCCGGGTCATGACCTCCGTGTCCGGCGTCGATGACCAGCGTAAAACGGTTGTCGTTCCCGGCAGATGCGGGAGCCTGGAAGAACAAGGCCAGAAGAAAGGCCCCGATGATAGGATATAGTATGTTGAATCTTGTAGTCTTCATAACCAAACTTCCTGCAAAGGTAATAGAATTTTTTGTTTCTCTCCTTCCTTCCCGTCCAAAAGATGCAGATTATTCGATATAAAACCCATAAAAACAGGGGAATTTCCTATCTTTCGCCGAATCTGTCCGCGTGGAAGCCGGTGTTTTGCCGGCTTCGGAATCCCTCCGGCGGGAACGGACGGACATGCGGCGAAAAACGAACGGACGTTTTCACGAAGACCTGCGGACGTTTACACGAAAACGAACGGACGTTTACAGGAAAACGAACGGACGTTTACAGGAGAACGAACGGACGTTTGGGAGGAAGGTACTTCGCCCGAAGCTCTGTTAATTTAGCTTAAACCTGTAAGGAAGAAACCTGACGGGCCGCAGAATCTCTTATCTTTGTTACACTCATAAAAAATCAGAAGATATGACATTGATAGATGGAAAGGCTATTTCCGAACAGGTGAAGCAGGAAATAGCGGCCGAAGTGGCTGAGATTGTAGCGAAAGGAGGCAAGCGTCCTCATCTGGCGGCGATTCTGGTCGGACACGATGGAGGAAGCGAGACCTATGTGGCCAATAAGGTGAAGGCTTGCGAGGTTTGCGGTTTCAAGTCGACGCTCATCCGTTACGAGGCGGATGTGACGGAAGAGGAACTGCTGGCCAAGGTGCGTGAGCTGAATCAGGATGACGATGTAGACGGATTCATCGTCCAGCTGCCGCTCCCGAAGCACATTTCCGAGCAGAAGGTCATCGAGACCATCGATTACCGCAAGGATGTGGACGGTTTCCATCCCATCAACGTAGGTCGGATGGCCATCGGCTTGCCTTGTTATGTGTCGGCTACTCCGAACGGAATTCTGGAATTGCTGAAGCGTTATCAGATTGAGACCCAGGGAAAGAAATGTGTCGTGCTGGGACGTAGCAACATCGTGGGCAAACCCATGGCGATGCTCATGATGCAGAAGGCTTATCCGGGCGACGCTACCGTGACGGTCTGCCATAGCCGGAGCAAGAACCTGGTGGAGGAATGCCGTGAGGCCGACATCATCATCGCGGCGCTGGGACAACCGAACTTTGTGAAGGCCGATATGGTGAAGGAAGGGGCCGTCGTGATTGACGTAGGTACGACCCGTGTACCGGATGCTACCCGTAAGTCCGGCTTCAAGCTGACCGGCGATGTGAAGTTCGACGAAGTGGCTCCGAAATGTTCCTTCATAACCCCGGTACCGGGTGGAGTAGGCCCGATGACGATTGTATCCTTGATGAAGAATACTTTACTGGCCGGTAAGAAGGCCATTTACGGATAAAGGATGAATGCTTTTTCCCTGAAACGGATAGGGTTGCTGATGGCCTGTTGGCTTTCGGCAACCCTTTTTCGTGCCCAGACGGCCGATTCCATCCGACTCCTGTTCGTGGGCGACCTGATGCAGCATCAGGCTCAGATGGACGCGGCGAAGCGTCCGGACGGCACTTACGACTATACCTCTTATTTCAGGCAGGTACGTCCGGAGTTCGACCGGGCGGACTTGCTGGTGGGGAATCTGGAGGTGACGCTCGGCGGGAAGCCTTACCGGGGGTATCCGGCGTTCAGCGCGCCCGACGAGTTCCTGTACGAATTGAAGCGGGTGGGTTTTGATGTGCTGCTTACGGCCAACAACCATTGCCTCGACAGGGGACGTAAGGGGCTGGAGCGGACCGTCCGGATGCTGGATTCGCTGGAGATTCCTCATGCCGGCACATACAGGGAGGTGGAGGAACGTTCCCGGCGTTATCCGTTGCTGGTTACGGTGAAGGGCTTCCGGATTGTCCTGCTGAACTATACGTACGGCACGAACGGGATTCCGGTCACGCCGCCCAACTACGTGAACGGGATTGACCGCGCCCAGATTCGGGAGGATGTCCTGAAGGCCCGGAGGATGAAACCCGATGTCATCATCGCCTGTATGCATTGGGGAATTGAATACCAGTCGCTCCCCCGCCGGCAGGAGCGGGAGTTGGCCCGGTGGATGATAGGGCTGGGGGTGGACCACGTCATCGGTTCGCATCCCCATGTGGTGCAACCGCTCGAAGTCCTGACCGATTCGGTGACTCCGGGGCGTCACCTGGTGGCCTATTCGTTGGGGAATTTCGTGTCGAACATGCACCCTACCGGTACGGACGGAGGGATGATGGTTTCGCTCACTCTCCGGCGGGTGGAGGGGAGGACCCGTCTGGCCGATTGCGGCTATGCGTTCGTGTGGACTTCCCGGCCGGTTCTGTCCCGGAAACCCGGTTACGAGCTGTATCCGTTGAATATAGCTGATAATCTGCTGAATGTGAACGAGAAAGAACGGATGTCCCGCTTCGCCCGGCAGGTACGTTCGTTGATGGAGCGGGAGACGAAAGGAATAAAAGAATACTTTTTTTGAAGTTTTTTCGGCGAAAGTCTTGTAGATTCAGAAAAAAGTCCTACCTTTGCAACGCTTTTGAAAGGAAAGCCAACATGGTGACTATAGTTCAGTTGGTTAGAGCGTCAGATTGTGGTTCTGAATG
>ERZ773133.142-NODE-142-length-103411-cov-19.850633_pt1 | contig 103411 bp, 76 predicted proteins | sample MGYA00580861_ERZ773133 | MGnify/ENA primary metagenome ERZ773133 (study PRJEB29015, sample SAMEA2737844) | human gut metagenome | biome: human gut; feature: human-associated habitat; material: faeces | place: China | collected 2012 ...
TATCCATATCATCAAGTTCAATCGTGACATTAATGTAATCATCCGGCTTTTGTTTCAGTTTGGACAAAAGAACTACCGTCTCCACATGCACGGTCTGCGGGAACATATCTACCGCACACGCTTTTTCAACCCTGTATCCCTGCTCCTGTAGAATTACTAAATCCCTTGCAAGACTCGTTGGCTTACAGCTAATATATACAATTCTGTCTACGCCGAAATCAATTATCTTTTGTAAAGCCTTTGGATGAATACCATCTCTTGGTGGGTCAAGAACTATTAAATCCGGCTTGTCCTTGATATCATCAATAACTTTTAGCACATCCCCTGCAATAAATTCACAGTTGTTAAGTCCGTTTAATTCAGCATTTTCTTTTGCAGCTTCTACCGCCTCTGCAACAATTTCAACCCCTACAACTTTTTTTGCAACAGGAGCAAGAATCTGTGCAATTGTTCCTGTACCGCTGTAAAGGTCAAATATCATTTTATCATTAGTGCTTCCAACATACTCTCTTGCCTTTGAATAAAGGACTTCAGCCCCTAAAGAATTTGTCTGGAAAAATGAAAATGTTGAAATCTTAAATCTAAGTCCCAATAATTCTTCATAAATTACATCTTCACCATAAAGTACTCTTGTCTCATCACTTTGAACCACATCAGCCAGACCATCATTTATAATCTGGAGTACACCTTTAAGTTCGCACTCTAAATCAAGTTTACATAACTTATCAATTAAAATATTATAATCTGCCGCTGCCTCGCCGTTTGCATCCGATGTTGTAACAATACTCATTATAATCTGATTTGTTTTTACACCACGTCTAATAACCAAATGTCTAAGGTATCCTTCGTGTCTCATTTTATGATAAAATTTTACATTTCTTTCTGCAAAATGTTCTAATACACAAGTCAAAATTTTGTTGTAATCTTTATTTACAATTTTACAATCCTTTGCCGTAACAATATCGTGGAAACTGTCTCTTTTATGTAATCCCAATGCCAAAGGACCATCTTTATATTCATCTCCAAATGAAAATTCCATTTTATTTCTGTATTCCCACTGAACAGGGCTTTTGAGGATTCCTTCAAATTCATAATCCTTATTTGTAATTACTCCGTCTAAAATATTCTTAACCATTTCTTTTTTCAAATTAGTCTGATTTTCGTAATCCATTGTCTGGTAAGAACATCCACCACAATCCGCAAAATGTGGGCAAAGTGGTTCTGCATTTTCAAGTGGTGACTTTTCAAGTACTTCTTTTAAACGTCCAACACATTTGCCTGAACGCTTCTTTGAAACTACAAAACTTACTTTTTGACCCGGAATAGTTCTTTTAACTAAAGCTACACCTTCCTCACCACAATCTACTGTTCCTTTATTTGGAAAATCTATTTTTTCTACCACTCCCTGGTATTCCATTCCTTTTTTCATCTATTTATCCTCTATCTGCTAATTTTTTAATGATGCCAGGGTCACAAAGTCTTTCACTCACATGAGCTTGCTCATAATTTGGTTTTTTTGCCCCAAACATCATTACAAAATAAGTCCACATACACAATTCGGTCAAATGCTATACATTCCAATTGTTATATGTGGACTTAACTTATTCATCGGTTATTGTTTAAAAACAAATCTGCATGACCTGCCATTCACTATGGCATAACGATTTATTCTTCCACAAAATCACTTTCATCTTCTTCGTCGTCTTCAAATAAATCATCGAAATCATCTTCAAAGTCATCATAATAATCTTCTGTAATTTTATTGTAAATTGCATAAGCTGCTCCGGCAATTGCTGCCACTACTGCAAGCACTCCAAGTACGATTCCAACTATCTTAACTACGTCAGACTTCTTTTCTTCTTTGCCGATAATCTTACCAATCTTAACTCCCTTGATTAATTCGTCCATATCCGTACTCCTTTCATTACAAGTTATATTTCATAAGAATAGTATATCATTTTAGTGCTGTTTTTACTACAGTTTTTTGAGTTTTGCAAATGAAGCCATCATAATTTTCTGACCTGCTTTGTCAAATGCTACCGTAACCTGATAATCTTTTGGACCATCCTCAATATTAAGCACTGTTCCTTCACCAAACTTAATATGTTTTACTCTGTCTCCAACTACATAATCAACCGGCTGTTTTGTAATTGTAAATGATTTACCAAATGCAGGTTTTGTGCTAGGTTCACCATACGAAGATTTCTTAAATGGCTTATTTCTAAATGCATTCTGACTTGCTCTGCTCGCATTTCCAAATTCCTCTTTCTTAGGAATCTGTCCTGCTGCGACTCTGTCTGTTACATTTTTACTATTAATAAGATGTGTTGGTATTTCCTTTATAAATCGTGAAATAATATTATATCTTGTTTCTCCATGAACCATACGTCTCTTTGCATAACTAATTACAAGATTTTCCTTTGCTCTTGTAATTGCAACATAACACAGACGTCTTTCTTCTTCAATTTCACTTTGGTCATCGGCACAAATTGCTGAAATTCCCGGAAATAATCCTTCTTCCATTCCACATAAAAATACATTAGGAAATTCAAGTCCCTTTGCACTATGTATGGTCATAAGGACCACATAGTCACTATCCTCATCAAGACTATCTATGTCCGCTACCAAAGCAACGTCTTCAAGAAATCCTGCCAAATCCGGATTTTCTGTTGTCGATTCATATTCTACAACCTTACTTATCAATTCTTCTATGTTCTCGATTCTTGCCTTGCTTTCGTCTGTATTTTCCAAAACAAGTTCTGTCACATATCCTGTATCTTCAATAATCTTATCTACTAATTCTTTTATTGAATGCTCCTGACTGTACTCTCTTAATTCTTCAATAAAATCAGTAAATTTCTTAATCTTTGCTGAAGCTCTGCTAAGTTCAGGATTCATATATGCAAGTTCTAACGCATTATACAAATTAATGTCATGTTCAACTGCATATGCCTGCGCTTTTCCAATAGAAGTAGCTCCGATTCCTCTCTTTGGAACATTAATAATTCTTGCTACAGCAATATCATCCGTAGAATTATTTACTGTTTTCAAATAACACAAAATGTCTTTAATTTCTTTACGCTGATAGAAATTCTGTCCGCCGATAATCTTATAAGGAACATTTGCCAAAAGAAGTTTTTCTTCTAATGTTCTTGACTGAGCATTGGTTCTATACAGGCATGCAAAATCACTGTATTTATAGTCTCCTGCATTCACTTTTTTTCTAATTTCTTTCGCAACCATGTTAGCTTCATCATAAGCATCTTCCGCCTGATACAAATCAATCTGCGTTCCTTCTTCATTGTCACTCCACAATGTTTTGTCTTTTCTTCCCTGATTGTTTGCAATTACTCCATTTGCGGCAGCTAAAATATTCTTTGTAGAACGGTAATTCTGCTCTAACTTGATAACACGTGCATTTTCAAAATATTTTTCAAATGAGAGAATATTTGTAATATTCGCTCCTCTAAACTTATAAATTGATTGGTCATCATCGCCTACAACGCACAAATTTCTATATTTTGATGCAAGAAGGCGAATCAACTGAAACTGTGCTGTATTTGTATCCTGATACTCATCTACCATAATGTATTTAAATCTTTCCTGATAATAATCCAGCACATCTGGAAATTTCTTAAATAATTCTACTGTTTTTACAATTAAATCATCAAAATCTAAAGCATTATTTTTCTTAAGCTGAACCTGGTATTCAAGATAAATCTTAGCAACTGTATTTTCTCTCAAATCACCTTTTGTTATCTCTATTGCACGTTCAGGACTTATGAGTTCATCTTTATAAGAAGAAATCTTTCCTGCCACAGCTCTTTCTTTGTAAAATTTAGAATCTAAATTCATTCTTTTTACAATATCTTTTATCAGACTCTTTTGATCATCTGCATCGTAAATTGTAAATCTATTATCATATCCTAAAAATTCGATATGTCTTCTCAAAATTCGTACACATGTAGAATGGAATGTACTTACCCATATCTGATCAGCACCAAATCCTACTATGTTGTTAATTCTTTCACGCATTTCTGATGCAGCCTTATTTGTAAAAGTGATTGCCATAATATTCCATGGCGAAACACCCTTTTCTTCTATAAGATAAGCTGCTCTATGTGTAAGCACTCTAGTCTTTCCACTTCCTGCACCGGCAAGAATAAGCAATGGACCTTCCGTGTGAAATACAGCCATCTGCTGCATATCATTTAATGTATCATATCTGCTCATAAATATACCTTTTCCTTATTTTTATAATCCACTTAGGCAAATTTTTATATACTTCTGCTATCATATCATATTTTCTAAAAAAATCGAACATATTTTCTGCTATTTGTAATAAATTTTATTTGTAGTTTTCATTACTATGTATTATAATATTTTTTGTACATAAGGAGGTATATATGGAAAGTGATAAAATAATTGAGTCTATATTAAACGACTTTAACTCATTTAACATAGACGATATACCAAACATTGATTTATATATGGACCAGGTAACAACCTATTTAAATAATAAATTTGAGGGAAGCAAACGTAACGACGACGACAAGCTCTTAACAAAAACCATGATTAATAATTATGCTAAAAGTCGTTTATTACCACCTCCCGAAAAGAAAAAATATTCCAAAGACCATTTAATTCTTTTAATGATGATATTTTATCTTAAAAATATTATTTCAATTAATGATATTGATACGGCCTTGTCCCCATTAATTAAAGATTATTTTAATGATGGAAATAATAGTCTTGAAGAAATTTTCAAATTATTCATTCAATATATGAAAGATACTGACGATAATCAGTCGATTATTGATGCGTACGTAAAATCCAATGAGTATTTTTCAAATTTGGATAATGAAGATAATAAAGAATATTTGCAGACACTTACGCTAATTGCGACTTTGACTTACGAATGCCTTGCAAGAAAAATGATTATCGAAAAGTTGATTGACTCTCTTCCAAAGGAGGAAAACTCAAAAGATAAATCTGACAAAAATAAGAGTGATAAGAATAAAACTGATAAATAGTAGAATTTAGTGTAACTGTATTTTAAAAGCCTTAAATTTTGTTTCTAATTCAAAATTTAAGGCTTTTAATTTGTATAAGGTAAGACCTTATTTATGAAACTGAATTTTCAAAAAGCGAAGTGTTAATTACTTTAATATTAAATACTATCTTCTAATCCAGAATGCTCAAAGCTAATCATCATATTTGGCTCTCTTTAATACCATATCATAACCATCATTACCATAATTAAGAGATCTGTTAACTCTGCTGATTGTAGCTGTTGATGCCCCTGTATCTTCTGAAATTTCCAAATAAGTCTTTCCTTCTCTAAGCATCTTAGCCACTTCAAATCTCTGTGATATAGACAATAATTCATTTATGGTACATACATCTTCAAAAAATGTATAACATTCTTCCTTTGTTTCCAATGATAATATAGCTGCAAATAAATGATCTACTTCCTTTGTTCTAACTGACTTACTCATAAATTGCCTCCTGTGTTATCTTTTCTCTTTCACATTTTAGCACTCTAAAGTCTGAAAGTCCAGTCATTTCTTATATTATTTAACTCTTACTTTTTTACTCTTGCTCCATTTTCCGTAAATTTTCTTTCCATCCTGTTTTATGTAAGCTCTGACCTTAAAATAATATTTTTTATTTGAGCTAAGTTTTTTAAAGTTATAAATATTCTTTTTTATCTGCTTTGTGTTATAGCCATAATATTTTTTATTTGTACTATATTTGATAACATAGCCTGTAACATTAGTCTGCTTTTTAATAATTATTTTTACGCTTCTCTTCTTTTTGCTCTTTGCACTAATTATTTTAGTTTTACTATTCTGAATCTGCTGTATAGAAATGTTATCAATATTATTTACATCAGAAACATTGTTAGTTATGTCTGTGTTATTTATATTACTGTTATTTGTTTCATTATTACCGGCATTTCCATTATTAGTTGTGCTGTTGTTCCCACTATTTCCATTATTAGTTGTCGTTTCTGCATAACTTGGGTCAGGAATTACTGCCGTTGTTGAAAATGATAAATTCGTTATTTTTGCAATAAAACTTCCATTCTGAGCCATTGGATCCCCATCACTTCTTCCAAATCCAAATTTCAAATCAAGCTTTCCTGCATAATCACTTGGTATGCTCACTTTTTTCTCATAGTTATATGGCTGGTTTTTTACCAATGTAATGTATTCTCCACTAATTGACTCTTCATCGTCTCCTGCAATTTTTACAAATACTTTTTTGCTTTCAGTTGAAACTAATGTACATTTTAATACGTAATCATTTCCGGCATAGTATTTTAATCCTTCTATATTCGCCTGAGCACTCCACTGACTATCACCTTGTATTATTCCTGCATCTGTTACATTTATAGTAACCCCATCAGTTACCTTAGCTCCATTACCAATTACATTTCCATAAGTTCCACACCATGTTTGTCCAAAGAATGAAGTCCATGCACCTGTATATTCACCTATTGCATCCTGGTTAACTGTAATTGTTGGACCTGTATATTTTGTTGATTCCTTCTCAGGCTTCTGATAAACCCTTACCCAGTCAACTTCCATTGTTGCAGGAAAACCATTTTGATTAATATTATATCCTGGGAGTTGTCCACCTACAGCAAGATTTAATATAATAAATTGAGCTTTTCTAAATTCCTCCATTTCAGACTGTGTTGAAATGGTATATCTTTCATATACATATCCATCAACATAAAATGCAGCACTATTCTCATCCCACTCCATTCCATATGTGTGCCATTGGGTTCTATCGCCTACATCATATGTTTTTCCTTTTGTATCAGCCTGACTATTTTTATATGACCAATGAAGATTTGCAAATACCGTATTATTATCATTTATTGCTTCCATAATGTCCATTTCACCACATTTAGGCCATCCTACAGTGTCGTAATTAGCACCTAATGTCCAAAAAGCCGGCCAAATTCCTGAAAATCTTGGAAGTTTCATTCTAGCTTCAATTTTTCCATATTTAAATTCCTGTTTTCCTTTAGAATTAATTCTTCCTGAAGTATAACTCTTATTACCATAATTTTCTCTTAAAGCATGTATTTTTAACGTTCCATTACTTACTTCAAGATTTTTTGTATTATCAACATAGTACTGAAGTTCATTATTTCCTCCACCATTACCGTTAACTTCTACATTCCAATTATTTCTATTAAGCTCTGTACCGTCAAATTCATCACTCCACACCAACTGGTATTCTCCGTCGGCCTTTACAGTTTTTGTACTTTCGTTTCCAACAATATACATTCCACTGAACGCAATTGTTACAGTGCACAATGACGCCATACATTTTCTAAACCACTTTCTCATATTTCTTTTCTCCTAAATCGTTTTCTCTTTATATATATATATATTTAAACAAATGAAAACGTTTTTTACAATATTTTTTGTTAATTTTCACCTATTTTCTTACAAATTTGTTTGCTTATATAAATAAAGACCTAATATTTACAATTTTACTTTTGCAAACAATAGGTCCTAATTTATTTACTAAAAACTTTTTTACAGTAATTTTTTTAATTCTTCAACACTAAAATTATAATTTGTGTTACAGAAATGACAATTCACTTCAATGTCCTTACCCTCATTAATCATATCTTTAATTTCAGCCTTGCTAATTCCCATTAATGCCTTTGTAACTCTCTCTTTACTGCAGTTGCAATAAAACTTCGTTGGCACCTTATCCGTTATTTCTACGCCTAAATCTCCTAATACAAATTCTAAGATATCTTCCGGTGTCATTCCCTTTTCAAGCATATCTGTTACTGAAGTTATCTTTGCTATTTTTTCTTCCAATGCAGATATTACTTCTTCTTCAGCAAATGGCATAAGCTGTACTATAAATCCTCCTGCCTGCTTTACTGTGTTATTTTTTTCCATCAGAACACCTAACGCTACTGCTGAAGGAACCTGTTCTGATGTAGCAAAATAATATGTTAAATCTTCTGCGACTTCACTTGTACCAAGCGGCACCTGACTTGAATATGGTTCTTTCAATCCCATATCTTTAATTACAGTTAATGTTCCATATCCAATTGCAGCTCCGACATCTAATTTTCCTGCATAATTTGCAGGAATGATTACATTAGGATTGCCTACATATCCTTTTACATTTCCATGAGAATCAGCTGTTACCGTAACTCCATTTATCGGTCCGTCGCCTTTCATCATAAGTGTAAGGATGTCATTATCACCCTTCATCATAACTCCCATCATCGCTCCTCCGGTGAGAAGTCTTCCAAGAGCAGCTGTAGCAACAGGACTTGTATTGTGATGCTGTCTTGCTGTCTCTACTATATTTCTTGATGTAATTGCAAATGCCCTAATCTGATTATCAGCCGCCATTGCTCTTACAATATAATCTTCACTCATTTAATTTCTCCTTTAATTTTTATTCTATATTTCGTTCTCACAAACGTTTTATCTTTTTGTTTATTTTCTGCTTATTTTCTCTTACCAGATTAATTCTTTTATTATCATTATTCCTTTACTTATTTGCCCTTGCAATCACATAAACCCTTTCCTGATTATCATCTGCAGGATTTTTTGTAAATGCCTCATATGCCGTTATATATTCAAGTCCTGCTTCATTTAAAGCCTGACGTATTTCTTCTAAATAATAAGCTTTTTCATAATGATTTTCCGTAAATTTGTCATATCTGCCATCTTCACCCTGAACAAATATTGACAAATTATATTCATTTATGCGCTCATCTTCATAAAATGTATTTTCCCAAATAAAGCTACAGTCTTCTCTGTCTTCCGCTATTACTGACTCTCCAATCTGTTCAAACTTTCCAACAGTATTTAAGTCAAATATGAAAATTCCTCCCGGGTCTAAATAATTTCTTACGAGTTTAAATGTTTCTACAACATCTTCATATTCAGTAAGATAATTTAGCGAATCGCAAATGCTTACAACTGCAGCAACTGTTCCATATAATTCAAATCCCCTCATATCCTGAAGCAAATATAATATAGATGTATCATCGCCTCTTTTTTCCATCGCTATATTAAGCATTTCCTGAGAATTGTCCACTCCAATCATATCATAGCCATTATTTGCAAGAATCTCTGTAATATTTCCTGTGCCACAACCAAGATCCAATACGATTCCATCTTTTATTCCATATTCATTTAACAAATCTATTAAATATTTGCCCCATTCTTCATATGGAATATTATCCATTAATTCATCATAGACTGCGGCAAATCCGGTATAAGCATCCATATTTTTCTCCTAAAACTATAACATTCTTTTGGCTAAAACCATAATAGTTTACCTTAAAGCTAATATAAAAATATACAATGTCACCACACGCATAGCAGGTGGTTTATAGTTCTAAAACAATCACACGCTGCGTGATTGTCTTACTCAGACTAAAGTCCATAATAAACTAAAGCGGCCAAGCTAACAGCCGGACCGCCCTATAATTATCTTCCACAACAGAATTTGTATTTCTTTCCACTTCCACATGGGCATGGATCATTACGTCCAATCTTCTTTTCCTTAACGATTGTTCCTGACTTTTTCTGTTCTCTATATAATTCCTTCTGTCTTTCTGGTGTAAGAATGTCATTCCATTCTTCTAAGCCGTATAACCAATCTGCCTTAGCTTCAACCATGTTCTTGTATAATAATTCAGGATCATATTCAAGACTTACTTCTGTATCTTCTTCAAATGTATCAATTGGGTTAGATACCTTTAAGCTGTCATTAATTCCATCTAAAAATCCTACCATTGTAAGTACTTCCATATTGTACTTATCAGCAAGTTCTTTAATAGTTCCTTTTACTACAACATCTTTGTTTCCAAGAATATCTTTGTAAACTTCTTTTTCCTGAACAAAATATGCATCCCAAAATGCATCAAACTGCTGCTGCGTCTGATTCTGATTGTAAGCAATCTCTCTCCAAGTTTCTAATAAGTACTTTTTCTCTGCCATTACGCAAATTCCTCCATAACTTAACTTTCATTATAATTTAATATCTGTAATTACATTTTTAATTGATTTGCGTAAACAAACTACGCATACTTTAGATATTATACGAATAAATGTTAATAATTGCAATAAAACTTTTTATTAGATTTTTCTTATTAAATAATATTTTTGTTACTTTTATGCTTTTATTTTCTAATTTATTATTCTATAATACAAAAAGTATTTGTATATAAAGAAATAATATTACTTCTTAAAGGAGCATTCTTATGGATAAAATTAAAAAAATTTTGGTTTTTGCTACAATTGGAATTCTTGCTGTTTTAATTATTGCATGTCTTGTTTTTGCGATAATGGGAAACAATTCAGCATTTATGGCCTGTGCATGGAGCATCGTTGTTCTTCCATGTTTGATATACGCTATTTTACTGATAGCTAAGGTTTTAGGTAGGAAATAGTTACATTTAGATGGAGACTGGCAATTCTATTATTATGCGTAAGCATTTAGACTTGTTTTTTCGGATATTTTTATTCTCCAACTTGGGCATCATAGATAGGCAATGTGCCATCTGTACTCATAGACCTTCGGTCTATTTCGTCAGTGGCTTCGCCTTCTTAATCTCTTTCTCTTTTTATGATATATACAGATAGGCAATGAGCCACATACAAAAATAGAGAGAGATACTCTCTTGTGAGTAAACTCACATCGTGTATCTCTCTCTCTTTTTGTGCGATGGCTCATTGCCTATCTGTATATGATTTCATGTCTTCCCGGACCATTTGATACCATTGTGATTGGTACTTCTAATTCTTTTTCTATAAATTCAATGTATTTACGGCAGTTTTCCGGAAGTTTGTCATATTCTGTAATTCCTCTGATTTCTTCTTTCCATCCAGGAAGTACTTTATAAACAGGTTTTGCTTTTGCAAGCTTTGCTGTTACAGGGAAGTCTCTTGTTACTTCTCCATCTATTTCGTATCCTACACATACCGGAATTTCATCTAAATATCCAAGTACATCTAATACTGTAAGTGCAACTTCTGTAGCACCCTGCATTCTACATCCGTATCTTGAAGCAACTGCATCAAACCATCCCATTCTTCTTGGACGACCTGTTGTAGCTCCAAATTCGCCACCGTCACCACCACGGCGTCTAAGTTCATCTGCTTCATCTCCAAATATTTCACTTACGAATTCACCTGCTCCTACTGCACTTGAATATGCCTTAACAACAGTAATAATATCTTTAATTTCATATGGTGGAATACCTGCTCCAATTGCACCGTATGCTGCAAGTGTTGAAGAAGATGTAACCATTGGGTAAATACCAAAATCAGGATCTTTTAATGAACCTAACTGTCCTTCTAAAAGAACTGTTTTGCCTTCTTTTAATGCATTGCTGATAAATAATGATGTATCAGCAACATATGGTTCAACGATATCTCTGTACTCATGTAATGTCTTTAATAATTCTTCAGGGTCAATTAATGGCTTGTGATACATATGTTCAAGCATAACATTTTTCATTTCTGCTACTCTGTATACTTTTTCCTTTAAAATGTCATCATCAAACAATTCTGAAACCTGAAAACCAATCTTTGCATATTTATCTGAATAAAATGGAGCAATACCTGACTTTGTTGAGCCAAATGACTTTCCTCCAAGTCTTTCCTCTTCGTATGCATCAAAATCAATATGATATGGCATAAGAATCTGTGCTCTGTCTGAAACAAGAATGTGTGGTTTTGGAACACCCTTTGAAACTATTTCATCTATTTCTTTCTGAAGGTATGGAATATTGAGTGCAACACCATTACCGATAATACATGTTGTATGCTGATAAAATACACCTGATGGAAGTAAATGTAGTGCAAATTTTCCATAGTCATTGATAATTGTATGACCTGCATTGCTTCCTCCCTGGAATCTAACAATTATATCAGACTTTTCGCCAAGCATGTCTGTAATTTTACCTTTACCTTCATCGCCCCAGTTGGCACCTACTATTGCTCTTACCATTTAGTATCCTCCTAAACTTTGTACCTGGTAAATAACTGTTTACCTATATTAGCCAAACTCCTAAAATATGGTTTACATAACTAAAACCCATGGTTTGACCACATACATTATACTATCTAACTGCAAAAAATGCTAGTAAATGTTTATAAACCTTATAAATTTCTTAATCTGCATCCGTTTCTTACATATTATCGGTAAGTATATGCTATAATACTTTTAAATGTCAGATAAGATTTTACAAATATCTAGCACATAACAGTTCATATATTAAAAAGAAATACAAAATATAAACATATATAAGGAGGATTTTTATGAATTACCGTATTGAGGGAGATACACTCCCAGTTGTAATTATGAACTTGGAAGCCGGTGAAAGCATTATTACCGAAGGTGGTGGAATGTCATGGATGTCACCAAACATGTTAATGGAAACAACTACTAATGGTGGAATTGGAAAAGTACTTGGAAGAGCATTTTCAGGAGATACCTTATTTCAAAATATTTACACAGCCCAAGGTGGTCCCGGTGAAATTGCTGTTGCTTCATGCTTTCCGGGTTCTATTAAAGCATTTGAAATAACTCCAGGCAATGCAATGATCTTACAAAAATCTGCATTCTTAGCTTCATCACGTGGAGTTGAACTTTCTATGCATTTTAGAAAAAAATTAGGTTCAGGTTTATTTGGTGGTGAAGGCTTCATCATGCAAAAGGTTGCAGGCAACGGAATTGTATTTGCAGAATTTGATGGTCATGTTGTTGAATATAATCTTGAAGCAGGTCAACAAATTGTTGTAGACACAGGACATCTTGCAGCTATGTCTGAAAGCTGTCAGATGGATATTAAGACTGTTCCTGGCGTAAAGAACATCTTATTTGGTGGCGAAGGAATTTTCAATACATATATTACAGGTCCTGGAAGAGTATGGCTTCAGACAATGCCTATTTCAAATATGGCATCTACACTTGCCCAGTACATCCCAACATCTTCAAAATAATTTTTGTTTAAATTAAAAATATAAACATAAAAGCACCTACCTTTTACAACTATAGTGTATTATGCAAATTCAAATCTAAAATTTGAAATTGTTTCACGTTTGTTGAAGGATAGGTGCTTTTTATTTATAATTCATTATCTCTAGATTGAATTTTACAAAATAATTTTAACTTTCTTGATTTTATATGACTATGATTTCTCATTATTCAACTTCATGTCATCATATTAATTCTGTAAATCCATGTCATCATCCATTGAATCATTGAAAAATTCATTTCCTCTGATACGTTTTTTATCTCTCTGTTCATCTACATTATCAGAAAGCAAATCTCTTACCTTTACAGCCTCCTTTATAGGTCCAACAATAAAATTAGTTGCTGATTTATCAGCTGAATCACAGAACAATTTGCCAACTCCAAACATTCTTTCCCAAAGACTTGCCTTATATGTAATGTCTGTAATTCTGTAAAGCATGATTTCATCTTCTTTAATGTTTAAAAATCCGCTTTTAATAATAAGTCTCGTATCTGTAAGTGTATATTTTGTAAATGAAATTGGAAGTCCAAATATTGTTCTTTTCTTATCTGACCACAATTCCTTTTCTGCGCTTCTTCGTCCGTTTTCTTCTATTACTCTGCTCATAATAAAACCCTCATTTCTATCTTTGTTATTAATTACTCATTTTATTTTAATAAAATTTCTGTAATATGTAAACTAATTATCTTCTGATAGTCTTTCTCATTTTTTTAATCAACTGGCAAAATCTTTATTCCATATCTTCTAATTTCAGTTTCATCATTCCTGACATTATACATCCGCCTGCTGCCCCACAATCTGTAATTAACTTTATTTGTTCATCTGACAGCTTAATTCCCCCAATTGCATAGACCGGAATGTTTACCGCTTGACACACTTCTTTTAAAAATTCTAATCCTCTTGGTGGAACACCTTTTTTGCAATCTGTTGCAAATATATGTCCTGCACTTATGTATGTCGCACCTAGATTTTGTGCTTCAATTGCTTCCTCTACTGAATGAACCGAAGTCCCTATTATTTTAAATCCTGATAAGCATTTCTGATTTTCTCTAAGTTTAAAAAGAGGCAGATGGATTGCATCACACTCTAACTTTTTTGCCACATTAGGATAAAAATGTAATATGCACTTAACATTATTTTTTTTGCAAATATCAAGTATCTCATTTGCAAGAGTCATATACTCATCCTCCGGCAAATCTTTTTCTCTCAAAATTATAGCTTTTGGATGAAATTTGCATACTATTTCTACCTGCCTGGCTAATGACTTTTCGCTTAAATGTCTGTTTGTAACGCATATAACTTTATCATTTATATATCCGTTTTCTTTGATTTTATTTTCATATGTGTCACTCATAAACTTCACCTACCACAAAAATAAACTCTCTTAACTTCCACTTGTTATACATAACAAATTTTGTGTGTTATGCATAATAAGCATTTATAAGTTTTCTTACTTTTCTAAAATAGCTCATAAACTCCATCTGCTATACATAAATATAGTCACTCATTACAGGTTGCATTCCGACCTTTAATAAATCGTTATAGATTTCATCAACCGAACGTCCGTCAGAGATTTCAAACTGATCATCACCTTTATCTTCAATATCCTTTGCATGACTTCCAATTCCTGTACTAACGCCGGCTGAAATCTTAGTAGCAGCTATCTGGACAAGATTATCTCTGACTCTTGCACATTCTCTTGTTGATACTGTTATGCTGGCAAATGGCATAAATAATCTGTATGCGCATACAACCTGCAAAAGCTGAGTCTCGTGAACATCCATAGGATTAATTCTATCGTTATTAATAATCGGTCGCAATCTTGGACACGAAAACGCAATCTCTGCATGTGGATATTTTCTCTGTAAAAGATATGCATGATATCCTGTAGCAAATGCATCTTTTCTAAAGTCATCAAGTCCTAAAAGTGCACCGAATCCAACACCTCTCATGCCACCTTTTAATGCTCTCTCCTGTGCATTCACTCTATATGGGAAAATTCTCTTATGCCCCGCTAAATGCAAAGTTTCATATTTGTCTGAATTATAAGTTTCCTGAAATACCGTAACATAATCAGCTCCACATTCATGCAAATATGCATATTCGTCTGAGTTTACAGGATAAATTTCAAGTCCGATTACCTTAAAATATTTTCTTGCTATTTTGCAGGCATTTCCAATATATTCAACTGTTGATTTTGCACGGCTCTCCCCTGTTAAAATCAAAATTTCCTGAAGTCCTGTATCTGCAATTGCCTTCATTTCCTTATCAATTTCTTCATCATTAAGGCAAGCCCGTTTTATTTTGTTGTGACAGTTAAATCCACAGTAAATACAGTAATTTTCACAATAATTTGCAATATAAATTGGTGTAAACATATAAGTGCTGTTTCCAAAATGTTTTCTTGTTTCTATCTGTGCTGCCTTGGCTATTTCTTCAATAAATGGAAGCGCTGCCGGTGATAGTAACGCCTTAAAATCCTCAACACTTCTTTCTGTATTGTTAAGTGCTCTCTTTACATCATATTCTGTATATTTGTCATAGTCATAATTGTTCATTTCACTAACTACTTTATTCATTATCTCTGAACCTATGTTTTCCATTCCCGGCAAATATTCCATATGATTAATTCTATTTTTCTTCTGGTCTTCTAAAATCTGTTCGCTTAAAATACTCTCATTTACATGATTGTTATTCTGTTCATTTTTCATTTTTTAAAGCCTCCTGTTAATCATGCAAAAATCCTGTTAATGGTGATGATGCACTTGCACCTTTTTCTATAGTTTGTCCAAGTCCGGCTAAATATGCACTTCTTCCGGCCTCAATTGCTTTCTTAAATGCTTCAGCCATAACTTCCACGTCTCCTGAAGTAGCAATTGCCGTATTTGCCATTACAGCAGTAGCTCCCATTTCCATTGCCTCACACGCCTGTGAAGGTCGTCCAATTCCTGCATCTACAATAATTGGTAAATCAATTTCATCTATAATAATCTGGATAAAATCTTTTGTTGCAAGTCCTTTATTTGAACCAATTGGAGCTCCTAACGGCATTATGCAGGCTGCCCCTGCATCCTTTAATGCCCTTGCTGCATTCAAATCAGGATACATATATGGCATAACCACAAATCCTTCTTTTGCTAAAATTTCTGTTGCCTTAATTGTCTCATAGTTATCCGGAAGCAAGTATTTAGAATCATGAACTACTTCTAATTTAACAAAATTGCCACATCCCATTTCTCTTGCCAGACGTGCAATTCTTACTGCTTCATTTGCATTCCTTGCTCCTGATGTGTTAGGTAATAAAGTAACATTGTCCGGAATGTAATCCAGTATATTTGCCATTCCACCTTCATTTGCACGGCGAAGTGCTAATGTAACAATCTGTGTCTGTGCTTTTTCAATACATGCTTTAACTAAATCAAGAGAAAATTTTCCTGATCCTAAAATAAAACGAGATTCAAACTCATGTCCTCCAATTGAATATGTATCCTTATTCATAATGTTCCTCCTTTAACACTGCTTCTAAATCAAAATCTTAACTCTACAATATTCTTAAAATAAATGTTGCAATTACCTATCGCTATAATTTTTTCTGCTTAAATGTCACAGTTTCCTATCGCTATAATTTTTCCTGCTTAATTAAGCAGATTAGCCTGACATATTATATTTTCAAATCAGCCTCCACCCATAAAAGTTAGAATTTCAAGGCAGTCATCGTCTTTTAAGTATGTTTTTTCATACATATTTTTTGACAAAATTTTTTCATTTAATTCAACAACTATATGCGTCTGAACATATCCGTTTTTTTCTAAATACTCGCTTACTGTAGTTGATTTATTCAAAACAAAATCTTTTCCATTTATCTTCATTATTTTCCTCCTTCCATATCACTAGCCAAATAAAAAAGGAGTCCACAAAGAAACTACACCCGTGGTGGTGTACCCCTTCATGAACTCCTGTTCAATCTCAACTGTACAATATTTAAATTTAAATTATTTTAATTTAATGATGTCAAAATTGTATGAATGCTTTGTATATTATCTCCTATAAGCCACACTTTTTTCTAACATCATTTACTGTTCTTAAGTCTTGACTTTATTTAATCTATTTTATACTCGTCTTAAAGTATAAAATACATAAATTTAATTGTCAACATGCTTTATTGGCTTAAAATTGTTGCTTATACTAAATCTATTTTTTCAAAAGCAATTTTTTTGACAAATTACATAATTGATATAATTTTAACTTTCTATTTTTGCTCAATAGCAGGATTTTTATACAATTCTTTCTATATTTATGCAGTTTTTGGAATTGCGTACTTTTTCCTACTATGGTATACTAGTGAAGATTTTAAGTAGAATATAAATATTTATTATGTTAAGGAGTTTACTATGTACAAAATTTTAAGAAGAAAACAGCTTAACGATACAGTTGTACTTTTAGAAATAGAAGCACCTTTTATCGCTAAAAAAGCAAAAGCTGGTCAGTTTATTATTCTTCGTATTGATGAATATGGTGAAAGAATGCCTCTTACAATCGCAGATACAGACCCTGAAAAAGGTTCTGTAACAATCATTTTCCAGATTGTAGGTCAGACAACAATGATTCTTTCTAAGTTAAATGAAGGAGACGCTTTATTAGATTTTGTTGGACCATTAGGTGCTGCAACAGAATTAGACGGAGTAAAGAAAGCCTGTGTTATCGGTGGTGGTGTTGGATGTGCCATCGCTTACCCATCAGCTAAAGCTTTATTTAAAAATGGTGCTAAGGTTGATGTTATCGCCGGATTTAGAAATAAAGATATCGTTATTCTTGAAGATGAATTCAAGAATGTTTGCGACAATTTATATATAACAACTGATGATGGTTCTTATGGCGAACAGGGATTTGTAACGAACAAATTACAGAGCCTTATCGATGCTGGAAATGACTATGATTTAGTTATCGCCATCGGACCTGTTCCTATGATGAAATTCGTTGCAAAGGTAACAGAACCATACAATATTAAAACTTTAGTTTCATTAAATCCTATTATGATTGATGGAACAGGTATGTGTGGTGGATGTCGTGTTACTGTAGATGGAAAAATTAAATTTGCATGTGTAGACGGTCCTGATTTTGACGGACATAAAGTTGATTTTGATGAATTAATGAAACGTAATTCTACATACAAAGAAAAAGAAGCTCACGACAAAGAACACTGTCGTATGTATAAAATGGCTGGAGGTGACAAATAATGGCAAATATGTCTTTAACAAAAGTTCCTATGCCTGAACAGGAACCTAATGTAAGAAATAAGAATTTTGAAGAAGTTGCCATGGGATACACTCCTGAAATGGCTATTGAAGAAGCAACAAGATGTTTAAATTGTAAGCACAAACCATGTGTAAACGGTTGTCCTGTAAATGTTAGAATTCCTGAATTCGTTGAACAGGTAGCTGCCGGAGAATTTGAAAAAGCTTATGAAATCATTACAAGCACAAACGGGCTTCCTGCTGTATGTGGTCGTGTATGTCCACAGGAATCACAGTGCGAAGGAAATTGTGTTCGTGGTATAAAGGGTGAACCTGTAGCAATCGGACGTTTGGAAAGATTCTGTGCTGATTACCATATGGCAAACAGCCTTGCTGCACCGGAAAAACCTGTTAGCAACGGAAGAAAAGTTGCTGTTATCGGTGCCGGTCCTTCAGGACTTACATGTGCCGGAGATTTAGCTAAGAAAGGTTACCAGGTTACTATATTTGAAGCATTCCACAAAGCCGGTGGTGTTTTAGTTTACGGTATCCCTGAATTCAGACTTCCAAAGGCTATCGTTCAGAAGGAAGTTGATAATCTTGCAGCTCTTGGTGTAGACATCGAAACAAACATGGTTGTAGGAAAGGTTCTTTCAATCGATGAAATTTTTGATATGGGCTATGAAGCATGTTTCGTAGGTTCAGGTGCCGGACTTCCATCATTTATGGGAATCGAAGGTGAAGCTTTAATCGGTGTTTATTCAGCCAATGAATACTTAACACGTGCTAACCTTATGAAAGCTTACTTACCTGAATATGATACACCTATTATTAAGAGTAAAAATGTTGCTGTTGTAGGTGGTGGTAATGTTGCTATGGATGCTGCAAGAACTGCAAAGCGTCTTGGTGCTGAAAATGTATACGTAGTTTACCGTCGTGGTATGGAAGAAATGCCTGCACGTAAGGAAGAAGTTCATCATGCAATTGAAGAAGGAATCATCTTCAAGAACTTAAATAATCCTGTAAAACTTATCGGTGATGAAAATGGTCGTGTTTCTAAAATGGAATGCGTTAAAATGGAACTTGGTGAGCCTGATGCTTCAGGAAGAAGACGTCCTATCGAAGTTGAAGGAAGTAATTTTGAACTTGATGTTGATACAGTTATCATGTCAATCGGTACTTCACCAAACCCATTAATCAGAACAACTACTGAAGGTTTGGAAGCAAATAAGCGTGGATGTTTAGTTGTAAATGAAGACACTCTTCAGACAACACGTGAAGGAATCTACGCAGGTGGAGATGCTGTTACAGGTGCTGCTACTGTTATCCTTGCTATGGGTGCAGGAAAACAGGCTGCTGAAAGCATTGATGCTTACTTACAGAATAAATAATTAATTAATATATAATAAAATGCCAGGGTGTGTTTAAATGCGTAGCGTATGACAATCCGTAGGCATCAAAGTCAAGGATTTTTGACCCTGACTTTATAAAAAAGACCTGTTCAATTAAATATACATTCATAATCCTAAATGTATATCAAATTGAGCAGGTCTTTTATAACTTCTGCCATCAGCTATTTTTCATTATTATCATCTGTTGTTTTTGCCACAATATAACGAGGTCTCATCTTTACTTCCTCATAAATCTTTGAAATATAGAAACCAATTACACCTAAACTCATCATCAAAATACTACCTATAATAAGTAAAAGTAAAATAACTGTTGTAAATCCTTCTAATGATTTTCCACTAAAATATTTCACTAATGAAAAAATTCCAAAAATAATAGAGAACGCAAATAAAAACATCCCACAACCGGTAACTATCTGCATAGGTGCAACTGTAAATGACGTAATATTGTTAATTGCATATTTAAAAAGAGATTTAAATGACCATTTAGATACTCCGGCTTCTCTTTCCTGCACATCAAATTCCACATATGTAGTTTTAAATCCAACCCATGATGACAATGCTCTGAAAAATATCTGTCTTTCAGGTAAAGCAATAAACGCATCAACAACCTGTCTGTCTAACAGTTTAAAATCTGATGCCCTTGACATATCAATCTTTGTTGCATCACTTATAATTTTATAAAATGTCTTTGCAAATAATTTATGAATTGCACTTTCTTTTCCTCTTGTCGCCTTTACTCCTTCAACAACCTGAAATCCCTGTTTCCAAAGTTTATACATTTCCACTAAAGTTTCAGGTGGATGCTGCAAATCGCAATCCATAACTGCACAACAGTCTCCATGAGCAAATTCAAGTCCGGCAAATACTGCTCCTTCTTTTCCAAAATTTCTTGAGAAGCAAATTCCTTTAACTTTTGGATTAGCCTTACTTGCTATTTCAATTTCTTCCCATGTATTATCCTTTGAGCCATCATTTACAAATACTATTTCATAATCTATATTATTTTCCTCTAAAATAGTTGATACAACATTTGCTGTTTTATGAAGCATCGCTCCCTCATTGTATGCCGGAATTACCACCGATAAAATACTCATTTTTTTAGTTTCTCCTTGTAGTCCAATTATTTTTAATACTGCATTAGTAAATACTTATCATCTTAATTGCTTTATTATTTATTTTAAATCTTCATATAGTCAGAAAACTTTCGTTTTTAACTTATTCTTCACTATAGAAAATGGCACATTTGACAGCTTTATGCCACCCTTTCACCATTCTTTCTACCTTTTTTTTATCCATAGCAGGCTCAAATGTTTTTTCAATTCCCATATTGGCTTTTATTTCTTCCTTGCTTGCCCAATACCCTGTTGCAAGGCCTGCAAGATATGCTGCACCTAAACCTGTAGTTTCAATTACATTTGGGCGTGCTACATTTGTCTGCAATATATTTGACTGGAATTGCATAAGAAGGTTATTTGCGCAAGCTCCTCCGTCTACTTTTAACGAATTAATTGAAGTATCTGAATCACTTTCCATTGCCTTTACCAAATCATATGTCTGATATGCCAATGACTCAAGTGTTGCCCTTACAAAATGTTCTCTGCTTGTTCCTCTTGTAAGTCCTACAACCATTCCACGGGCATTCTGCTTCCAATATGGAGCGCCCAAACCTGTAAAAGCAGGTACAACATAAACTCCATTTGTATCTTCAACTTTAGAAGCCATATCCTCACTCTCCGGTGCACTTTCCACAAGTTTCATTTCATCACGAAGCCACTGAATCGCTGCTCCCGCTACAAAAACACTACCTTCAAGTGCATACTCAACTTTTGCATCGGTTGATGCTGCTATTGTTGTAATAAGCCCATTTTGCGATTCAACAGGTGTGTTTCCTGTATTCATCAATAAAAAGCATCCTGTTCCATATGTATTTTTAACATCGCCTTTTTCAAAACATCCCTGTCCAAACAATGCTGCCTGCTGGTCTCCTGCCACTCCTGTAATCGGAATATTATTTCCCAATATATCTTTGCTTGCATAACCAAATATTCCACTTGAAGGTTTAACCTCAGGAAGCATTTGCTTTGGTATGTTTAACAATTCAAGCAATTCATTATCCCATTTCAATTCCTTAATGTTAAATAACATTGTTCTTGAAGCATTTGTATAATCTGTTACATGAACACTTCCACCACTTAATTTCCATATAAGCCATGTATCAATAGTTCCAAATACAAGTTCTCCCGCTTCCGCTCTCTTTCTCACTCCGGAAACATTGTCTAAAATCCATTTAATCTTTGTCCCTGAGAAATAAGCATCGGGAATCAATCCTGTCTTTTTCTTTATCAAATCACTCTTTCCCTGTTTTTCCAAATCATCAATAATATCAGCAGTTCTTCTACACTGCCATACAATCGCATTATACACCGGTTTTCCTGTATTCCTGTCCCACACAATTGTAGTTTCTCGCTGATTAGTGATTCCTATTGCTTCTATATTATTGCCACTAACTCCAGCCATATTCATTACTTTTCTTATTGAAAGTAACTGTGTCAGCCAAATTTCTTCCGGATCATGTTCAACCCAGCCGGGTTTTGGGAATATTTGTGTAAATTCCTGATTTGCCTGAGCTATTATTTCACCTTTTTTATTAAACAAAATGCATCTTGAACTTGTAGTTCCCTGATCAAGTGCCATAATGTATTTTTCCATATGTAACTTCGCGTAACCACAAATACTCATCGCACAGAAATATCTGAATTACGCTCCTCCTTCATTATTTATCACGTTCTAAAACTTATATATAATTGTACCATATTTTATTAAGATGAAATATTAATATTTTCTTTTTATATTGTAAATTTATTCTTTCTAAATGCTAACTACTTAAATATATATAAGTTATTTTTATAAAACTCTCATAATTACTGTACACGTATAATTTGTCCAAACTATTATTTTGCTTATTCTGATTTATTTCTTCCCATATAACCATTTGCTAAAAAATCTATAATAAATTTTCTATTACATATTCCATATGTTATTACACCAACACCAACTTCTACAATAAGTCGTAATTTTAAATTCGTACTATATAAGGTCATAATGTCTTTCACACAAAAGACCATTATTCCCATATCAATTGCTCCAACTAATGGCTTCACTATATTACTGACCTTAATATGTGGTCTGATTTTTTTAATAATAAACCCTACATTTAAAATTAATATTGTCATTGAGAATATTATGTCACCTATCAATAACGCGTAGGCATTCATATCCGTAAACTTAAGTAACAAATAAACAATTACTATATGTGTTACTAAAGCTATACCACTATTTATAACCGGAGTTTTAAATCTATTGCATCCTTGAAGTATTGCCGTTGAAACGGTTGAAAATGAATAGGAAGCTGCCGCCATACTTCCCCATTTAAGCAAATTAATTGCTATTACTCTTAATTCTCCAAGGCCTGGAAACAACACTGTCATTATCTCCTCTGAACATACTGTCATTCCTATTACTGTTGGAAATACAACCATAGATGTCATTTTTATAATTTGACCTATGTTAGCATCTACATTATTTTTTTCACCTTTAATATACGAAGTTGTTATTCTTGGAATTACTGACATTCCAAAAGCTGTTGCCATTCCTACAGGCAAATTAATTAACTGTGTATATTGAGTATTAAACACACCCTGAAGGTCTGTCACAACCGTTTCTGATAACCCTTTCTTTCCTAAAATGTTTGCAAACATATAATCATCTATTGTATATCCAATCTGATAGATTGTCTGACTCAATACAATAGGAATCATTACAGATATCAAAACTACAAATATATTTTTAAATTCTTTCAACGTTATAGTCTGACTAATCTTCTTTCTTATTTTTATCCAAAAGAATAAAACGCAAATAAGTGCCGCTGTTGCTCCTGCAAATGTTCCTATTGTCCCACCCGTAGCTAATAACGCCGGTTTATTTTCTACATTTGAAAAAATATAACATATCTGACTCGCTGCTACTACACTCACAACTGCATTAACTATCTGTTCTACAATTTGTGACACTGCAGTTGGTATCATATTTCCATATCCCTGAAAATATCCTCTTATGCATCCTAATATTGCAACTATAAATGTTGTAAGCGCAAGAACTCTAAGCGGCATCTCTAATCCCGACTTTCCATACATATTTGCAAGACCATTTGCCCCTAAAAATAATCCTAATGAAGCAATCATCCCAAATAAAATAGAAATAATTACCGACACCTTAAATATTTTATCTGCTTCTTTTTCTCCCACTGCTCTTTTTTCTGAAATTAATTTCGAGACTGAAATAGGCATGCTATATGAAGATAAAGTAAGAACTATGCTATATATTGAAAATGCTACTGAATAGATACCATTTCCTGTGTTTCCTAATATATTTGCCATTGGAATTCTATATAAAAACCCAATTACTTTTGTAATTAATCCTGCAGATGCAAGAATTCCTGCCTGCATTGCAAATGATTTTTCGTCTTTCATTTACTACGTTTCCTCCATTTTTCAATTCGCAATTGTTAAATATTCTATTTGTTAGGATTGTGGGAGTGCGTAGCACAAAACAATCCGTAAGCATTAAAGTCGATTGCTTTTGACCCTAATATCATATTTATCTAATATAATTGCTAAATATTTTATCATATTTTTAAAAATAAGTGTTGACAAATTAGGATTCATTAGATATTATAATATCAGTAATCATTACTATTATTGTTATGGAGGAAAGCAAATGGTCAAATACAGTAAGCAACGTGAGTTAATCAGAGAAAACTTATTAAGCCGATATGATCATCCTACAGCAGACGATGTTTATGCAAGTGTTAAGCTAATACTTCCTAACATCAGTCTTGGAACTGTATATCGTAATCTTTCATTTCTGGTTGAACAAGGTGAAGTCCTTTCATTAAAATTAGGCGATGGTAAGGAACATTTTGATGGGCACACAGAACCCCACTACCACTTCATCTGCACAGAATGCGGTAAAGTTGAAGATATATTTATGGAAGAGTTACAGATTAACAAGATAGCTCAAGATCATTTTGACGGAATAATAAAAGGTCACCAAACTTACTACTACGGCATTTGTCCTAAGTGCAATAAGAAAGATTAGTAAGTCACTAAAAAATTATATATAATGGAGGAATTAAAAATGGCAAAATTTGTATGTTCAGTATGTGGTTATGTACACGAAGGAGATTCAGCACCTGAAAAGTGTCCAGTATGTGGAGTAGGTGCAGATAAGTTTAACAAAATTGAAGAAGGCGAAAAAGAATGGGCTGCAGAACACGTTGTAGGCGTAGCTCAGGGAGTAAGCGAAGATATTCTTGCTGACTTAAGAGCAAACTTTGAAGGTGAATGCTCAGAAGTTGGAATGTACCTTGCAATGGCAAGAGTTGCTCATAGAGAAGGATATCCTGAAATCGGTTTATACTGGGAAAAAGCCGCTTATGAAGAAGCTGAACACGCTGCTAAATTTGCAGAATTACTCGGTGAAGTTGTAACAGACAGCACAAAGAAAAACCTTGAAATGAGAGTTGAAGCTGAACACGGTGCAACAGCTGGAAAATTTGACCTCGCAAAGAGAGCAAAAGCTGCAAACCTTGACGCAATCCATGACACAGTACATGAAATGGCAAGAGACGAAGCAAGACACGGCAAAGCATTCGAAGGCTTATTAAAAAGATACTTTGGCTAGTTACGAGCCATATAATAAAATAGCAAAACCACGTATGGGGAGTTTACTCACCAATACGTGGTTTTTGTTATTTTATTATATGGCGACAGCCTCCAGTGAGATGTAGCGTAGCGAAATCGAACTGGAATGGCTCGTAACTACAAGCTACAAGCCGAGCAATTATAAAATAAAAAGTAGTTGAATGAGGATGCTTGCATACTCAGACAACTATTTTTTATTTTATATTTATTATATGACAGCCGTCCATGAAATAGCCCGCAGGGCTATGAATGGTGCTCGGCTTTTTTTAATATTGCGACATAAACTGCTCGTAATTTACCATTGAATTATTTATATAAATTTGATACTATAGATATAGAAAAAGGTACTACCGATAGACGGTTAGTCACAAATATTTTAGTTAAAAAAGTAACCAAACCATTTGCAGACGGCGGTTACTTTTTTAAGTTATTTATATATTCTATAAGTATGGTAACTATAATCGAAATAATCATCAACACTATGTATAAAATCTCAAAATCACTCATTAAGTAAATCCCTCCTTTCCCAGATTTCTTCCTATGAAGATTTCCATGTAATCAGAGGATTTAGTCCCTCTTCTGAAGGACTAACCGCCTACCGTTTCTAGGTAGTACCCAAAGATATCATATCAAATCCGCTAAATTGTTGCAACAAATTGTTTGTGCATCAGCTTAATTTCATTATTTATTTACAAAATTCACTAATATAAAAATATGAAAAATTACTACCGATAGATATTTCGCCCTCAATAATTTTATTTAGAATAAAATGTGTATAGATAATGATGCATCTATTACTTCAACTTAATAAAAACTCCTACTCCTCTATCTCCTCGAACTTTAATCCATATTCTATGGCATAGGCCTCTACAAGAGAACCTTTAACTCCAATAATTGTACATTCAAGAGGTATTGGTTCTTCATCCCTAGAATAATTAGGATTTTTAATCCATGCATCTTTCAGTATATCTACTTCTCCCGCATAAACAGTTACACTTTCTAAGGAAGTACATCCGGCAAAAGCTCTCATCCCTATTCTTTCTAAAGTTTCCGGTAAAACAATATTTTTCAGGCTTGAGCAATTTTCAAATGAAAGAAATCCAATTGTTCTTGTTTTCTTTCCTAAAGTAACGCTTTCTAAATTTTTACAATTCATAAACGTTTTAGAAAGAATAGCTGTAACTTTATCAGGAATTACAATATTTGTAATTCCACTTCCATTAAACGCGCTACTATCAATTTCTTCTAAATCATCAGGTAACTGTATACTAGTTAAAGAGCTGCAACCCATAAATGTCTCTTCACCTATAGTTTCTACACCTGATGGCACATTAACACTCTCTAACTCATAACAATTTTTAAATGCTCTATCACCTATTCCTGTAACACTTTCCGGTAAAACAACTGTCTTTAAATTATCACATCCTTCAAAAGCTGATCTTCTGACAATCTGAATTCCATATGAAACTACAACTTTCTCTACATCCATATTGTCCATAAATGCGTCAGAATCAATCAACCACACTTTCACGCCATTAAGTTCATTAGGAACAGTTATTTCTTTATCACTTCCATGATAACCTTCTATTGCATATCTTCCATCTAAATCCATCACTATCCATTTCCCTATAGTAATATTATTGTTCGTTTCTTCTTCATTATCTGTCCCGTTATCAGATGGCTTTTTCGTTGTTACTTCTTCTTTTATCGCTTCTTTAATAATAGATTCTTTAGTAGTAGTCTCATTTACAACTGTATCATTATTATCATTCTTAATAACATCTTTATTTGTTATCTTTTCATTAACCGTAATCTTGCATTTTAATACTTTCTTCCCAAATTTAGCATAAATTACAGTTCTACCTTTCTTTACTGCCTTAACCTTTCCTTTTTTAGTAACTACGGCTACCTTTTTATTCTTACTGCTCCACTTAATCTTAGACTTTGTTCCCTTAACTTTTAAAAATATGCTGTCACCTTCATACATAGCTACACTTTTCTTAGTAAGCTTTACCTTAGTGGCTGCGTCAACAGTTACAAATACTGCACATAAGCTAATAATCATTGCAGTTAAAACAACTAAAATTTTTTTCTTGTTCATATACCCTCCATTACTTAATACATTTTTAGTTCCGATTAATTTTAACATAACAATATCGTCCTTGCAACATTTAGTATATGTGACATTTCTTATTTATATTGCAACTTTTATTTTCCTGATAACTTGACTAAATTTAATTTATTTTTCTTGTATCATTATCTAAAAGCATTTATAATTTTATTGGGGTAAGAAATAGGTTCAATAGAACCATAATAAAAGTATTGGAGGTAGTACATATGTACAAATTTTTGCGTGCAACATTATGGACTGTTGTCTTAATGTTGTTTGGCTCTACAGTGGCTTTCTGTGCCACTACAGACTTTGGCAATGTAGGTGAACCATCTTATAAACTTGTTCACACTCTAGATTCGTCAGAGGTATTCGTGGCAACATATGATGTAACCGATTACGGTGCCGTTGCCGACGGACAGACAGATAACACAAATGTTTTTCAAAAACTTCTAAACAAAGTTGGAGATTTAGGAGGCGGTATTGTATATGTTCCAAGCGGGCGTTATGCAATAAAAGGCGCTCTTTCCATTCCTAAAGGAGTTACACTTCGTGGTGACTGGCAAAAGCCTAGTCGAAATAACAGTGCTCCAATTGGGACATTACTTATGGCCTATACAGGACGAAATGGAAATGAACGCACAACACCATTTGTTGAAATGGCTCCTGAAACAGGAATTATGGATTTAACAATATGGTATCCTGAACAGGACCCGAATAACATTACTCCATATTCACCAACTATTCGTTATGGATTCAACAATTATTTTGGAAATGAATATTGTAATACAAAAAATGTCACTTTATTAAACTCATATATTGGCGTTTTATTTAACTATGATAACGGTGGTGCTTCACCGGTAGTTAACGGACTTTATGGAACTACATTATGTAAAGGTATAGAAATTGATAAAATAGCCGATGTTGGAAGAATTGAAAATGTAAACTTATCACCTGACTACTGGAAGAATTCAGGTGTTGCAAATGCCCCAACTACAACTTCTTTCAACGATTACATGTACAACAATTCAATCGGTATCGTAATGAGACGTAACGATTGGTCATACACATGTAACATTAATATTAATGGTTATAATATCGGATACGATACAGAAAAAACTTTATCAACTGATGACAATGCTACACCAAACGGGCATCACTATAACTTTGATTTATCCGAATGTAAAACAGGTATTCAGATTAATGCAACTAACTCTGTAGGTATTTTATTTGACGAAATCAATATTCATAATTGTGAAAACGGAATCGTGCTTGGCGAAAACACATCAGATGCAGCACAATTTACAAAAACAACAGTAGACGTATCTAAATATGCTATACAAATTCCTGATACTTCAAGTACAAAACTTACATTTAATTCATCAAAAGTATCAAGAGGTCGTGTTGCAATTAACAGTGGAACATTTGTTGCAAATAATACAACATTTAGCAACAGTGCTCCACAAATTTATTATGGTACTTCAGGTCGTGGTAACATAACAGGCTGTGCCTTTACTAAAGGTCGCAAAATCACAAATAAATCTGTTTATGAATCTACTTTAAGCAATAGTACGGCAGTAATCGGTGAAGTTTCAGATTTCACTAAAGTAGAATATGACCCACATACACCTGCAAGAACAGTTTTATATAATGCTACTGTTTCACCATATAATGCCAGTACAGGTTCAAATGATAACACTTCTGCTATTCAGGAAGCATTAAATCAGGCTTCTAATGATGGTGGTGGAATTGTATTTTTACCTAGTGGCAAATACAAAGTTCGTGGTCATTTGACAATTCCATCAAACGTTGAGCTTCGTGGCGCAGTTGATTTATGGAGCGTTCCTCATGGTTCAGGCACAATACTTGAAGCATATGAGAATAGAAACAATCCGGATGGTGATTCTTTTATTCAGCTAAAGGCTGACAGTGGTATCCGTGGCATTGTAGTCGACTATCCTGAACAGGTATTTTCAGGAAGCGCAGACTGGCTTCCGGCAAAGTACCCTTACACAATTCAGGGACAGGGAGCTAATGTTTATGTAATTGATTCAGGCGTTCGAGCTGCTTATGAAGCATTAGACTTATTTACATATAAATGCGACAACCACTATGTTGATTTTTTAGGTGGTCACGCCTTTGATACAGGTGTGAGAGTAGGTGGAAATTCAGTTGACGGAAAACTTTATAACCTTATGTTTAACGTAATTGTTTATGCCTGCGGAAATGAAAGTAAATTTGGAAGCTTTAGCAATATGCCAAATGGCGTTTCTAACGCACCTTTGTATTCATATGGGCTTGAGCATTTGGATTTCCTTATTTTAGGTGACTGTGATAACGAAACATTATACAATGATTTCCATTATGGTTCATACCGTGGAACTTTATTACAAAATGATGGTAATGGCGGTCCTTCCGGTCGTAGTATGGGATTAGGTGTAGACGGTTCTACAAGAGCTGTCTATTGGACTTCAGGTTTAACTAAGAGTTTTGACTTTGACAATTCCCAGATTGTTTCTATTGGAGACAACAATCCAAAAACAGCTTATTTTTATTCAGAGGAAAATAGCAATTTTAAATCAACATTTAATAACTGCGATTTCTGGGGACAACCACAACGCGGAATAATTTTAAATTCAGGTAATTTGACATTATACGGCGCTCATTTTAATAATCCGGGACAGCAGACATTAGCAAGTGTATCAAATGCATCTTTAAATATTCTTGCCAGTGCTTCTAACCAAAATGGTAGTGCATTTGTTGATTCAGGAAGTGAAAAGAATATTTCCATATCAGGTTCTATTCTTAATAATAGAAATAATAATGCCGACTCATTTAAATCATTTGATAGCAATATGGGACTTGGTTCAACAGTATCTTCATCAGGTGCTCTTGCTCAGGTTTCAGGACGTGATTCATGGAAAGCTACTGCTTGTAACAATAACAATAATGCTAAAAATGCTTTAGATGGAAATGCATCAACAAGATGGGATACAAATGGTTCCCAGACCCCCGGTCAATGGTTTATGGTTGACTTTGGAAAAACATTAACATACAACACCATTATTTGTGATGTTGGCTCAAGCACATCAAGCGATGCTCCTGCAGCCTATGAAGTATATGTATCTTCAAATGGCAATGATTGGGGAAATGCAATCGTAAGTGGTACAACTACTAACGGAATTATTAAAGTAGATGTTCAAAATTCAAGATATGTCAGAGTTGTTCAGACCGGTTCAAAATCTAACTATTGGTCAATTCATGAATTTTATGTGTTAAATGCTGCTGCAAATAATGACCTTATTTCAGACGAAGATGAAAGTAAGGCTCCTGAAGAAACTACTACTGAAGAGACTACAAAACCGGAAGAGACTACTACTGTGGAACCAAAAGGCGAATTCATTAGTGACGATGTAAAGGTTCTCGGCTATCAGATTAGTGCTGTACTTAGAGGTTCAAGAGTACTTTATTCATCTGAACCTACTATAAAAGGACAAAAAGTTGTTTCATCCGGTTTAATTTATGGATTTGCTAATGGACCAATAACTAAAGATGATGTTGTTCTTAATTCAAGCAACAAATACATAGCTTCATATGAAGCTACATCAAAGGGTATCATCGCTAATTATAATGGCGATTCAGCAACTGCAACCTACTATGCCCGTACAATGACACATAACGGCTCTGGTGCTGCAAGATATAATGCTAAATATTATGTACGTGCATACTCAGTTCTTGAAAACGGAGCTATTGCTTACAGCGAAGTGTATGACTTCTCATTATATAGCATTGCTGATACATTATACCAGAATAACTTAATGCCTACTTATGACGGACATCAATATTTATTCTACAATATATTAACCGTTGTAGACCCTGATTATAAAGAAATTCCTTATAAATGGGAGAATACAGTTAACAAATAATTATTGGACTGACACTAAATTTATTTAAAGTGTCACTATAATATACAACAAAAAAGAGACTTCATTTACCAAGTATATAACGGTAAATCCAGTCTCTTTTTCATATTACAGTTTTATATTTCATTAATATGATAAAATAGATTATACTCCAGGCTTTTATAAGTTATCTCATATTAATTTAACATTTTTTGTTCCGGCACTACTTATGCCTTTTATTTTTATATAGTAAAAACGAATAAGCTGTAGGCACACAAACCATAACAATAATTAATATTATAATTGACACTTCTCCCACTCTTCCTAAAAATGCACTTACTGCAAAGAGTATTCCACATATTATCCACAAAACTCCTGCCATTCTGTGTGTTTTGTTCCAATTATTTATATCATTCAAGGTCCATGGTAGTTTTATTCCTACTGTATAATTCTGTCTGCATTTAGGAAGATAATTTCCAATGAATATAATTAAAATTCCAACTGCAACAATTACATATTTTGTAGAAGATAAATTATATCCTAATCCGTAAATAGAACATAAAGCAAAAACTATAACTGAAACTACCGGTATTGTCCATTTACTTATAGTAGCCACCACACTACCTCCACCATTATTTTTGGGGTCATTATTAATAATCACATGTAAAAGCAAATTAGCAAGTAACATAATTAACGGTAATGCAAAGCATACAAAAGCTTTAGGAGCATAATTATCTGCATTTCCTGAATAATTAAAATGTATCGGCATCTGCTTCGGTAATTTACTATATATAATTGCTCCGATAATCATAGGTAAAACACATACAATAGATGTAATTATCATCTGTTTTTTATTATTTATCTTCATCATTATTTTCCTCCCTTTCACTCTCTCCAAACTGTGAAAGCCATAATATTATTTCTTCCATAACTGATGTATTAAGCTGGTAATAAATGTAGTTTTTCTCTTTATTTTCATACACTAATCCGGCTTTCTTTAACTGATTTAAATGATATGACATTGTCGCTCCCGTCAAATCAAAATGCTCACCTATCTCTCCAGCTGACATTGCTTTATCTCTTAACAAAACAAGTATATCCCTTCTCACAGGATCAGACAAAGCCTTAAAGGTTTCATGAAAGCTCATATATTATACTCCTTTCTGCTATTTAGATTTTTTTCTAAATAGAATATACCATTTTGGAAATAAAAAAGCAATATCTATTTAGATTTTTTTCTAAATAGATATTGCTAACTAAAGAACTTTACAGTTCTAATCTATTTAAAGCAACAGACGGTTAATGTTATTGAACGATTGCTCGTCGTAAAAAAGTCTTATTGCTTGTTGTAAATAGATTATATTTGTGTCTATTTGTATAACACTTATTAAATTATTATTTCATACATAATCTGTAAAAGTTTAAATTTTCTAATCTTTTAACACTTATTACATTGTATGCTCAACTTATCAGTTTGTGATTTAACCATAAATCATTTCTGAATATATTTCATAATATTTTGTAATATATCTCAATATACTTAATCCTGATAATCCATATATTTGAGAGGGTCTTTTGGTTTATTTTTCTTTGTTACCTGGAAATATAAATTATCTCCTTCTTTTTCATAACTTGATGTTGGTTTATTTACATAGCCTATTACACTACCTGCTTCTACAGTCTGTCCAACCTCATACTGTGGGTTTATTATCTGTCCATAAGTTGCAAAATAGTCATTTCCCATAGCAACTTTCATATAAACTCCATATTCATCATTTTGTCCTAATTCAGTTACCACACCCTTTGCCGCTGCTTTTACTTCGGCACCTTCTTTACTTTGGATGGCTATCGCAGGACTGCATTTGTACTCATCAAGAGTTGAAAAGTAAACTGTATTTTCCATATTATATTCAAGTAAAATATTTCCTTCTACAGGCCAGAGCAATTTACTGTTTTTATTGAATTTTAAATTGCTTACAACTGCTGCTGCCTCTGAAGAAAGTCCATACATATTATCTTTTTCATCCATATTTGATGCTGTATTTTCCTCTACAACCTTAGCAGTTGTAGGTTCTTCATTTACAATTTTAGTTTCTCCTTCATAACTTGAAGCTTCTTCCTCTGCCATACTTATTCTGTCACCTTCTGTTGTAACTTCTTTGCCTAAAGCATTCTGAGCAGCTTCAATGTTTTCAGAACCTACTGTTGTCTCAACCTTTGCAATTTTTTTTACATTAATTGTCTTTTCGTCTTTTTTCTGACCAATATAATAAGTACCCGCCGCAACCATGGTAAGTGCAACAAAGCACACCACTAATGAGGCCATAAATTTTTTGTCCATAAAACTATCGCATGTCATATTTTATAAAATAATCCATGCTCTCCTTTCTTTAACTTTGTTATAGTTAAAGTATGGACCAAAATATCATTTTCTATTCAGCTATCGTCACATCATAAAATTTTTTTAATATTTCTTCGTATCCCATTCCCTGCTCTCCATATTTTTCAGCCTGATTCATGCTTAATCCAAATCCATGCCCTTTTCCTTTAGTAGTTATTTTTATTTTGTCATCTATGTACTCTAACGTGATATTTGAACTATCTACATTTAAAGCATTCGCAAAATCTTCACCCGATATACCGGTTTCAAATATTTTTACAGACACAGCATATTCACTACTATCCTTTGCTATATTCGTATTTTCTATCATTTCATTTACCGTTATGTTTTTTAAATCGATTTCATTCTTTTCATTATCGTAAATTATAATTTTAGCTTTTTCCATTTTATCCGCTAATTCAGCCATTGTAAAATAACGTTCCATTTTGTAATCACTATTGTTATAGTCATCCTGACATACACCTGCTAACAAATAGCCATATTTTTCTCCTAATACTTCTAATCCGTTTCTTGTCATTCCTCCACTTATTTCATGATATAACGGAAGAATTATTTCTCCCTTATTTTTCATTACCATCAGTGCCGTTTCATTCATTACTTTATCAATTATCTGCATTTTACTTTTAAATTGCTCATTATTACTACTTCCCACAATATTTTTCACTACATCTAATGCACTTTTTTTACCTTTTAATTTTTTTTCATCTTTGCACACTTTAATCATTTTTTCATATGACATATAAGGAAGTCCTAATTCATCCGCTTCAATTTCCTTCTTATTTTTCATCATGTAAGCTATATACGTTCTGTCTACAACTGCCTGCGCTTTAATTGTTTCTATATTATTTTCCAAACTCATTTGTGCAAATAAGACACAGGGAATAAATTGTTCCACATCCATTTTTGTTTTATAACCATTTCCAACTATAACAATATATTTATTAAATTTTTTGCCATCTTCCTGTTTTGTTCCTGTCCCCTTTATATAAATCAATAATCCTATCAAAGTTATTAATACAAATATAGCTCCAACAAATTTTTTATTAACTTTCATATATACTTTCAACCAAAGTTATTATTATATTGTATTCCTTTTTATTATCTATAATTCAACTTATATTTTTTATCATACACTAATCATTTTTTAAATACAGGTAAAAAAATACCACCTAATCTTTCGACTGAGTGGTATCTACTTTAAATAATATTTTTGTGGATATGATTCTTTTTTTCTACTCCATTATATAATGTCATATTCTTTCATAAGTTTATTCTGGTACTCAATATCCTGGGCTGATTTTTCTAAGTCATCGTATCTTTTTTCTGACAGCAAAATTTTATTAAGTCTGTTAATATTTTTCTGAGTTTCAATTTTACCTTCACTTTGACCTAATGCCCTTCCTTTTTCTTCTCCAGCCTTCAGACCCTCTCTATATTTTAGATTCATTTCCATCTGTAATGACATATACTCTCGCCTCCATCTCTCATTTTTTCTGGCTGCGATTACCTTTCTGTCTATCTTTCTCGTAAGTTCACTTTCAGGTTCGCTGCCGTCAAAATATTCCAATAATGATTTCAGTTCCTTATTTATGTCACTTTTATCGCCTTTTGTGTTTAGAAATATCTTATGCGTTCCATCATTTAACTTGATTTCACTATCTTCCAGGCATACATTTTCAAACTCGTAAACACTTCTTCCTTTTTCAAAAAAATCAAATGTACAGATAAATATGACATAACTTTCCTTAAGTATATCATATGATTCGCCTTTTTCACTCATGACTTTCGCAAAAATGAATGGGTCTGTTATGTCTAATTCTTCGTACTTCTTCAATAATCTCCTCCTTGACGCTTTATTTTAATAGAACTTATTTTTATTACAGTTTCATTATGGTCTCACATTGTATATGTATTCCTATTTATTATACATATATTTAGTGACGTGTCAAGATGTTTAATTAAATATAACACAAAGCAAAAAAATGCTATTACATCTGATTTTTCAAAATGTAATAGCATTTTTATATATTATAATTTACCCTTTAGACATTTGTATTTGTCTTTTATTTTTTTGTACAGGCATAAACTTTTAAAAACTTATGTCATCATACATTTTATGTAAAAGTTATAAACCGATGCTAACCTGTATATAAATCTACATATCAACTTTAACCTTTTCAAGATGCCAGATATCATCTACATATTCCTGAATTGTTCTGTCAGATGTAAATTTACCAACATGAGCAACGTTAAGCATTGCCTTCTTAACCCAGCCTTCCTGATCTTTATAAGCTTCTTCTACTCTCTTCTGAGCTTCAGCATAAGATCTGAAATCCTTTAAGATGAAATATCTGTCTGCTTTATCTGTTGACTGTGTATTCAACAATGAATTGTAAATATCTCTAAATCTTTCAGGATCATCAGGTGAATAGAATCCATTGATTAACTGCATTAATACTTTTCTGATATCCATATCTTCATTGAATATCTGCATTGGATCATAACCACCATTATTTTCATAATTGATTACTTCATCACTTGATAAACCAAATATAAATGCATTATCAATTCCAACCTCTTCAACGATTTCAACATTAGCACCATCCATTGTTCCAAGAGTTAAAGCACCATTTAACATAAATTTCATATTACCTGTTCCTGATGCTTCCTTAGATGCTGTAGAAATCTGTTCTGAAACATCTGCTGCCGCAAATATAATTTCAGCATTTGATACACGATAGTTTTCGATAAATACAACCTTAATCTTTCCATTGATTGATGCATCATTGTTAATAACATCAGCAACACTGTTGATTAACTTAATTGTAAGTTTTGCAATCTTATATCCTGCTGCTGCCTTAGCACCAAATATAAATGTTCTTGGATAGAAATCCATATCCGGATGTTCCTTAATCTGGTTATATAAGTACATAACATGTAAAATATTAAGTAACTGACGTTTATATTCATGAAGTCTCTTAACCTGAACGTCAAATATTGAACGAGGGTCTACATCAATACCATTATGTTCTTTGATATATTTAGCAAGACGAACCTTGTTCTGATATTTAATATTTGCAAATTCAGCCTGAGCTTTCTTATCATCTGCATAAACTTCAATTCCCTGAATCTTAGGCAAATCAGTAATCCAGTCATCTCCTACTTTTCCTGTTACCCATTCTGCTAACAATGGATTTCCGTGAAGCAAGAATCTTCTCTGTGTAATGCCATTTGTCTTGTTGTTAAACTTCTCTGGGAACATTTCATAGAAATCTCTAAGTTCCTGTTTTTCAAGAATTTCTGTATGAAGTTTTGCAACACCGTTAACTGAAAATCCTGCACAAATAGCTAAGTTAGCCATCTTAACCTGACCATCATAAATAATAGCCATCTTTTCAATCTTTCTATGATCTCCAGGGTATTTATTTTCAATGTCTATAATGAATCTTCTGTTGATTTCTTCAATAATCTGATAACATCTTGGAAGTAATCTTGAGAATAATTCAATTGGCCATTTTTCAAGTGCTTCACTCATAATTGTGTGGTTAGTGTAAGCACAGCACTTAGATGTAATTGCCCATGCTTCATCCCATTCTAATAAATATTCATCCATTAATAATCTCATAAGTTCTGCAACTGTAAGTGTAGGATGAGTATCGTTCATCTGGAATACTACCTTTTCAGGAAGCTTGCTTAAATCATCATGTTTTGTCAAATATTTCTTGATTGCTGTCTGTAAGCTTGCTGAAATAAAGAAATACTGCTGTTTTAATCTTAATTCTTTACCTGCATAATGATTATCATTTGGATAAAGAACTTCAGTGATTGTCTTAGCAAGATTTTCCTGTTCAACAGCTGCCATATATGCACCTTTGTCAAATTCATCTAAATTAAAATGTACAATTGGTTCTGCATCCCAGATTCTAAGTGTATTAACTACGTTGTTTCCATAACCTACGATAGGCATATCATAAGGAATTGCACGAACTGCCTGATATCCCTCCTGGATAAAGTAGTTTCTTCCGTCTCTGTGTTCAACTCTTACGAATCCGCCAAATTTTACTTCGCAGGCATATTCTTCTCTCTTTATTTCTAATGGATTAACATGTCTTAACCAATCTTCCGGAATTTCCTTCTGATATCCATCTTCAATCTTCTGCTGGAACATACCATATTTGTATCTGATACCACAGCCATATGCCGGATATCCTAATGTAGATAAACTGTCAAGGAAACATGCTGCAAGACGACCAAGACCACCATTTCCAAGTGCTGCATCCGGTTCCTGATCCTCAATTACATTCAAATCTAAACCAAGCTCTTCGATAGCCTCTTTAATTTCATTTCTGCTTGATAAATTAATAATCATATTTCCCAATGCTCTTCCCATAAGGAATTCCATAGATAAATAATATACTGTCTTAGCATCTGTTTTTTCATATGCCTTTTGTGTAGCAATCCACTGGTCTATAACAATATCTTTTACTGCATATGCAACTGCTACAAACTTATGTCTGTCTGACACTTCTTCGAGAGTTTTTCTGTAAAGCATCTTAGCTTCATCACGGACTTTTTTCTTAAATTCTTCTTTAAAGATTTCAGCCTCTGTTTTCACTGTTTTTGCCATTTAGTTTTCCTCCATAATTATTTACGGTACTTTTCTTATCTTAAGTATAAAGTGACGAATAAGAATATTATCCGTCACTTTCAAAGCTATCTGTTAGTATATTTTATTAGGATTAAGTATTACTGCACTTTTTCTACACCAAGAGTAACTTTCTCACCGTTAATATTCCACTCTTTTGAGTACCCTTCGATTTTATCAAAAACGATTTCATTTGCCAACACTTCAGCCTTAATTTCGTCTAAATTGTCAGTAACCACTTTAATAATTGAATCGTTTTTAGAAACATTAACTACGATTTTATCCATAACCTCAAATCCAGCTTCTTTTCTCATAGTCTGAATCTTACTGATTATTTCTCTTACAAAACCTTCTTCAATTAATTCAGGTGATAAATTAGTGTCTAATACTACAGTAATATTGTTGTCACTTTCTGATACATACCCTTCAACCTGAGCTGTATCAATTAATAAATCATCTTTTTCAAGAACAACTTCTGTTCCATCGAACTCAAATTTTAATGCACCTTCAGCATTTAACTGTGCCATTGCTTTATTGCCATCTAATTCAGCAAGTGCAGCTTTAATCTTTCCTAATACTTTTCCATATTTAGGTCCAACTGTCTTAAGCTGTGGTTTAAATGAATATGAAGTAAATTCACTTACATCATCTGTAAATTCAACAATCTTAACATTTAATTCATCTTCAATGATTTCTTTGTAGAATTCAGATAAATTAAATTCTGCCTTAACCATCATCTTTCCGATAGGCTGTCTGTTCTTAATTCCTGATGCATTTCTACATGCTCTACCCATTACTACAACTTCAAGAACATTTTCCATGTTTTCTTCTAATTCTTTATCAATGAAAGCTTCATTAACTTCAGGGAAGTCACATAAATGAATACTTTCAGGTGCTGTTGCATCTACATTCTTAACGATATTCTGATAAATGTCTTCAGTCATAAAAGGAATCATAGGTGCTGCTGCCTTTGATACAGTTACAAGTGCTGTATATAATGTCATGTATGCATTAATCTTATCCTGTGGCATATCCTTTGCCCAGAAACGTTCTCTTGAACGTCTTACATACCAGTTACTCATATCATCTACAAAATCATCTAATGCTCTTGCAGCTTCAGGGATTCTGTAATTTGCAAGATTATCATCAACTGATTTAACCATAGTGTTAAGCTTTGATAATAACCATTTATCCATAACACTTAACTTATCATAATCAAGTGTGTATTTTGTTGGGTCGAACTGATCAATTTCAGCATATAAAACATAGAAAGCATATGTGTTCCAAAGTGTTCCCATGAATTTACGCTGTCCTTCCTGAACTGCTTTTCCATGGAAACGGTTTGGAAGCCATGGTGCTGAGTTAGTATAGAAATACCATCTTATTGCATCTGCTCCATACTGTCCTAATGCTTCGAATGGATCAACTGCATTTCCCTTTGACTTACTCATCTTCTGACCATTTTCATCCTGTACATGACCAAGTACAATAACATTCTTATATGGTGCTTTGTCAAATAATAATGTTGATTCAGCCATTAATGAATAGAACCATCCTCTTGTCTGGTCTACAGCTTCTGAAATAAAATCTGCTGGGAACTGCTGTTCAAATAAGTCCTTATTTTCAAATGGATAATGATGCTGTGCAAATGGCATTGCTCCTGAATCGAACCAGCAGTCAATAACTTCCGGTACTCTCTTCATTGTGCCACCACATTTTTTACATTTGAATGTAACTTCATCAATATATGGTCTGTGTAATTCTACTTTTGCATCATCAGGATTTCCACTTCTTTCTGCTAATTCTGCACGGCTGCCAATTGATTCCTGGCATCCGCAATCGCAGCATTCCCAGATATTAAGCGGTGTACCCCAATAACGGTTTCTTGAAATACCCCAATCCTGTACATTTTCAAGCCAGTTTCCAAAACGTCCTTCACCTATTGATTTTGGAATCCAGTTTACTGTATTGTTATTTGCAACAAGCTTATCCTTAACTTCTGTCATCTTGATAAACCATGATTCTCTTGCATAGTAAATTAATGGTGTATCACATCTCCAGCAGTGTGGATAATCATGTTCAAACTTAGGTGCGTCGAATAACTGTCCTCTCTTATCAAGGTCAACTAATACCTTAGGGTCAGCATCCTTAACAAATAATCCTGCATAAGGTGTATCGTCTGTAAGCTGTCCTTTATCATTTACAAGCTGTACAAATGGAAGGTCATATTTACGTCCTACATTAGCATCGTCTTCACCAAATGCCGGTGCGATATGAACGATACCTGTACCATCGCTCATAGTAACGTATGTGTCACATGTTACAAAGAAACCTTTCTTTCTCTGCTTATCAGCAATAGCTTTTGCACAATCATATAATGGTTCATATTCTTTATTTTCAAGGTCTGCACCCTTCATTGTTTCTAATACTTCATAAGCCTTTTCATCTTCTGTAGCTAGCTTACCTAATACTGTGTCTAGTAATGCTTCTGCCATATAGTAAGTATATCCGTCAGCAGCCTTTACTTTACAATATGTGTCGTTAGGGTTAACACAAAGAGCTACGTTTGATGGAAGAGTCCAAGGTGTTGTTGTCCATGCAAGGAAATAAGCATCTTCTCCAACAACCTTAAATCTAACGATTGCTGAACGCTCTTTTACTGACTTATATCCCTGTGCAACTTCCTGTGATGAAAGAGGTGTTCCACATCTAGGGCAATAAGGTACAATCTTAAATCCTTTGTATAATAACTTCTTATCCCAAATATTCTTAAGAGCCCACCATTCAGATTCAATGAAATTGTCATCATAAGTTACATATGGGTTATCCATATCAGCCCAGAAACCAACTGTTCCTGAGAAATCTTCCCACATTCCTTTATATTTCCATACAGATTCCTTACATTTCTTGATGAAAGGTTCCATACCATATTCTTCAATCTGTTCTTTTCCATTTAATCCTAATAACTTTTCTACTTCAAGTTCTACAGGAAGTCCATGAGTATCCCATCCTGCTTTTCTTGGAACCATATATCCCTTCATTGTTCTGTATCTTGGGATCATATCTTTAATAACACGTGTTAAAACGTGTCCGATATGTGGCTTTCCATTAGCTGTTGGAGGTCCGTCATAAAAAGTATATGTTGGTCCCTGCTTTCTGCTTTCCATACTTTTTTCAAAAATGTCATTGTCTTTCCAGAATTTTTCTGTTTTCTTTTCTCTTTCTACAAAGTCGAGATTTGGTGATACTTTGTTGTACATATTCTTACTCCTTTACTAAGTATTAAATAAGTTTCTTAAAATTTTGCTGATAAAATAGAAAAGACATCCGCCCATAAAGGACGAATGTCTGTTATTCGTTTAACCACCTTTACAGCATACTTAAGTTTCCTTGCATATGTGTTCCCTGTAACGGAGGAAATCCGTCAACTCCTACTTAAATAACTTCCGTCAAAATTCTGTCAGTCGTTATTCAGTCATTCATTCGGGTTGAAACTCCGGAGTGATATTCATATACCAGTTACTTGTATCCGGCTTCCACCATCCCGGACTCTCTATTACTTTTACTACTATATTACTGTCTCCATCAAAGTCTTTATCATATTGCGAACAAATTCGCTTTCTATGTCTCTTGACACTTACATTATATTATAGTATCGCATTTATTAATTTGTCAATTATAAAATTATTGATATCAAGTTAACTACTTAAATTTATTTAGCACTAAATATAATCATTTTAAATTTATCACATTTATATTTTATCATAACTTTAATTTGCCTGCGATGGCTTAACTATTCCGTTTCCCCATCCATATTCAACTTCCTTATAATTGTTATTTACAATCTTTAAAATTTTGTTGAACAAATAGTTGTGTGCTATAACTGTATTCATCTTAGAACCCTGATATAAATCATCTGCTATATTATACATAGAGAAAGATTTTATGTCACCATAAGCTATTGTTCCATCTTCTAAAATTGCATAAGGTCTTACATAATATGTCATACTATATCCCTGTGCTGAAAAATCAGATATATTCATTGTTCTTGCATAATATGATGCTGTCTGTGAATCTCCATAAACCTTGTCTAATTTGCCCTTTGCAGTTGCTGCACAATTATATACATATTTATTATCGCTGTTTATAATCATATCATTTACAGAAATAGGATTTTTTTCTGTAACTACTCCATAAATAACTCCGACTTCACTTACTTTAATATTCTCAATTGCATTCTCTACAGAATAAATACTTCTAATACCTATTGCACCATCAACGCCACCAAAACATGTACTCATCTGATTTCCTTCAATCTTTAAGGAATCTGTTAATATTGGAGCCTTAATATTATATACGGCAACTTCATATATAGAATATCCATATGTTAAGTTTCTGGCTGTTCCCGTAATTCGTATGTATCTTGCTGTCTTTTCATTATTAAATACAATCTCATCCAAACGATTATTTTCTGAAGCAGCATCTCTTATGTCAGCAGCTGTAGTATAATTGTTGCCATCTGTAGAAAGTTCAATAATGTAATCCCTTGCATTAGCTGCTTCCCAATTAATTGCTACTTTTTTCAAGCCGGAATATACCTGACCTAAATCAACAACTATGTTCTGAGGATCTTTATATTCACTTCCCCATCTTGTCCCCATATTTCCATCAACAATATTTTTAGCTGAATTCTGTCCTGATGACGCAACGACATTTTCATTTCCTGTTATGATATTCTTATATGCAACCGAATCTATTTTAATATCAGTGTCGTACTTATAATTTCCATTAACCTGAGTGCTTGAATATTCATAATCCTTTTCACCAAGATAATACTCTTTAGACCATTTTACTTTTAACCATTCAACACGATTTTCAAGCCAGTCTCTTAAATAATTAACAGTTGCATCAAATGATGCCCATCCAATATTTGCATAACTATATCCGTCTGCTGAATCTTTTACTGTTTCACTCCATCCGGCTCCGCCATTTTCAACGGCAGTGTAATTTCTTCTGTAAGAATTTCCATATTCTTTAAGAAGTGTATTTATCTCACTATTATCCCCACTATATAATGCAGTGATATCATCCATTTTTTCATAAAATCTATTTACTACTTTTAATTTAAATTCTTTTATGGATGTTAATTTATCAAACCATTTCATATCAGTTGCTTTCCAATATTTATAGTCTGTAGCTGCATCTCCATAGAAATGAGGGGCTACATTTCCACTTGAGAGGTCAAAATCCCATGCCGGACCTGCATATAATTTATAATTTTCATCTTCTGCTTTTTTTGTAATGTAAAATCTTGTTGAACTGTACGAGATGTCCTGATTCTTAAATATTTCACTTACAAGATAAAAATTAACAAATGACTCTACATCAATATATTTTTCTACTTTTGAAAAATCACCTGTTGCAAGGGCATCTTCAAAACCATTGAGTATTTTTAAAGTGCTTTCTTTCTTCTTCTGTATTGCAGCAGTATCTTCCGGTGTATCTGCATCAAACATATCTCCTCTTTCAGGAGAACCTATATTAAATCTCTGTCCATATCTTGTTGTTATAAGATAATCTACGCCTTCTTCATCTTTTCCATTGTTCTCTAGCTCAATCAAAATATCATCACTTTCCGGATTTTCCGAATCAATATTAACTCTGTCCGTACCGGCTTCAACGGATTCAACCAAAAGATAATTTCCCATATATCGGCCGTTTAAATATAAGTCAACAAATCTTGACTGTGATGTAAATGGAATTCCAAATGCTGTATTTAAATCCAGTGCAAGTTTGTTTCTTATTAAAGATTTATCAAATGCATTTGCAAGAAGGCTCCATTTCTTTGCTCCTGCTCCGGTACCGTCAAATGCAGAGCTTAAGCCGAACAAATCTTTCTTTTTGTTAAATGTAATATTATATGCTTTTTTGTCTGCTAACGCAGTTGAATTTCCACGCACCTTAATTGTTGTTTTATTTGTAGCATCAACAATATCTTTATACTTTCCCTGATTATCTATTGCTGTAATTGATGCTGTCAATTTTCCCATGTCTTTATTAATTTTTAAGGCGTCTACATTTTTATCCGTTTCAATATAAATCTGGGCAATATCATCATCTCCTGATGAGTTTTCTTTATCAACTATAACTCCTTCTGATTTGTCAGATTCCGTACCATCAGCGTAAACAGCTGTAAGGTAAAATGTATGCTCACCATTTGAATATTTGCTCAATTGCTTATTTGTTAAATATTCACCACTGCTCTTTACTGATTTCAAAGCAGTTGTTTCGTTATCGATGTATACTTTATATGATGTTGCATTTTCTACTGAATCAAATTTCAGCACATAAATTCCCGTATACTTTCCATAATTAATAACCTTAAAGTTTGTTGGAGCCTTGGTTGATGTTGACTCCTCAGTTTCATCTGCCCTGGCAATGTAATTGAAATTAATTCCCGATATCATCATAACCATTGCAAGAACTATTGCGAATACCTTTCTTAATTTTTTTTGATTCATAAAATCTGTTACCTCCTTAAATAATTCCCTTTTTCATCAAATCTCTTACTAAATATTTTATCTAATAAAAATGTTTTTCACAAGGAATAACTCGTAATTTGGATGTTAAAATAAATAAAATAGCACGTTACACTAGTGACTTATTTTCACTAACGCAACGTGCTATTTAAGTTTGATATCATAGACAAATTTCTAATACTTTACTCTACTTGCATCGAAATGATTTATATTATTAATTTGTCTCACGATATACATATATTACATCTATTTTATTTAGACTTAGCAGATATTTTTGCTGACCATTTTCCATATACCTTTTCATCATTTGAAACAGCATACCCTCTTACTCTTATATAATATTTTTTGTTACTCTTTAATTTTTTCAAAACAACTGTTGTCTTTGCTACATTAATTGTCTTTGTTGTCTTTTTTGTAAACTTCTTACTTGTTGAATACTGAACAACATATCCCTTTGCATTTGCAGCTTTTTTAACAGTTAGCTTTATTTTCTTTTTCAATGATTTCTTTTTAATAACTTTTGTGTTTCCAACACTTACAATACATTTATGTTCTGTCTGTTGTATAGTTGACTGATTTGTATTATCTGCTTTTGTTGTATCAGAAACTTTTGAAGGCTGTGTTGTTTCAGGTGCTTTTGTTGTCTGCTCCTGTTTCTTCGTTGTTGTTTCAGGTGCTTTTGTTGTCTGCTCCTGTTTCTTCGTTGTTGTTTCAGGTGCCTTTGTTGTCTGCTCCTGTTTCTTCGTTGTTGTTTCAGGTGCTTTTGTTGTCTGCTCCTGTTTCTTCGTTGTTGTTTCAGGTGCCTTTGTTGTCTGCTCCTGTTTCTTCGTTGTTGTTTCAGGTGCCTTTGTTGTCTGCTCCTGTTTCTTCGTTGTTGTTTCAGGTGCCTTTGTTGTCTGTTCCTGTTTATTTGTAGTCTGCTCAGGCTTCTTTGTAGTTGTTTCTGCAATCTTAGTTGTTGTCTCCGGTGCTTTTGTTGTTATCTCACCTTTTCCTGTAACATTAACTGTACCTGAAATTTTGTCTGATTCGATACCATCCTTTATCGTACACACCTCTACTGTATGGCTTCCTGCTGAATATCCTTCAAATCTATATTCTGCACATCCTACAGCTTCTTTTACTTTTACTCCATCTATATAGATATTGTATAAATTTCCAACTACATTTCCCCATACTACAGAAATAGTATTATCACTTGGACAATTTACCACCAAACCAAATGGTTTTTCAGGTTTATTACCACTAGTAGTTGTTGTTTCTGCAATTTTTGTAGTCGTTTCAGAAACCTTTGTTGTCTCCGGTGCTTTTGTTGTTATCTCACCTTTTCCTGTAACATTAACTGTACCTGAAATTTTGTCTGATTCGATACCATCCTTTATCGTACACACCTCTACTGTATGGCTTCCTGCTGAATATCCTTCAAATCTATATTCTGCACATCCTACAGCTTCTTTTACTTTTACTCCATCTATATAGATATTGTATAAATTTCCAACTACATTTCCCCATACTACAGAAATAGTATTATCACTTGGACAATTTACCACCAAACCAAATGGTGTTTCCGGTTTATTACCACTAGCAGTTGTTGTTTCTGCAATTTTTGTAGTCGTTTCAGAAACTTTTGTTGTCTCCGGTACTTTTGTTGTTATTTCTCCCGAGCTATCTGAAATAGTAAAATCTGTTACTTTTAAAGTCGTCCCTGCAGCTACTTTTCCAAGTGCAAATATAAGCTCTGCGTTTCCTTTTTCTGATGTTATAGTTCCTGCAAATACGTTTTTGCCATTTATTAAAGTCTTTCTTTGTAATTCAATTCCATCCGTATCGTTTTTAAGCAGAACTTCTGCACCTGCCTTATCGGACTCTAATGAAATGGAATAATTATATGTTTTCCCTGCATTAAGGCTAAGTGCATTTGTCTTTAGTTGCGCTCCCCATTCTTCGCTTGTATTGTTATTGCTTCCAATATAAACTTCCAAATCATTTAAATCTGTTCCGCCCTTATAATATCCTGATGTGCCTGTCCAAGAGCCTGCGAACAAATAATTCCACTGCCCTATATTATGCATATTACCATCATTATTAATTGAAGTCATACTTGAAAATCTGTTAGTTGTAGTTTCAGGCTGAGTAATGCCTTCTTTTTTATTCTTAATTGAAAATGAAGCATTATTTCCCTGAAAAACTCTTACATAATCAACATACATTGTAGCATTTGTAAAATTTGCACTTACAGTCTGATTCAAAGTAAATGGTGAACTATTGCTTCCTAATGCCAAATTTAAAATAATAAAATGGTCTCTCTGAAACTCATCCATTTGTTCACTTGAAATATTCATTGTCTGATAGCAAATACCATCAACATACCATTTCATACAATCCTCATACCATTCAATTGCATATGTATGCCAATTTTCAATTGTATCTATTGCTCCAAAACTTTTTGTTGTCTCACTACCCGCATAAACATGTTCATAATTAGTTGTACTTGGATTCCAATGTAGTGTACCAATTACCTGCGTTTCTGCATTTCTATGTTCCATAATATCAATTTCACCGCATGACGGCCATGGTGATGCACCATATGCGCCATTCCAATTATTACCACTCGCATTATAATTTTGACCTAACATCCAGAATGCCGGCCATACACCACTCTGGCTTCCATTTTCAACACGAAGCTTTGTTTCTATTCTTCCAAATTTACAATATTGTTTATTCTGAGTCTGAATACGTCCTGATGTATATTCACTTCCCTCTTTCTGTGCCTTTATTGCAAGTGCTCTTCCGTCACTTGAACCTGAATCAGAAGATAAATCTGCAATATACACATTATTTGTACTATCCGTATATCGCTGTAATTCATTATTTCCCCATCCATTGCTACCATGTCCAATATCATAATTCCATACACTTGTATCCGGTGCCTGACCAACAGTCTGATTAAATTCATCACTCCACACTAATTTCCATGAATTTGAACCCTGATTTGAATTAACTGATGCATCTGCATTAGAAGGTGTAAATACAATCCCTGATGTAACTAAAGCAACAGCTGTTATAAATGCAATTCCTTTTTTAAACATATTAAATAATCCTTTCTTTTTCATTTGTAAATCGTCTAAACCATTCTAATTTTACCACTAAACCATTTAAAATAAAGTATCTTTATTTTATAAAAGCTACATTTTTTATAGCAACGAGCCACGTTCTAAAACAAAACCCCTCTGGTGTAAGCTTGCTTACAAACCTGAGGGGGTTTGTTTTAGAATATGGCGACTGCCTAAACGAAATAGATGCGCAGCATCTATGAGTTGGCTCGTTGCTATGTTGCTTTTCGTTTTCTAATACGACACTGCCTAAACGAAATAGATGCGCAGCATCTATGAGTTGGCTCGTTGCTATGTTGCTTTTCGTTTTCTAATACGACACTGCCTAAACGAAATAGATGCACAGCATCTATGAGTTGGCTCGTTGCTATTTACTGTATTAAATCTCTGTCGATAATCTGGAAATTTGCTCTATGTATATAAAGTGCTTTGCCATCAACCATAAGTTTAGTCGTCTTTGGCAAATCCTCTCTAACTTCCCAATAAACCTTTTCACCACTATAAGCACAAATAGGAACTCCCAACTGACTTTGAATAACAACCACCTGCGATTTTCCAAACTGATTCTTATACTTATTAATTACATTTGAAATAATTGCATTATCAGAAATTTTTCCATTTGATTTACTATTTATATCCGATAATGTAAATTCTGCATCAGGAGACAATCCTTTTTCTTCAAATATAATTGTGTCTCCACAGCTTTCCATTTGTTTTCCATCAACATTTAATGTAACTATTGATGATAAACCATAGCTTGTACTGTAACTTCCGTCACTTGAATCTATCTGTCCTTCTTCAACAACATTGCTTGTTAGTCCGATTTTCTGACCTGTTACAGTCAAAAACTTTTCACCATTATTATCATAGAAATAACATGAATAAGAATTTCCCGATAATTTTCCTTTAATATCATTTATCCTGCTATCAAATATTGAACAGCCTGTCATCACAACAACACTTGAAATAATCAATATCGCTGCAATCACTCTTTTCATTTGTTTCATTTGTTTCTCCTTTTTACTCCTGTTCACCTTCAATTTACCTTCCCTTTGCGAATTAATTTTCCTTTAATTCACTTGTGCAATGTGGGCATCTTGTAGCCTCAATTGCAATTTCACTCTTACAATAAGGACATTTCTTTGTAGTTGGTGCCTTTGGTTCTTCTTTTGTTTTATAAAGAGCATTCATTCCTTTAACTATTAAAAATACAACAAATGCCATTATTACAAAATTAATTAATCCTGAAATAAACACACCAAAGTTTACCGTGGCTGCTCCTGCCTTCTGAGCCTGAGCAATTGTACCATAATGCTTTCCATCTAAAGCTATAAACCAATTGCTAAAATCAATTTTTCCTACAACAAGACTTAGTATCGGCATAATTATGTTATCTACAAGTGATTTAACTAAACTGTTAAATGCGCCACCTATAATAACACCTACTGCCAAATCCAGCATGTTACCACGTACTGCAAATTTCTTAAATTCCTTTAACATTTTCTTCATCAGTATTTCCTCCTGACATTATAAATTTATATAGCGTTACACCTTAATTATACGATTGAAAAATAAGTCAACAATTATAAAAAATATTTTATATAAAATTCAGCATTTTAGCTAATTTACATATCAAAACGTTACATAAAACCCTATTAATCTGGTCAAAATTTATTACTTTTTAAAGAATATAATCCTCGAGATAAAAACATTTTTATCGTTTGTCATTTTTAAATAAAAAAGGTTCATTGAAATTTTATTTAGCCTCTCAAAAGTCAGACTTAAAAATCTAACTTTTCGTAAGTTATACAATTCATTGAACCTTTTTATTTTTTTATTTTGTTTTATTTGTTTCTCTATTTTACTTTCTTTATTTTGGACCATTTTCCATAAAGATTTACACCATTTTCTTTTCTATATCCTCGAACTTTTACATAATAAATTTTTTTATTTTTTATGTTTTTAATTGTAAAATTAATTTTATTTATATTTAAAGTTCTTGTTGCTTTCGCCTTAAATTTCTTTGATGTTGATATTTTTATCTGATATCCATTAACACCCTTTAAGACTTTAAGCTTAATCGATATTTTATTTGATGCTTTCTTTTTTATTTTTTTAATTTTGGCTCTTTTAATAGTTGCATTAACACATTTCTCATCAGATATAACAACTGTTGTTACATTAGTTTCTTCTTTTTGCTGTGTCGTTACTTTTTGTGTTGTCTTTTCTGTTTCTTTCTGTGTATCTGATTCATAATTAAGTGCTGTTGTTGTAAATTCATTCTGCCATGGGAAAGTTCCTTCATCACCATTCTTTTCTGTTTTAACTATTTCCCCGGCTCTTGCATTTGCAGAATACAACAATCCGCTTCCCATTATCACTGCCATAGCCAATAAAACCCATACATATGTTTTTTTACTAATATTACTCATGTCTTTCACCACTTAAAAGTCTGATTATTTATTCTTAACTTTCTTTACCTTACTCCATTTTCCATATACTTTCTTTCCATCTACAATCACATATGTTCTTGCCTTAACAAAATACTTCTTACCGGCTTTCAATTTTTTAACAACTGCCTTTGCCTTTTTTGTGTTTATTGTAACAGTTGTTTTCTTTTTAAATTTTTTGTTTAAAGAAACCTTTATCTGATAACCATTTACTCCTGCAACTCTTTTAAGTTTAACTGTTGCTTTTTTTGCTGATTTTTTCTTAATTGCTTTTTTGATTACAGGTGCTGTCTGATTATTTACTGTATACACAGTTGCTCCGCCAATTGTAGTCTCTGTTGCTGTTGATGTAGAAATTGCAGAAGTTCCACCTACACTTGTTGGCTGTGCATTTGAGTTATTATTTGTTGTTACATTCTGTGTTGTTGTTTCCGATGCCTTTGTTGTTTCAGGCGCTTTTGTTGTTGTTTCAAGCGCTTTTGTTGTTGTCGTCTCTGGTACTGTTGTTGTTTCCTGTGCCTTTGTTGTCGTCTCAGGTGCTTTTGTTGTTGTCGTCTCAGGTGCTTTTGTTGTTGTTTCCTGTGCCTTTGTTGTCGTCTCTGGCGCTTTTGTTGTTGTCGTCTCTGGTACTGTTGTTGTTTTCTGTGCCTTTGTTGTCGTCTCAGGCGCTTTTGTTGTTGTTGTTTCCTGTGCCTTTGTTGTCGTCTCAGGCGCTTTTGTTGTTGTTTCCGGTGCTTTTGTTGTTGTCGTCTCTTGATGAGATGTTGTAAAAATATCTTCTCCCCAATTATCGCCATTTCCTTTTGTTGTAGCATCTACAGTTGTCGTCTCAGGTGCAGTTGTTGTGAATTCATCATTCCATGGGAATGTTCCTTCATCTCCATTGTTTTCAGTCTCACCTTCATAAAATTCTGCCTCCCAAGGAAGTGTCCCCTGGTCTCCATTAACTTCAGATGTAGTTCTCTCTGCATATGTAACCTTATGTCCAAATCCACACATTACTGTTCCAACTAATGCAGTTGAACAAATTACCGCCATAACTTTTTTCCATGCGATTTTTGAAATCATTATTAATACCTCTCTTCTTCCATATAATTACTTTTTATTCTAACATTTATCGCTATAATATTCAACGAAATTTGGTTTGGGTAGTTGGTTTTATGGTTGTAGATTGTGATTTGTAAACTAATATATGGACATATGTTGGTTTGTATATTGTAGATATATTAATTTGTGGGTTCACTTGTTATTTTTATATTTATTTGCCCTACAAAACTTGTTTTTTCCTATTCTGTAGGGCTTTAAGGCTTCCTGTAATTCATTTTATAATTACTTCTTCATGATTTTATTTCATTCTTTTCAAAACAAAAATAGGTAAAGGATTTAATTATAAAAATTTCAATATCTAATCCTCTACCTACTTTTATAGCTCTAAATTTCTGATTATATTTTCTTATGACGCCATATCACTCTAATTACGATTGCTCCAGATTGGAGCAAAATACAATGCACACATGATTGATTTATATCATTCTAATATTCTATGATTATTCCCCATCGTATGCAATTACAGCCCCCTGATATTTTTCTTCAATAAACTGTTTAATTTCATCTGATTTCAAAACATCAACCAGTGCTTTAATCTTTTCGCTATCTTCATTTCCTTCTTTTACGGCTATTACGTTTACATAAGTTTTAGCTGCTTCTGAGTCTGATTTTTCATAAGCTAATGCATCTTTGCTTACTGTGTAATTTGCTTCAAGTGCATAATTTCCGTTTAATACTACAAATGCTGTTTCATCTACAACTCTTGGTACCTGTGCTGCCTCTAATTCTACAATTTCAACATCATATGGATTTTCAACAATATCGTTTACTGTAGCTTTTATGCCTGCTCCATCTTTTAATTTAATTATGCCATTATCCTGTAATAATAAAAGCGCTCTTGCTTCATTTGTTGTGTCATTAGGAACTGCAATCTTGTCACCTTTAGCAATATCCTTTAAATCTTTTTTTGTTCCCGGATAAATTCCAAATGGTTCATAATGAATCTTTCCTGCAATTGCAAGATGTGTTCCTTTTTCTTCATTGAACTGCTCTAAATAAGGAATATGCTGAAAATAGTTTGCATCAAATTCTCCACTTTCTACTACGTTATTTGGCTGAACATAATCATCAAATACTTTTACCTCTAATGTGTAACCCTTCTTTTCAAGCAAAGACTTTGCCTCTTCTAGAATCTCTGCGTGAGGTGTTGCTGAAGCTGCAACTGTTATCTTTTTATCATCACTTGCCTTTGCTGAATCTTTACTATCACTCTTTGCTCCGCATCCTGTTAATGCTCCTACTGCTAAAATTCCTGTTAATACTACTGCTAAAATTTTCTTTCTCATATATTTTTCCTCCTATTCTCAAACTTAAAAGTTATTAACTATTTGTTATTTAAAATTTGTTTATATTAATTAATTTTGCAAAATTGTTTAAGTTATTAATTTATTTTTACTAATTAGTTTTTTATTTTATATTTTTGTCTATTTTCTTTTATCAAGTCTTGATGCAACTACCATTCCTACTGACTGAAATACCTGTACAAGAACTACAAGTAACACAACTGTTACAATCATTATTGCTGAATCATATCTATAATATCCATATCTAATTGCGATATCACCTAGGCCTCCGCCTCCGACTGTTCCTGCCATAGCCGAATAGCCAAGAATTGTTCCTATTGCAATTGTTGCTCCTGTTATAAGTGATGTTCTTGATTCTAAAATCATCACCTTGACAACTATGGTAAAATCATTTGCTCCCATAGCTCTTGCCGCTTCTATAACTCCATAATCTACTTCCTTTAATGAAGATTCAACCATTCGGGCTATAAATGGGATTGCTGCTACTACCAACGGTACAACTGTTGCCGACGAGCCATAACTCTGTCCCACAATTAATTTTGTTAATGGAATTACTAAAATCAACAAAATAAGAAATGGAATACTTCTTACAATATTTGCTATTATGTCTATCACTTTATATGCAGCTCTATTTGGTTTAAGCCCATCTTTGTCAAATACTGCTAACAACACCCCCATCGGCAGTCCAAATAAATATCCAACGGCTGTAGACAACAATGTCATATAAAGCGTTTCCAATATTCCATTCAAAATCATATTGTTTACTTCACTACTCCACATAATTGTCCACCTCCTCTATCTCTAAACCTCTTTCTATCAAATATTCTTTCATCTTTTCTACATTATTGCTATCTTCCTGAAATCCTAATATCATTTCTCCTTTAGCAACTCCACCAACATTTTTAGTATTGGCTTTTAGAATATTTACCGGTTCATTAAATTGTAAAATCATATTTGCAATTACAGGTTCAAATGATGAATTTTCTGAAAATACAATTCTTACATTCTTCCCTTTGCTGATTTTTGCTGCCACCTTTCCTGTATTTTCAATATCATTTCCCAAATCTCTGCTAATAAGTTCTCTCGCTACATCTGATTTAGGGTGTGTAAATATTTCTGATACTTTTCCATCCTCAACAACTTCCCCTGACTTCATAATTGCTACATGCGAACAAATCTCTCTGACTACTGACATCTGATGTGTAATAATTACAATCGTTATTCCAAATTTCTGATTTATCTCTTTAAGCAAATCAAGTATTGACGCTGTTGTCTGCGGATCTAAAGCACTTGTTGCTTCATCACAAAGAAGAATTTTAGGATTTGATGCCAACGCTCTTGCAATTGCAACTCTCTGTTTTTGTCCTCCTGAAAGCTGAGCCGGATATGCTTTTGCCTTATCACTAAGTCCTACAATTTCAAGTAATTCTTTTGCTCTTTTTCTAGCCTCTGTCTTTTTCTTCCCATGTATATAAAGTGGAAAGCATATATTTTCAAGAACACTCTTTTGCATAAGCAAATTAAAATGTTGAAATATCATTCCGATATCTTCTCTTTGCTTTCTAAGTTCTTTCTTAGAAAAACTACCAAGTTCTTTTCCTTTAATAAAAATTTTTCCCTCTGTTGGTTCTTCCAAATAATTAATACATCTTACTAATGTACTTTTTCCTGCACCGGACATACCAATGATTCCATATATATCTCCCTGCTCTATTGATAAATTTACATTTTTCAAAGCCTGAACATTTCCATCTTTTGTAGAATATGTTTTACTTACATTTTGAATTAATATTTCTGACATGCCCTCACCTCATTTCCATTTTCAATCTAATCAGCATATATACATTTTTCTGTATCTAATCAACTTGTTTTATTAATATAATTAAATTAGCACTTTCTATGTACTTTTTTAACTTTATTAAGTTATTATATATTGTGACTTAATTTTCTTTGTTTCAATTGTTTTATTCCTTATGTTTTCAAAGTATAACACCTTAGTAGAAATTGTGCTAATCGAAAAAAAATACAGCTTGTTATAGGTTTTGTCTATAGCAAGCTGTAATTAATCATGTTATTCTAATGCTTTATCTTTAAATTTACTTATTTCTTCCAAATATTTCCTTCCCAAAGGACTTACCGTTACTCCTTTTCTTACGATATAGCCTATAGTCATTATTTCATCTGACTTTAACTTTACCGCACAATACTCTTCTCCATTTAATTCCTCACAGATAATTCCTGAGCATAGTGTATATCCATTAAGCCCAACCATAAGATTAAGAAATGTTGCTCTGTCATTCGCCTTAATAAGCCTTTTATAACTATAAGTACTTAATACTTCTTCTGCAAAATAAAACGAATTATTTTTTCCCTGGTCAAATGATAAGCATGGATATTCTTCAAGTTCTTCAAGCGTAACCTCTTTTTTATTTGCCAATGGATGATTTTTCCACAAATATGCATATATATGACACTTTAATATTTCATGAAATTCAACACCTGATTCCTTAAAAAGCTTAGTTAACACTTTTTTATTAAAATCATTTATATATAAAATACCGATTTCACTTTTGAAATTTTTTACATCTTCAATTACATCATAAGTTTTCGTTTCATGAACTTCAAACTCGTATTCATCCATACCAAACTGCTTTACCATTTCCACAAATGCACTTACTGCAAATGTGTAATGTTGCATTGATACACTGAATTTTTTCTTTGATTCTTTTTTATCAATATACTTATTTTCTATTAAATTGTATTGTTCAACTACCTGTCTGGCGTATCCAATAAATTCCTCTCCCTCAGGAGTAACTGATATTCCTCTATTAGTTCTTCTGAATATTTCTATTCCGGCTTCTTCTTCTAATTCTTTAATAGCCGCAGAAAGACTCGGCTGTGATATGAACAGATTTCTAGCCGCTTCATTCATTGAGTCCGAATTAGCAACTGTTATTGCATATCTTAACTGTGTTAAAGTCATAACTCCTCCTAATTTATCAAGTTTCTTTTTTCAATGACTTCATTTTAACATATTTTTTCCTTATGATTCCATACAATTAATAAAGCTACCGACAGAAACTCTGCCGATAGCTTTATAGTTTAATGAAATATTTAGAAATTAATTGTTTTTAACTTTAACAACTTTACTCCATTTTCCGTAAATCTTGCTTCCACTTACTTTCTTGTAAGCTCTTGCTTTTACGTAATATGTCTTGTTAGCTTTTAATTTCTTAACTGTTACTTTTACGCTCTTTGCATTAACTGTAACTGTTGTCTTCTTAGCAAATTTCTTGCTTGTTGATACCTTAACCTGATATCCTGCTGCTCCACTTACTTTCTTAAGTACAATTGAAGCTTTCTTTGCTGATTTCTTCTTTGTAGCTTTCTTAATAGCAACTTTCTTAACTGTTACTTTTGCTGGTGCTACTGTTGTAGCAGGAGCTGTTGTTGTTGGTGCTACTGTTGTAGTTGTTGCTGTTTTTGCAGTTGTTGCTGTTTTTGCAGTTGTTGTTTCAGGAGCCTTTGTTGTTTCAGGAATATCTTCAATTACACCTTCTACTGTAATTTCTGTATCTTCCTTGATTTCAATCTTGTATGTTCCATCTTCTGATGCAACTACTTCTACACCATTAGCTTTAACAACCGGCTTACTATCCTTTGTGTATCCTGCTGTTAATTCAAGTTTAACTGTATATTCTGTTCCGTATACAACACTTGCTTCATATTCTGTTGTTAATGTGTAACCTGTTCCATTTGTTAATGTAACATTTAACTTTCTACCTGTTGCAACTTCTACTTCTGTATCTTCAGATGCTTTATAGTTCTTGCTGTCAGCATATCTTACATAATACTTTCCTGCTTTTACATTTGCAATTTCTGTTCCTGTAACTGCTGTATATTCTTCTTCACCTTCAGCTCTATATTCCATTTCATCTGTAACGCCTGTAATCTTACCATCAGCATTTTCTTCTAATGTAGATGCAACTGATTCAATTCCTTCAGGTGCAGTTCTGTCTGCTTTAGTAATTTCAAATTTAACTGTCTTTGTTGTTGCCTTAGCTTTGTTATCATCACTCCAGTAATAATTGTCAGCATCTTTTAATGTAAGTTCAACATCATATGTTCCTACATCAACTCCACCTTCATTCTTTGTTACTGTGTAATCATCTGTATCTTCAATATCTGCTACAACTGTTTCACCTGTATATGTCTTACTTTCAATTACAGGTGCATCAACTGGAGTTTTTGTTGTATAAACTTTAGCATCATCAACTGTTACATTTAAGCCTACACCGATTTCATTAATTACATAACCCCATCCGTTGCTACCGCCTGAAACAGAAATCTTAACGTATCTTACTCCTGCTTCTGTGTAATCACTTAATTTATCTAAATTAATAATATTTAAGTCAGCTGTTCCTGCATTGTCTTTCTTACATGAATAACCATTATTTTCTGCTACAGTTGTATAGTTTTCACCATCTAATGAAAGTTCAACCTTAGTATCTGCTGCATATGTTCTTGGATTAGAATATCCTAATATTAATTTTTCAAACTGTGATGGAAGATACGCATCTCCTAAATCAAGTACAACACTTGCTTCTTCTCCTGCAGCTGTTCTAATTGCAGCGCCACTATCTTCACCACTTGCAATGTTTCCATCAATTGCAACGCCTGCATTTTCAAGTGTATATCCGTCATTGTAATATGATGAAATGTCTATTATCTTAGCTTCAGGATTATTATTAGTGTTTGCAATATTATTTGCTCCTGTAACTAATTCAGAGATATCTGTAACTTTTACTGTTTCTGTTGCTTCAATCACATCTGAAACATCCATATCATCACATACGGCTCTTGCTGTAATTGTATATTCACCTGCATCAACACCTGTTGCTGTGTATGACTTTCCGGCTTCAACATTATCACCAATTACCTTGTCACCTGCATATACCATATATTTATATCCTGCTTCAACCTGACCTTCTGCTGCTTCAACAGAATATGTAATAGAATTGTATGCATCAGATGTTGCTGTAACTCCTGCAGGAGCAGATGCCTTTTCCATTTCTACAGGTCCCTGTGGATTTTCTGAGAATACAGCAATTTCTGTAATCTGTGTTCCCCAGTTAACTGCCTGATTTACATTTATTCTTACTTTTCTAACATTTCCCTTAAGGCTATCTTTGTCAAGTACCTTAGCGACCATGTACTGAGAGCCATCTTTCTGGTCTGTAGATGCTCCTGCCGGGTATTCTGTTACAGATGCAACCGTCTTAAATGTTGTATCCCCGAACTGAATATCGAATCCGTTTGCCGGATATAATTCTGCCTGACCATTTCTAAACCATACTACTACTTCATCAATACTTGAAGCTGCATATGATTGTCCTAAATCTACTTCAAAATATCCCGGTGTTTTAACACCAACATAATTACCATTCCACTTATCCCAAATACCATCTGTAAGTGTTGTTGAATCATTGTTACCTTCTTTATAATTACTTACTGATGATGATTTCTGATATGCAAGGTTTCTATCTGTTGTAAGCCATCTTACTTCATCACTAACCGTTGCCTCTTCAACAGTAACATCTGTTACAGTAAATGTCTGTCCCGCCTTAACTACGCCACTAAGATCTTTAGTAACCTTAATCTGTCCGTTTTCATCAGCTATTGTCGTTTCTTCCCATGAATTTTCTGTTCCATCAACTGTATACTTAATATTATATTTATAGAACTTTCCACCTTCTAAATTACCAAAAACCTTTTCAAGCTGTAGTCCCCAAGCCTGGGCTGCAGTATTTATAACATATACAGATACTGTTTTCTGTCCATCAGCTCCATCTTTAGCTGCTGCTGAAACTCCTGACCATGAATTGCCTGAATACAGATTCCATTCTGAACCATCTACATCATTCTTGTCTCCAACTTTGTAGATTAAATTCTCTCCCAATGGATTCCATCCTTCATTAAGTAAGGTATATCCTTCAGGAACAGCTACTTCTCCATCCAATAAAGCAATTCCATATTGATCTGCCGCACTAACATTCTTTACCTGATAGCCTGTAGCGCTTGTAACAACCATTGCTGCCACAAGACCATATGAGCAGGCTAACTTAATTCCTTTCCTAATTTTCATTTTATTGTCTCCCTTCATAATGTGCTACACATTTATTATGTGCCCCAATGTTGTTTTAAATTTTATCATAATTATGTGCACATTTCAACAATATCACAGTTTAAAAAACATTTTTATTGTGCACATTGCACAACGTATTTAATTTTCTTATATTTGTTATTTTATTGTGCAAAATACACAAGTACTGAACATTTTATGACTATTTTAAGCCATTTTATTTACTTTTTTCACAAATAAAAATAGTTCAAAAAAAAGGAGAGTAGTAAAAACTACTCTCCTAAATTAGTTTGGTTGTATTAAATTACTTGTTAGCTATTTTTATTACTTTACTCCATTTACCATATACTTTGCTTCCACTTACTTTCTTGTAAGCTCTTGCTTTTACGTAATATGTCTTGTTAGCTTTTAATTTCTTAACTGTTACTTTTACGCTCTTTGCATTAACTGTAACTGTTGTCTTCTTAGCAAATTTCTTGCTTGTTGATACCTTAACCTGATATCCTGCTGCTCCACTTACTTTCTTAAGTACAATTGAAGCTTTCTTTGCTGATTTCTTCTTTGTAGCTTTCTTAATAGCAACTTTCTTAACTGTTACTTTTGCTGGTGCTACTGTTGTAGCAGGAGCTGTTGTTGTTGGTGCTACTGTTGTAGTTGTTGCTGTTTTTGCAGTTGTTGCTGTTTTTGCAGTTGTTGTTTCAGCTGACTTTGTAGTTGTTTCTTCCTGAGCCTTTGTTGTCTCAGGAGCTTCTGTTGTTGTTTCTGTATTTTCTGTTGTTGTTTCAGGGTCTGAAATTTTTGTAATTTCAGGTGCAAAGAATTCGATTGGATTTGTTAAACCTACCCAGCCCATTCCTACTACGAATTCTCCTGTTCCAGATTCTGTTGCTGTAAATTCTCCAGTTAATACCTGTTCTCCACCTACTAATGCAATCTGTGCTTCATTATTTGTTACTAAAACTTTTCCGTCATTTGATTCTGCATTTATCTTCCATGAGATTGAGTATTTTGCTCCCGGTACAAGTCCGCTAAATTCTTTCTTAACCTGTAAGCCCCATGCCTGACCCCAGTTACTTGTCTTCTGCTGAACTTTGATGTGATCTGCGTCTTCTGCATCTACACCTGCAACTGCTGTTGAACCATTCCATGACTGACCAACATAAATTGTATATCCGCCTAATTCACGATCTCCATCTGCATTGAATTCCTGATCCATTGTTATTTCAACAGGTTCCTGCTTTTCTGTTGTTGTTTCTGTGCTTTCTGTTGTTGTTTCAGCTGCTTCTGTTGTTGTTTCAGCTGCTTCTGTTGTTGTTTCTGTGCTTTCTGTTGTTGTTTCTGTGCTTTCTGTTGTTGTTTCAGCTGCTTTTGTTGTTGTTTCAGTTGCTTCTGTTGTTGTCTCTGTACTTTCTGTTGTTGTTTCTGTACTTTCTGTTGTTGGTTCTGTCTCTCCATCTTTTGTAAATGTCATTGTAAATGTCAACTGTGAATCAGCTACAGCATTTCCTAAATTCATAAAGATTACAGGATAATCTGCCTTTGAAACATAATCTAAATTTAATACATGTGTTCCTTCTTCAAATGTAACATCATTATCTGCTCCGTTTAACTGAAGGTTAGCTCCAAATGTAGCTGTAGAAGTATAAGCAACTTTAACCTTATAATTTACTCCATCTCCACTTGCTTCTAAAGGTCCAAATACCTGTTTATCTGCTGGAACTCTTGCCTGAGTATTCCAATTGCCACCACCTGCTTCTAAGAATTTAAATTCAGCTGTTACAGCATTCTTAGTTGCTGTTCCTTTATATTTCATGCTTCCAACAGTAAATACCTGCCATGGCAATGATGTTGTCCACTTACCCTTTGCTGATGAATAGTATCCTTCTGCATCTGCCTGCTGCTCTGTCGTTGTTTCAATTTCTGTTGCTTCTGTACATGTAATTCCTCCAAAATCAAGTACTGTTCCAGATGGAATTCCACTTAATTCAAGTACCATTCCTGTTGATTCTGAAGTTGCTTTAAACTGAACTGTAACTTCATTTTCACCTTTTTTAATTTCAATACCTGTCTTTATTACTTCAGGTGTCTCAATTTTTTCATAAAGAGTTCCTGCCTGAGATGCTTTAACTTTTAATTTTAAATCATATGTAGTATCTTTTGTTAATCCTGTAACAGTGTGCTTAGCCTGTAATTTCCAACAGCCTGAGTTACCATCTGATGAAATAACCTTTAAGCTTAAGTCGTCAACTGTACTTCCTGCATAAGCCATTTCTCCTGTATTTGATCCCCATTTACCTGCATATAAAGTCCAATCACCTACAGTTACAGTCTTGTCGTCACCTATAGTTGTGTAATCACTCTCTTCATATGCACTTACCTGCAACACCTGATAAGCAGATACGCTTGAAAATACCATTGCTGTTGCACACGCATATGCCAATACCTTTCTTGAAATCTTATTAAATTTCATTTTATTCTCCTTTCAATATTCTGGTTATAAAAACCTTTTTATTACATATTTCATTCTAGCATATTGTTTTATGCATTACAACCAATAATATTGTAATTTTCACAATTTAATTAGTATAATTGCACGGCATATTTGTTTTTATCTGTTTCGTTTTTTGTAAAATACTATTGAAACATTTTTATATTTACATTTTATTTTCAAGTAATGCTACAACATTACTAATTATGTCGATTAAAAAATATCATTTATAAAATAAACTCCGGCATCACTATAAATGTGCAAAATTTCCTTTAAATTAAAAATCTCTCTAACTGATTTTCAGTAAGAGAGATTTTAATTTATTTTTGCATTACTAACTTTGGTGTTCTGTCTACTCTGAATATTCCCCAGTTCTTCTCTGCTTCATTCGGTCTGTTTCCGCCTTTCCAAGGTTCATCAAAAGCTTCGAACATATAAGATATTATCTTTTCTTTGTCTGACCAATTCCAGAATTCTTGATAATATTTCTTCTGATTTTCTTCGTTAGCCTCGCCTTCTTTCATTTGTGAAAAATCGGCACAGTTTGTAGCCCAGCCTACTTCAGAAAAAATTACAGGTTTATCCGGATATAATTCACATATCTTTTTGTACCATTCCTTGTTTACATCTAACGCTTCTTCAACTGTATTTCCATACCACAACGGATATGAATGTACGCTTATAATGTCAAGATATTTTGCAAGTTCCTGAAGTTTTACCCATTCGAATGCGCCCTCATTAAATGTTACAGGTACATTTGTTTCTGACTTCAATATTTTTGCAAAAGAAATCAATCTTTCTATAGGAACATTATTTGCTCCCCATTCAGGTGTATTTTCATTTCCTATAGATACTGCATTAATTATATCGCTATTCTCATTTGCTATTCTAACAAGATTTTCAATTCTTTTATCATTAAACTCTGCCCTTTTAGCCAACTCTTCTTCGGTATACACCTCATGAACCCATGAGCATCCCGGATTATTAACCTCTGATATTAGTTCAGGACCAAGCATTACTTTTATATTCATGCCACAATCCCTAATAACCTGACATGTCATTTCTGCATAAATAACCGGTGAATACATTCTTATGTATTTAAATCCTTCGCTTTCAATTATTCGTAAATCTTCCTTTATCTCATCATATGTTGGATATGTTTCATTTAATGGACTTTGATTTTCTCTGTACCCTGAATAGCATATTGCTCTTCCCCATTCAAACATTTTCTCTTTTCCTTTCAACTTCCTGATTTTATTTTACAAAAACAATAGTGGAAATTAGCATTGCTTTATTATCATCTCCGTATGTCTCTGTTAGCATTTTATCAATATAGCGGAGAACCCATATATTCCCCGCTATGCTTTAATCTTTAAATTTACTTCAGTTTTAATATTCAAATCAAAAAAATATAAACTTTCTATTGTAATACAACCACAATATCAGCCTTATCACCAAATTTGTCTACATCTTCTTTTGCAATCGTATCTGTTTCGCCGTATCTTTGTCCGTCAATATAAATAACTGCAACTTTATAATCGCCTGCGTCTTTGCACATGCCATTCTTATAAGTTACATGTATATTTGTACCTCTAAACATACAACTTACTGAAGCTTCTCCATTTTCAAACTGTTTAGCTAAAAGCTTTGGTTTAAATTTAAGCGCTCCTATTTCACCTTTTACTCCATACATTTCATTTAAAACTGTAAGAAGCATCCAGCTTGCAGCCCCTGTAAGGTAATGGTACATTCCTCTTCCACGCTGACTGATATATTCAGGTACTCCCGGATATATTCCACTTACTTTATAGTCATTACAATGTTTAAACAGAGTATTTATAACCTGATATCCTTCTTTTGCAAATCCTCTCTGATATAATGCATTTGCATACATTGTTGCCATGTGACAGAATACTGCTCCATTTTCTTTATGACCATATGCGAATCCAAAAAGTCTTCCAAGATCAGTTTTTACTTCTTTAAAATCAGTGTTCAATCTATATCCACCAACTTTTTCATCATAAAGATATTTATCTGCTGCTGCAGTAATATCTTTTATCTGTTCTTTAGTTGCTGTTCCTGCCATAATTGTAAACACCTGAGCTGTAATCATCATTCTTACACCGGATTCAAAATCACCATCGACAGCATTTCCATGATTGTCATAGTAACCATTAAACCATGAGTAACCATCTTTACTCTTAATCCATTCTGTATTTCTGATATGCTCTGCTATCCACTGTGACATTCTATTAAGTATTGTACAAAGCTCTGTACATTTTACATTTACTTTTTCACCACTTACACTATGCTTTACCTGTTCACAGTAGCTGTATAACACTTCATGTTTTTCGTCTATACTATCATAAACTGTTGGATCAACATTTAATAATAAAAGCATTTCTTTAGCTAATTCGACAGTTTCATTTCCTGTCATGTCAGCATAACTCTTTATAAGTTTTGCCATATTTCCAAGATTTCCACCATAAAGTGCTGTAAATGCTACACTTTCGCCTCTCTCATCAGCCATATCAAGACCATCGTTCCAGTCAGCCCCTCTAAGTCTAATATGATTATGTTCACCTACATCATAGAAAGATGTCAAATGTTGCATAAGCATATGTTCAAGTACTGTTCCTTCATATACTTCTCCATCATTTGTTAACTGCTTATTTCCCTGTGCATCATTCCACTCTAAGTCTTTCTGTTCACCACGGCAAACCTGCGGATCCTTAAAATATGCATTTTTCTCTGTTAAAAATTCTATATCACCACTCTGTTCAATGTATAACTCAGTTGTCAGATATGGCCATGCACCATGATCCATCCATACTCTTGTGATATTATTTCTATCAGCAATAAATTCGCCCTGCTTAGAACCAATAATTGTTGCATTTGTTCCATCTAATCTGACTCCACCAAAATTATCAATTAACATGCCACGAACTTTAGCCGGTTCCATAATTAAGAGTGCAAGGCAATCCTGCCATAAATCTCTCCATCCTCTTCCACCTTTTCCATAATCATGGTGTGGTAAGAATGAACATCCATAAATTCTTCTTAGCATCGGTTGGAAGTTTACCCAATGCATCCAATTGTCAAATTCCTTGTCTGCTGAACTATAACTTACATTTATTTTTTTCTGCCAAAATTCCTTTGTTTCCTCTAAATACTTATCAAATTCTTCCACAGATAAATACTTTTTACTCAGTTCATTTATATCATTCATTGATTCGCCGTAACCTAAAGCTACTACGAAAGTTCTTGACTGTTTTGGCATTAATGTTACTTTTTCAAACTGCATTGCTGCTACAGTTTCGTAACCGTCAACTTCTTCTCCTGCCTTATATGGTAATGGCATATTTTTCATCACATAATATGGATTTTCAAAATTTCCGCCATTTCCTATGAATTCTTCTGTAACAGGGCAGAAACTTTCAGGATTAACCATTTTCTCAAATCCTGTCATTTTAGCTAATGCCGCATAATAAACTTTATTAAGGTTATGACCTCTTTCGTCAAATGTTAATGTAGGATTAATTACTACACCTTCTTTTATTGTGTATGTTCTATGTAATAATGATGTAACGTGTCTATGGTCACGAATGTTTGACGCAGAACGTGCATACATAGGTATTGCTACTGTAGGTGTAAATTCTACTTCTCCCTCTGTATTGTTAGTAATTACAATCTTAGTAAGTTCTACTTTATCATCAGTAGAAGGTACAAATGATGTAATTTTAGCTGACAATCCAAATTCATCTGATTTTCTTTCTATTTCATGCCACATAATACCTGCAGTTAATTTCACATCATCTTTTTTATCTGTAAACAACTGTGCCTGTTGCATTGCAGATCTACCTGTAACAGACCATGCTCCTTTTCCTTCAACATAAACCCAGAAATTTCTGCTTGATTTGTTATTATGTAAATTTTCACTACTTACAGGCTCTAACAAAAATGTATTCTGATCTAACTTAATGTCACCACCTAAATCAGGAGTAATTGCACTCATCATTCCTGCTTCATTTGCAAGTGGAAAATACATATAACTTGTTAAATCAGGATTGTCCAGTGTAAATGTACCTTTTTTATCTATATATTTAAGACTTCCCATTTCTTCTCCTCTTTCTAATATACTCAAGTAAGCGTTCGCAAAAACCACAGCCCGTATCCTTTGTATGTCTTTATAAGTGTGTAAAATGTTAATTTTTTATAAAAATTTGCGTTTTTTGCAATCACTATTCACACAAAAGGCGGACACCCTCCTGGATCTCCGCCTATTCATTTAGCAACTATTTAAAATAAACAGTAATCTTGTCTACTTTTCCATCACGTACAGCTTCTGCTAATTCGCCTGTAATCTTATTTTCAGTAGAAACTACTTTTCCGTCTATTTCTACTTTATCAACTACTGCTGCATCAGCACCATATGTATCTTTTCCTGTGTTGTTTACATATGTTACATCACAAGTTGATAATAATCTGAATGTAGCCTTTCCTTCATCAAATAACCATTTTGCAAGCTTTGGTGTGAAGTTAAGTACTAATTCTCCATTTTCATATGTAAATACTTTTCCACCTGTAAACATTTCAATCCACATTGAAATCATTTCTGTTGTAGAACCTGAAAGTCTTGCAACAAAACCTCTTCCGTGAATGTCTTCATTTGGATTTGCACTTGATGCGATAAATGATGAATTTTCAAGAATACTTCTTCCATACATATTTGGATCTAAGAATGGAACTAACGCTCTTGTTACTGTTTCGTAGAATTCATCATATAATCCCGCTTTAATCATTGCCAACATATATTTATATTCCATGTGAAGGAATACATTTTCTCTTTCCTGCCATCCTGGTGTAAATGCACGGCAACGTCCATTTTCCATTGAGCATTCTTCGATTGAAGCTGATGTCTTATACATTCCAAGTTTGCTATCGTAAATATCTGTCTTTTTAACATTATTAAACATTTCACGTGCTGTGTCTGTATCAACATATCCCATCATTCTTGCAGGTCCTTCAAGGAAGGCTGGAAGTGGAACTGCCTTAAAGCCTTTAACTTTAGCTTTCTGTAATCCATAATGACTCATTACAGGATTTCCATCAGCATCTACAACTGGTTCAAAGTCAGTTACTTCATGTGTAAAGTATGTAGGAACTACGCCTTCACCAATTTCAACTGCTTTTGCAATGCCTTTTTCAATCTTAGCTTCAAATGCTTTGAAGATTTCAACTATTTCTGATTTAGCAAGAGCTGTTTCTTCTCCACTAAAGTAAAGTTTAATTGTTTCTCTATAATTTTCTCTGATTGTTGCAACTGCATCCCAATATTCAAAATCGTTAAGTTCGCCTGCATTTGCCTTATCTAATGTAGCCTTAACATCTCTTAAATACTTAGCAATTTCAGCAGGCATTACGATTTTGCCTTCGCCTTCGAAATTGTCAATGATGAAGTTTACAAGTCTCTTTAATTCAAATGTTTCAGGTGTACCTGAACCAAATAATCCAGGAAGTCCGTTCATGGCATCATTCCATCCCGGTTTTCCACCTTCCATTTCAACACCCATTCCGTCAACATCAAGCTGAGCGAATTTGCTAAGTGCTAAAATAATCATCTTAACTGATAATGTTGTCATATATGGCTTCTGGTCTTTTGTCTGTAACCAGTTTGTAGCCCATTTATTAAATCCAGGTCTTGCAAGTTTTTCTTCATCTTCAACTTCCATACCATACTGACGTACAGCACCTTTGTTGTTAATTACGTATTTTTCATCACGTGGTACAACTGTTGCTACACTGTCATAGAATTTATATGTTTTGTCTTCGAATAAGAACTCATCAATCTTATCTGGGAAAATGCTTAAGTAGTTGTCTACTAAATCCATATTGTAATCCCAGTGATCACTCCAATAACCTTCAGCAAATCCTGCTTCAATGTTCTGATTACAGTTATTTAAAATATTTGCAATGAATTCTCCATCATCAATCTTAAGTTCTAACTGAAGTTTTGCAATTGTGTTTGAAATCTGTCCCGGTGTAAATTTACCTGCAACAATTTCCTTAATTGCTGTAGCATCACCGTTAATTGATTCTTCAACATAAGCCTGAACTTCATCTTCTTTTCCTTCAATTACATTGAAAAGACTTGGTCTTACTTCAAGTGGATTGTATCCATCTGCCTGAATAAGACTAAAGAATGTCTTAACATTGAAGTCACCAACGTCCTTCTTGAAGAATACATCATTTCTTCTGTTCTGAGATACATCTCTGAAGTTACCATTACCCTGTGAATAATATTCAGCAGCGATTGAGAAAAAGTTGTAATCTCTTTCAGGGTCACCATGTTTTCTACTGAACAAGTGAATTACTGACTTATTTCCATCTTTGTTTAATACATATGGATATCCACCTCTTAAGAAGTTATCTAAGTAACACTGTTCTACATACTGGTCAAATATTCCGGCTGCTGTCTTTGTCTTAATATCTGAAGTGAAGCTATCTGCTAATTCTTCTGCTTCTTCAAATTTCTTATCTAAATAACCAGGTACTGTGAAATCTGCAAGTTTAGCATTAATCTGTTCAACTGAACCTGCAAAACCAATCATTGTTGAGAATGAGAAGTCTTCCCCAGCTTTAATTTCTGCCTTAAATGGAGTAAATCCACAAGGTACTTTATTAGCAAAACACTGTTTCTTTGCTAATACTTTATCAATTCCACCTTCTACAAAATTAACAGGTTTCATAAGAGATAAGTCATAACCATACACTGTATCTACATCATAGATTACGTCCTGTAATTCATTATCCTTAATTGTTAAATAGTAGTAACCACCTTCAACGTCTGATACTTCAGCTGAATCCTTTGTTGAAGCTCTAAGTGTATAATATGGAACTTTGTTTTCAAGGTTCTTAATGTCTGCCCAGCTTTTAAATAAGTTAGACATTTCCTTAAATTCACCATTTGCAATTCCGTATGTAATAATCTTTGGAAGACCATCTACGATTTCGATGTTCTTAGCCTTATCTCCTGTATTCTTAACAGAAACCTGTCTTACAAGAGCTCCGATACTTTCATTTGGAAGTACATAGTAATTTACTGTAACCTCAATACCATATTTAGTATTATTTTCAATAATCTTGAAACTGTTTTTATTCATTCTGATTGAACGTTTTGCATCATCTTCATACTGGAAAAATGGTTCATAGTACTGTCCATCAATTTTTAAGAATGTTCTAAAACCTTTTACCTGTGTGTTTTCAAATGCTGTATTAGCTGAGTTAAATTCCATAATGGCATTTCCCTTGTTGCCAATACCAAAACTATTCATTCCCTGTCCTCTGTTAGTGTAGAATGTCCACATTGGAATTCCTTTAACACCTGCAAGACCTGGCAAAAAGCTTGAAAAAGCCGGCATTCTATCATAATCATCTATAACAAAAGTCTTACCTTCAAGTCTGTAGTTACTCATTTTATTACTCCTTTTTCATCATTATATTTATCTTTATGCTTACGCTAATAATTTTCTTTTTTATCTTTCTTTTGCTCTACCACATGAGCTTCTATAAACCATTTTTGGTGATAATTTAGTTACTGTTCCATTCTTATCATCATCTGATTTGAGCAATCTGAAAAGCTCATTTGCGCTTACACTACCCATTTCTGCAATTGGGCTGTGTACTGTTGTAAGAGGTACTCCATAATAAGGACTAATTGTACTGTCATCATATCCGATAACACTTACATCTTCAGGTACTCTCACACCGATATCCTGAAATGCCTGAATAACGCCCCATGCCATTTCATCATTTGCACAGAACATAGCATCCGGGATATCAATTCCTTTTGATAACAGTGATCTCATTTCACTGTACGCAAGTGATTCCTCATAATATCCTCTGACTTCTAATTCCTTATCGATTGGGAGATTGTTCTTTTCCATCATCTCCGTATATCCGGCATAACGATGTTCATCGTCACCGCTTTCGTTACCATGCATGTAACCGATTCTCTTATGACCAAGTTTAATCAAATGGTCAACTGCCATAGATGCTCCTAATTTGTCATCTACAAATACTCCTGAAATATTTTTTCCCTTACAATTTCTATCAATAAATACCATTGGAATATTAACTGTTGCAATTCGCTTTACATAATCGCCTGTTAAATCTTCATGATAAATTATTGCTCCTGCTACGCCTGATGCAATTATCATACGATATATTTCATCCGGTGAGTTGTCATTACTTACATATATGTTTAATAAGTAATCGTTTAATTTGCATTGCAAATGAATTGCCTGTGTTAAAACCTTATAGAAATCTCCCTGTAAACTTGTTACAAATAATCCTATTGTATTCTTTCTATTAGATTTTAATAACTTTGCATTCATATTAGGGATATAATGCAATTTTTCAACCGCCTCTAATACTTTCTGTTTTGTATCTTCACTTACGATGTCAGCATTGTTAAATACATTAGAAACCGTAGATATTGCAACTCCTGCTTCTCTAGCAACATCTTTAATTGTAACCATGTTATTCCCTCCTAAGGTTTTATTATATCTGTCACCCGCCACTTAACGGGTGACAGTCAATTTTATCTTACTGATATACTCTTACATAGTCAACATAATAGTAGTCTTCATATGTCTGAATATTTCCATTTGTTCCTGTTAATGTCCATCCATTTGTTGTAACTGTTCCTGCAGCGTTACCACCGATTGCACAGTTAAGAATGAAGAAGAATGAATGATCAAATACCCAAGCTTCATTGAAAATACTTGCACTGAATTTTGAAGGATCATATACACCAACTACTCTTCCATCTACCATGAATGTGATTGAATTTTCATTCCATTCTGCTGTATATGTATGGAAATCTGCTGCTGCAGTAGCCTGTGTAAGACCTGTGTCATAATTCTTATTTCCATGAGATGTTGACTGGTTATTAAAATATGGGCAATGGATTGTCTGTGGAACTCCACCGTTCATTGCTTCTAAAATATCAATTTCACCACATAATGGCCATGTTTTTGTATCATTGTTTGCTCCAAGCATCCATCCTGCTGACCAAGTACCTTTTGCTTTAGATGCCTTTGCTCTTATTTCCATTCTACCATAAGTAAATTCTCTTTTACCTTTAGTATTAATTCTTGTTGATGAGCAATATACAGGTTTCTTAGCAACTAAATCATATTCCATTCTAGGAATAATTACTAAACAACCATTTTCAAATTTAATGTTCTTTCCTTCTGTATAATCCTGAAATTCTTCATTACCCCATCCATTTGCTCCTGTTTCATATTTCCATGAATTGAGGTCTAAACTTGTTCCATTAAATTCATCTGACCAAGTCAACTTCCAAGTTTTTACGCTTGCAACATTTGAATATTCGCTACTAGCAATTGCTTTTTTGCCTGCTTTAGCATAAGCTTTTACTTTATAGTAATATGTTGCACCACCGGCTACATTCTTAATTGTAGTTTTTGTTTTTTTACCTTTTTTTACTGTAGCAACCTTCTTAAATCCCTTGTTCTTATTTGTTGATTTGTAGATATAATAACCTGTTGCTCCTTTTACTTTCTTCCAAGATACAGTAACGTTTGAAGCTGTTTCTGTACTTGAAGCAATGCTAGCCTTAACACCTTTTACCTTAGTTGGTGTAACAGTAACCTTAACTGTTGCTGTTCCGGCACTTGATGATAATTTAATTTTTGCAATACCGGCTTTTTTACCTTTTACTGAACCTTTGCTGTTAACTGAAGCAACTTTGCTATTGCTTGTAGAGTATTTAACTCCCTTTGCTAATGTAGCGATACCATATGATTCGCCTATTGAAATAGTTGTCTTTTTGCCTGTCAAAACCTTGATAGCTGCATCTGTTTGAGTTGGCATAACACCAATTATAGAAACAACCATTAATAATGATAAAACAACTGATGTGATTTTTTTCATTGCTTTCATTTGCGCCTCCTATTTTTCTTTTTCTGCCAAAGCGCTTATAACGTCGCTTTGATATACACGAACATAATCTACCTGCATCTGCTGTGGAAGGCATTCATCATCTGTTCCTGAACTTCCACCCCAGCTTCCGCCGTAAGCTATATTCATTATAAGATGAAATTCCTTATCAAAAGGCCATTCATCTTTTGTTACATTTTTACTATTTCCAACATATTCATCGGGATCGTAAGTAAATATTGTTTCACCATCCACGGTAAATATTAATTTGTCCGGGAGCCATTCGAATCCATATGTATGAAATTCTTCACTAACACCCTCGACTTTTTTTGCCCAACCTTTATTAGAGCCATCCAATCCATTGTATTTTTGACAATGCACATTTGAATGAATAATATTTTGCAAATATCCAACATGTTCCATTATGTCAATTTCTCCTGACATAGGCCATCCACCATATTCAGTAGTACTTGATGGAAGCATCCATATCGCGGGCCATGTTCCTTTTCCTTTAGGTAATTTTGCTTTAATTTCAAATTTACCATATCGGAAATCAGCTTTTCCTTTTGTTTTAATTCGGGCTGACGTATACATATCTTTCCCGAATTCATCCTGTTCTTTTCTAAGTTCGATTGTAAGCTTACCATCTTTTACCCAGGCATTTCCTTTGTCTGTGTATTTTTGCAGTTCGCCATTTCCCCAACCGCCTTGGTCTTTACCTATATCGTAAGTCCATTTGCTTTCATCAGGGAGTCCTTCATAATCAAACTCATCTGACCATACAAGTTTGTAATTCAAATTGCTATAGTCATAATCAAATCCATCTGCTTTGACATAATAATCAGCCGGTTTTGTTTCACCGTAATCATCATATCTGTCCGGAATACTATTTGCTATTCTTTCTTTGACTGTCTGAGTCTCTGTTTTATCTTTCGTATTACTTGTTTGGCTTTTATCAGAAGACTGGCAGGCCACCACAGCAAAAGCTGTGGCGAATATCATACATATTACTGTCAGTTTTCGTTTCATTTTTATTCTCCTGTAATACCTGCGTTTTCAATACCTTCAATAAACTGTCTCTGTACGAGTGCATATAACAATAACAATGGAGCTATTGAAATTAATGTTGCCGCCATCTTACTTGCTTCATTTACACTACCTGCATCGCTAGTTGTAAGATTGTTATCAAATAATGTTAACTGATTTGGTACCAACTCAATTGAATTACGCATCAATGTACTTGTTGAATATGTTTCATTCCAGTTAAATACGAATGCGAACATAAATACTACAAGAATTGTTGAAAGTGATAATCTGATTGCTACATGATAGAATACCTTTAATGCTCCGGCACCATCAATCATAGCTGCTTCATCTAATGATTTTGGAATCATGTTGAAGAAGTTATAGAAAATCAAAATCAAAATTGTTGAATATGTTCCCTGTCCTAAAATAGACATTAAAAGCTGTGGAATGATAGTTCCTATTAATTTAACACCGATTGCAGTATTTAATGAATCTAACATGATAATTCTAGGTACTGTAAGGAGTGGTACCGGAAGGATAAATGCTAATACTATCATTCCAAACCATAATCCTTTACCTTTAAATGAATATCTTGATAAAGCAAATCCTGTTGTAGCAGAAACAATAGTCTGACCAAGTGCAAACAATGCTGAAACCCAAATTGAGTTAATCAATGAATGACTTACATCCAAAGTATTTGCTGCTTCTTTAAAGTTGCTTAATGTAAAATGCTTTGCAATCCATGTAATTGATGGATCAATCAAATCCTTAGCTGACATGATTGATTTTGATATCATTTCAAATATCGGCTCTAAGTATACAAATCCTATACAAATAAGAAGGAAATATATAGCAATTTTAGAAATAACATGAACAGCTTTTAATTTCTTTAATTTTGCAAAACTAAACTTATTCATTTTAGTCAAATCAATAACTGATTGATCATTTTTACTTGCCATATTTCTTTGCCTCCTTCTTTGCATATCTGTTTTGTTTCTTTAATCTCTTCATCTGTTGTTTTTCAAGTTTAGCCAATTTCTTTTCCTGTCTCTTTCTGTCTTTAATGTCTTTTGGCTTTCTTTCCTTAAATAACAATAAAACAAATCCTACAATTATTAATACGATTATACTGTAAATCCATGCATATGTTGCTGCATATCCTAAACCACTCGCCGTATCACCGGTCTGTTCAAGAATCAAGGTGTATACAGGGTTGATAGCTTCGTAAGTACCTAACTGAATTACTGTGAAGATTGTAATAATCATTCCAATCTGTCTTAACATTGGAATTGTAATCTTCCACATTATCTGCCAAGCATTAGCTGAGTCAATCTTAGCTGCTTCATAAATACTTACATTAATTTTCTGCAAACCGTTAATAAACAAAACGATTGGGATACCAGTAAACCATAAAATTATTGATAACTGATCAAATACCTGAGCAAGTGTTGTTGCTAATGGTGCTGAGTAACTCTGAATCATCTGCATAATGAAGATGTTTGAGTACTGATCAGCCGCATCAACTGCACCACTTACTTTCTGTGTAGCTTCTGCTGCCGCATTCTGTACATCAAGTAACTGTGACATTACAGGACCTGACATAATAATTACGGGCAGGAAGTAAATTGTTCTAAGTAATCCCTTACCTGTCTTAATCTTATTAAGAAGATACGCAATGATAAATGATAATACAACTACAATGAATGTATATGGAATTATCATCTTCAAATAACTAAGTAACGCTGGTAAGAAATCTGAGTTCTTAATAAACGCTGTTATATAGTTATTAATTCCTGCAAACTTAAGTACATAACCTGTTGCTGCTTTCTTAACGTTCATAAAACTCAAGAAAATAGTTGCAACAAACGGGAATAATGTAAAAAGTAAAAATCCTACAATCCAAGGTGCCATAAAAGCATATCCATATTTATTCTGTCTATGCTGATATGTCTGCATTTTCTTTTTGCCTTTTTCCTTTGGCTGTACTTTCTTTTGTTTAGTTTCTTTTTTATTTACGGCTTTTGCTTCTTCCTTTGCAGCTTTTTCTGCAGCCTTTAATGCTGCCTTTTCTGCTCTGGCTTCTGCTTTGCTCATTTTTTCTTCTTTTTCAATCTTAGCCAGTTTTTCTTCTATTATGGAATCACCACGGACAGGTTCTTCTTCCGGCTGAGATTTTTCTTCTTCTTTTTCTTTAGCTTCTTCCTCTTCTTCGTCTCTAAGACTTTTCATCTGAGCTCGAAGACTTGAACTTTGGGCTTTCTGTGGTTGAGTTATTTCTACAGATGCAATTTCTTCATCTGTAACAACACTTTCAACTTTTTCATCTTTCTCTGCTACAGTGTTTTCCACTGTAGCAGTTGTCTGTGTATCTACTGTTTCTGTCTTTGCTTCTTCAATATCTGAAGGTGTTACAATCTTATTTTCGTCTGCCATTAATTTACACCTCCTTCAATTACTGTTGCACTCTGAGCAGGAACTGATTCACCATTTATTGTTACTTCTTCATCTGTATAGTTGATGATTACTGTCTTTTCTCCATCATTTGATGTGTACTCATTAGCAATTACACCATCATCTAATACTTTTCTTCCAATCCATTCGCATCCCTTAACCTTTGATAACACATCATTTACTGTTGTGTAAATTGTATTAATCAAATCTTCATACTGATCGAACTCTGTTGAGTAGTAATCACACGATGTTGTTGATGCAAGTAAGTATGAAGGCTGCTGTGTTAACACGAATGATGGTGAAATATTATAATCAATCATCTTCAACATGTCAGCCTGTGAATAGAATGAGAAGTTTGAATATGGTGCGTATACTTCCATTGTTCCATTTAATACCATCTGTAAGAAAGGAACTGAATCAGTTTCATATACATACTGAGATGTTCCTACAGGTGACTGTAAGTAACGGTCTGTATATTTCCATAAGTACTGATTTGGGCTATCCATATTAACTGTTGCCCCATTCTTCTTAATTTTTTCAAATGCCTTTTCATATAAGCTAATTGCCTGTGTAACAGTTGTTGTAGGTCCTGTACTGCTATGTGAACTTAATAATGTATTTGAGATACCTTTAACTGTTATTGAATTATTGTAATCACTAATTCTGTCGTATAAACTTGTTAACCAGTTTGCTGACTTTGTAGGTAATGCAAAACTAAAGTCAGTTACAGGTGAGTTTTCAGGCAATACTTTTGATTTATCTACTGTTAAATACTGAGTATTTAAATGCTTAGTTGCATTTCCATAGTAGTTAATCATCTTACTGTTAATTGATACGAAATCTCTTGAGAATGAAATATCAATTCCCTTGTCGCTAAATTCTTTCATAAGTTCTTTGAATTTGCCTTTTTTACCAATGTCCTTTGAGAACTTCCAATCACTTGGCTTTGCTAATGTTTCACCATTTTTCTGCCATCCCATAAGACCTGAATTAATATTTGTTATTCCATCTCCAATTAACTTATCTAAAATTTTCTTAACATCATCTGTTGTTGTTACGGCAACTTCCTGTGTTCCAAATACACCTTTTTTAGAATCTGACATTAAGAAATCGATTCTCATTGGGATATCTCCTTCTTCATCTTCCTTAACTGTCAATATTCCTTCTTCAATAAGATGTTCTCTGTATGCTTTTGCCATTCCTGTATAATCAGCTGCAGGTTCGCCGTTACTTCCATCTCCGTAAAGGAAATCGTATGTCATATCAATATCAAATTCATTTGCCTTATCCTGAGTCTTACGATAAGCATCACCTGCCTGGTTTGTAACCTGATAGAATTCTGTATTGTAAGAGAATTTAGGATATGCATATGTATATCTGATTTTGTTCTTGTCCGTAGATGATGGAGTTGCAATAATTGTCATAAATTCATCGCCACTATCTGCATATGCAACAAACGCTGACTGAGTTCCATCACCTTGTGAAACGCCAAATACAGGCATTACCGGATCTTCAAGTGGAACTGAATCATCAAGTGCACTGTAGTAATACATATAACTTGATAAATCACTTCCGTAAACATCTCCTGTGTAATCACTGAACTTTGATGTATTTTCTGCGAATCTGATTAAACTTCCACTTCCATCAGGTACAAATACATAACCAGGTGTTAAATATTTTTTCTGAAGGTCTGTCCAATCTTTTTCTTTTTCATTATATACAGTTTGTACACCACCACTTGCTCCTAAGAAAGGAGTAATTGATATTGATGAAAGTTTCTTAATACCCTTACCTGAAATTCCATCGTAAGGAATATTGTAATTGATGCTTCCGTCATCACCTAAAGTAATCATAACTTCAACACCAATTTCAGCTTTATCAAATACAGCATTTAATTTCCACTGTTTTCCATCAGAACCACTTACTTCTTCAAGTGATGAATCACCATCTTTATCATCATATGATGCTGAAGCGTATGTAGTTGTTGTCATACTTTCTCCGCTTCCTTTGAAACATTCAATTGAAATTAATGAATTAGCAATTCCAGTGTACTGTTCATTCATTGATTCTTCAATTGGAGTATTGGCAATTTCTCTAACCTGAGCTTTAGTCATTTTCCATTTTTCTGCTAGTCTTTCAACTGTATAATGGCCTTCACCATTTACTGCATCTTTAGCATCTTCAACCTGCTTTTTAAACGGAACGTCTAAACCTGTTTTCCAGACATATCCTGTTGCCTTATCTTCAATAGCAAATATATCTCTGTCTTCTCTATAATAATATGCAACCTTATCAGACTCATATATTTTTTCAAAAGCTGAAGAAACACTCATTGCTGACTCTGATCTTTCAGGTGCCTTTCTTGTATCTCTGTTTGTATTAAGATAGGAACCATTTACTGCAACTCCTGCTGAAAGGACTGTTATGAGAGATGCTGATATTATTTTATTTATAACTTTTTTATTTACCTGTAACATTTCTTATAATCTCCTTTCCTATTGTAATTAAGAAGCCTGATAACTGTTCCCACATGATAATTACGATAAGTACTACGATTGCTGCAATGAGCATAAATACAAATGTAATAATCAAACTTACTACTGTTTCTTTAAAACTGTAATCATGTACAGTTGATAATCCCTGGAATACCAGTACTAATGACCAGCCAATACCTACAATTAATATTACTGTAAGAATGAATGCTTCATTATATGTCAAACCATAAGACATAATAATTACTGCTATCATTGCTATCAATGCAGGAATTGCACCGTATGCAGGAATCATATAAACCTGCTTAAATGTTCCATCACCGTCTGTAATTGATGTAACAAGGTAGTTACAAATAACAAATAAAATTACGATTGCGAAGAAACCGATTACCACTGCACTGATATCCATATCTTCAATATCTGTGTACTGATAAATAAATCCTTTGCTTGTCTTATAAATCATATAAACAATAAAGAATACTATGTATATAATACTTGCAGCGATAACTGAACCATTCTTTCCTACACGGATATCATAATATCTGTCAATTGGGTGTTTACATATCTTAAATGCATATCCTAACTCTCCAATTACAGGCACTTCTTTTAACTTCTTACCTAGGGCTCTCTTTTTCTTCTTTAATACTTTCTTTCTGTCAATTAAAACAATCAATACTTTTACAACAATAAGAATAAAGATGATAAGCATTACCCACCATAAATTGTTCTGAATTACTTCATTACGAACTTCCCAGAATGCATTTGAATAATCGTTTCTGTTTCCGGCAATTTCAAAATGTTCCATTGCGTCTGAATATTCTTCTGCATTGTAATATGCTTTACCTACACCATTGTGTGCAAGTACTGACATCTGGTTTAATCGAAGAACTGTTGACCAGTCTTCAAGTGATGCTGCATATTCACCATTTTCATATTCATCTAAGGCTTTATAAATTGTCTTAGCATAATCTGTTGGAATAAATGACTGTAAATATCCTTTATCTCCATCTGCTGTCCAAATATTATAATTATTATCTGTAGCAATTGTTGTAAGTGATGAGAATAAACCTGAAATATCAAGGTTCTTTACATTTGCGCCAAAATCAAAAATCAATTCTCCTGATTTTGTGTAAACTGTAATATATCCTGTAGTATCACTTGCATAAATTATTCCTCTGTCATCAACTGAAACATCTGTCAAACTTGCATGTGCCGCAACAGTGTTTTGGAACATGTTTCCACCGTTTGTACTATGTTTCTTTAATAAGTCATCACCTTTTCCCATACTTGTTGTATAAACAGTACCTGTCTCATCAACATAAATATTAGAAAATGTAGGTGGTGCTGTGTTTAACAGTGCAGATTTTTCTTCCTGCTCTTTTGTATAAATAGCTTTCAAGAATGCCTGCTGTGGTGTCAATCTTGTTTTATTTGATGTAAAATATCCAAGAAATTCACCTGTATAACTCAACTGAATTATACCTGTATTAACACCTTCTGACACGATAAAGATGTTTCCACCTTTATCAACTGCCACTTTACTTGGTTCGTAGTTTGTGTCACCAAATATTGGAGCTGTTGGAGTTTCAAATGCTGTCAAGTAATTGTAATTTGAATCAAATTTGAAAACAGCTTTTTCTCCGCCATCAGCAACATAAAGTGTTCCATCATCTGTACGGAATATACCCTTAGGAGTTGTAAATCCTTTGAAATCTGTTCCCTTGTAAATATCATCATCACCTGAGATTATATGTAAAACCTTCTCTGAATTTAAATCGTATATTACAATTCTTGTATTTCCTGTATCGCAGATGTACATAATATTGTTTTCATCAATTATTATGTCTGAAGGATTTTTCAATCCTAAATTAGTAATTGTTCTATCTGGCAAGTAAGCATCCTGTGTTCTTACACGCTCATTGTTATCATCCAAAGTGTATGTATAACTTGTAGCCTGGGATGCACTAACCGGAAGAACTGTCATTATCATCATCATTAATGCCATTATAAACACTAATGGTTTCTTCATATTTCTCTTCATCTTCCGGTCCTCCTTACTTAATACCTGAATGACTCATAGTGTTCATAACCTGAGACTGCATACAGATAAAGATAATCAGGTTAGGTATAAATAATATCATCGAAGCTGCCGCTGAAATACCAGCCGCTGCAACTACGTTATTAACACTGATAGAGTTTACATAGTAGTTTAATGTTCTCAATGTTTCGTTTGTAATGTAGTTATTTGATGATTCTACGTTATTCCATACTGCCTGGAATGTAAGCACGATAGATGTTGCTAACGCAGGTCTTGTCAATGGAATAATAACTTTTCTTAAAATAGTAATATCTCCTGCGCCATCAACTACGGCTGCTTCTATTAAAGCATCAGGTATACCATCAACGAACTGCTTAACTAAGAATAAACCTACCGGCATTGCAATCAAAGGCAAAATATGTGCAAGCCATGTATTGTAAATTCCTAATTTAACAATAATAATAAATCTTGGAATGGCAACAGCTGTCATTACGAACATAAGGGCTGCCTGGTTGATTTCCCATAAAGCACCTTTAATCTTAAATTTCTTTTTTGAGAATACATATGCTGCCATTATTGTAATAATTACATTCAAGATTACTGTAAGAACTGTTACAATAAGTGAGTTCAAAAAGTATCTTGACATTGGAATACCTGTAGCTCCTGCTAAGTTAAACAGATTCTTAAAGTTATCCAATGTTGGATTGTGAACAAAAATTGTTGGTGGGAATCTAAACAACTCACCTAAAGGCTTAAACGCCTGACATATTATAAAAATTACAGGGAGTATCATAAATATTGACAATGGGAATGCAATAATGTGGAATTTTATTTGCCCTGTTGAAAATCTTGTTGGGTTAATTCTATTACCTTGAAAATTTGCCATTCTATTTCTCCTCCCTTTTAAAATTCATCTTTTTCAGTAAACAACTTATTTGCTACCTGGCTACAAATCCATACTAAAGCAAGTAATGCTACTGAGATTGCAGCTGCATAACCCATTTCATAACGTAAGAATGCATAATCATCAATATGGTTAGCAATTAACTGTCCTGAATAATCCGGTGTTGGGTTGGCACCTGCTAAAGCAACACCAATCCATCCCATGTTAAACGCATTTACAATCGCCATAACCGCACCGAATAACATCTGTGGTTTCATTGATGGGACTGTAATGTAAATGATTTCCTGTGCTCTGTTCTTTATACCATCCACATAAGCTGCTTCGTATAATTCCTGATCGATATTTAAAATACCTGAAAGCATTGATAAGAATCCAATACCCATTGATGACCATAATGATACGAAAATCATAATCGGCATAAAGTAATCTGATGAAATCAACCATTGAATTGGCTGATCAATTATTCCAAATTTCTGTAAATATGCATTAGCTAAACCCGTCTGATCACCAGAGAAGATTGTCTTCCAAATTACTGTAATCAAAACCTGACCTACCATTGAAGGTGTGTACATAGCCAAAGCATATACTGTTCTGATTCTTGGTGTTACCTGTGCAAGTAACCAAGCCATTAAGAAAGATAATATATATCCTCCAATACCTACTACAATAGCGTACAATACAGTATTAGGTAATACATACTTCATAAATACTTCATCACCCGTGAGCAATGTTATATAGTTATGTAATCCCGCAAACTTTGGAGTGTTAATTACATCAAAATATGTAAATGACAATCCCATAGCTATTATAATAGGAAGTAAAATAAATGTTATAAATAAAAGTGCATATGGAAGGAAAAGTAAAAAGATTTTAAATCCTTCGCCAGATGCGTGTTTTTTATGATTGCGCTCTGCTATTGTTTTAGCCATCTTTTACTCCTCCTTTTCCGGTGCTGCCGCATCCTGATTTTCTTTAATCCAATCGTAACCCTGAAGTTTGAATTTCTTAACCATCACTTCATCTTCATCGTAGTATCCAAGTTCCTGCATCTTACGAATAATTTCTCTGTTTACATCAACCTTTGCTTCATCGACTGCAACCTGTGCCGCTGTTCCATCGAATACCATTGTTGTCCATATATTTGAAATTGTTCTTTCAAGTAAGTACTGACCCGGTGTTCTTGTTACATCAGTTACATAATTCATCTGATTTAAAATAACCTGCTTATCAGCTTCATCCATTGGGTTAGCTTTTAAAGCTTCAATATTTGCTGAAAGCCAGAAATATGTCTTACCGTATGTAGAACGAAGTGTGTTTGTATATTCAACCTGAACATCCTGACTTGTCCACCATTTAAGGAATTTCCAAGCCTGTTCCTTCTTATTAGACGATTTAAATATAGAAGCGCCTGAACCATTTGCTACGAATGTTCTGTCTACATATTCATTTCCATTTTCATCAGTTCTCTTTGTTCCGATATATGGAGCAATATCCCACTGTCCTTCTAATTCCTGTGCACCATTGTTAATCAATGTGTAATCTTCCATACCAATAATACCAATTGGTAATGTAGAATATCTAAATGAATTAAAGAAGTTCTGTACTGATGTGTCAAGTGAGTATTTTGTAAATAAATCGCCCAATACCTGTAAACCTTTAACTGATTCTTTTGTATCAATACCTGTTGTTACAATTCCATCTTCATTCTGCTTGTAAAGCTGTCCGCCATTCTGAAGAATCATTGGAGCTGTCTGATAGAACCACTTGTAACCTGTTGTACCAAGAGAAATATTATGATAGAAATTCATGCCATATCTCTGAAGTGTAGGTAATATTTCAATTAAGTCATCCCATGTATCAGGAACCTGAATTCCTAAGTTGTCAAATATATCTGTTCTATATGCAATAACGTTGAAATCTGTTCTTTCAGGAATAGCATAAACTCCTTCATTATATACATATGAAACAAAACTTCCTGTTGGGAATCTCTTTGACACTGACCAGAAGTCATCAAACTGTGTCATATCGTATAAAGCCCCACGGCTTGATAAATCAAAAGGTACATAAGAGGCAAGTCCTAATACCATATCAGGTGTCTTATCAGCTGCAATAGCCAATGTAAGTTTATTTACATCAGGCATTGTTGCAATTTTAACTTTAATTCCTGTCTGTGGTGTGAACTGTGTATCTGCCATCTTCTGAAGTAAATCTACGTGAGTAATAGCACCGTTGTACCAAATCGTAAGTACGTCGTCTCCTGCCTGTTCAATATCTGTAGAATACTTAGATGAAGTAAATGTATTCATCAATGACTTTATTCCAACCCAGAGTGATCCACCAACTGAAGAGTTATTTGCTCCTAACTGGCTCTTATCACCATAAACATAAATTCTATCAAGTGTAATGCTGTTAGCTACAACTTCTGTTGTAAAGTTACTCATTGATTTTAATATTGAGTTTTCAGCTCCGGTTAAATCAGTTTTATGTAAAGCAATTTCATCCGGATATTTTGAAATATTCTTGATGAAAACTTCTGCCTGATCTAAATAAGTAAGAACTGCACCATCATTACCACCATCTGAATAATCCTGAAGCAAAAATCTTATATGCTGAATTAATGTTTCGTACGCATCAAGATAATCCTTAATCTCAGGAATGTATTTAGTCATTTTCCATTTTCTGTTTTTATCAATATTTGTACCTGTAATCTTTGTGATTTCAAGTTCAAAATCTGTCAAATGCTGTTCAATAAGTAAAGCATCTCTATACGCTTCCATAACAGGCTGGTTTTCCTGTTTAATCGTAATTGTATGTTCACCTTCTGTTAAATAGATTTCATAAGGAGTTCCTTCTTCATCAGCGAGTGTAAGGTTGTCCCAACCTGATGCTACATATGGAAACTGATAATTTTCTAATTCAGTAAATGGGACTTTTCCATCTATTTTAATTGTTTCAAAAGAACTGAATTCTTTCTTTTCATTTTTATAATGGAAGGCCAAGTTATAATTTCCTGTCTTAGCTACATTGAACTTATATGTAACTTCTGCACCTGCTTCTGACCATCCTAATGTATTTAATTTTTCATAATCGATGTTAAATCTTGTAAGTGATGAATTTGTGCTTGTTCCATAAATAGCACTTGTTGTATTTTTTGTATCATAATATACTGCGTCAATCTGAACATCTTCATCTGAGATATGTTTTTCATTGCTATGACTCTTAGCATAATCTTCGTATGAATCTGTGTCATCTTCTGCAGCTGCAGCAACTAAATCTCCAACTGCCAAGCCGCCTGATGAAACATTTTCGATTTCGATTGTATTTACGCCTTCTTCTAAATAGAAGCATAAAGGAGTTGTTGATGTATATGTATTATTATAAAGAGGAGATTCTAAATTCCAGTCTTTAATAACTTCCTGGCTTGGAGCCATTTCATCATTGTGACTGTCTAACGGAAATGTTTTAACTCCATCTTTATCAACTTCAACATCTTTATCTTTCCATGTAAGCGGTAAACTTATTGTATTCATTTCATTATACTTCTGTTCACCATCAATTTTAACGCTTACTGTGTAATTAGACATTGTGCTTCCTACTGAAGTGTAATCCAAATACAAATAGTACAATCCGCTCTTTTCAACTGAAATGTCATATTGAGCTACATCCTGATAATCTAATTCTTTCATCGGATTACTATTTTCTTTAACTTCTTCAGAAACATTTTCATTGTTTTTGTTCTGCTGATAATATTCTTCAGTTGATATTCCACCATTTACTGATGCAATATGTTTTCCTTCGCCTGTACTCAGAGAACTGTCAGCAATGAAATCTGTGTAATACTTTTCCGGTTGTGTGCCATCTTCTACATATGCATTGTTTAAAGTATCAAACGCCTTTTGTACTTCAGTAGCACTTGGATCTTTAACATATGTACCGGAGTTGCCAAACGCAAACTTATATGCAAATATCGCTGCAACAATGACACATACAGCAACCAATCCGCTAATAATCTTTTTTTTCATTGTTGTCCTTTCTTTCTTGTTACAAAAGCGGAACTGCCCAAGTGAGTAGTTCCGCAATGATGTTAACAATCAGCTTTTATTTAAAATCAGCATCTGTGAATCCATAATATTCTTTTAAAGATTCCTTCAACTGTTCTGTAGCTGCTTCTAAATCTTTATTCATAGCTGTATTCCAGTCAGCTAATCTAGATTTTACATTGTCAACCCAATCAGGGTCTGTCTGCCATGCGCCTGCTACATTTTCATCCCACATGTTTTCCCATTCATATAAGCAGCTCTGTTTTTCACCATTTTCTGTAATTGATACCGGAGTTGTCTTATCTGAGTAATCCCATGTCTGTCCTTCTTTATATAAACGAACAACTTCTGCAAATCCAGGGAATTTTTCTGTATCTTTGTAAACTGCATGTGAATCGATTGAATACCAGATATCCATCTGTTCATCATATGCATCTCCAGTTACTACTGGGAATGTATCGTTCATAGCAGGTTTATATGATGTACCCTGAACCCATTCCTGATCTGCAACTGCCTGCTTAGCTTCTGTGCTTCCAGTCCAGTATGTCGCAAATGTGTAAGCAACTAATAACTGCTGTTTTTCTGAATCACTCCATTCAGCATTCTTATCATCTAATGCATAATTGTGTACACAGATTGGGTCAACTACTGTTCCTACTGTATTGTCACAATATTCTGTAGATGGTCTTGGATAAATATCAAAGTCATCTGCCTGTACAACACCAAGTGTGCTCTTTGCATTAGGATCTGCTGCACTAGCAAGATACCAAGGGTCATTTGAATCTGTTAATAATCTGTTGTTGCAGAAGTAATACCAGCTGTACTGGCCACATTCCTTAGCGATTTCTTCTGAAAGATTTCCTGCACCTTCAGCAACGTCAACTGTTGTTTCAGCCCATTCAGGTACATATGTAAGCAAGTCTTTAACTGCATCTGAGTTAACATTAACTGTTCCATTCTCTAAGATGCTCTTGTTAATATCTTCTGTTCCTGTTTCAATTAAACGTACAGGAGTGCTCTTGTCGCCCCAGAATGTTTCACAATCTGCTGACTTGATAAAATCTGTATATTCATCAATATCCCAATCAATATCAGGAACATCGATATTGTTTTCTGTTGCAAGTGACTTATTAACCCAAATACCCCAAGGAATTGAGTATGATGGTAATGCACCCTGGAATCCCCAATAGTTCATTGTTGCCATAAGTGATTCATTGTATGCTTTGTATGAGCTTTCATCTTTGTAAACTGATAAATCTGCAACTAAACCTTTCTTAATGTCATTAGGAACATCTGTTGATGCCCAAATGTCAGGATATTTACCATGGTCTACTTTAAAGTTTTCAATTTCCTGATCCCATGTGTTTGTTCCGGCCTGGTTAGGATCACCTGTTTTAGCAAAAAGGTTAATCTTTACATTAGGATATGTTTCATTAAACTTCTTAGCTACTGCATAAACTGCTGCAACGTTCTGTGCTTTAATGTCATCCTTTGTCCAATCCATATGTCCTATATCTTCATAATACTGGCCATCACCTGACCATACCATGATTGATATGTCACCTTCTGCATCTTTGTCGAGGCCTGTGCTCATGTCTGCAGTATTATCTCCCTTAGAAGAACCGCCTCCATCTTTCTTGTCGCCACAACCTGTAAAACCTGTAGCTCCTAAAACTACGCAAAGTGATAAAGCTAATGCTTTGCGGCTAAATTTTCTCATTATAACTTCCTCCTTCAAAAAAATTTAAAAATTTCACCTACATTAGAATTCACATCGTGATTTCCTAATTCATATTCTAGCACACATATATGTACAAATCAACATAAAAAAACGATTTTACAAATCGTATTCTTGTATATTTTATACATTTTTATTATTTCTCATTTTCCCAAACTTGTATACTTTGTTATTTAAAACCGTTTCATTTTTTTGTTAAATCATTCACAATTACTATATATAGACATTTTTTGTTGTATTTTTGCGATATTTGGTGGTAAAACCCTTTATTTATGCCACTTTCAACCTTTTATTGTTTGTTATTATTTATTATTGTTTGTTATACACAATGAGCCAGACATATAAAATTTTATGTTTACATAAAATTTTATATATTTGGCGAATGTATAATCACCGAAAAGTAGCGCAGCGGATTTGAGGTGGTTATTCATGACGCAGTCATGTGTATAACAAACTTTTTTTATTTACAACGAATGTATAATCACCGAAAAGTAGCGCAGCGGATTTGAGGTGGTTATTCATGACGCAGTCATGTGTATAACAAACTTTTTTATTCGGCTCATTGTGTATAACAAAAAAGATAGAGCAAAACCGCATTTGCAAATTTTGCTCTATCTTTTTATTAAATATTAAATTCAATTAATTTTTAATTAAGCTTCTTTTCTCTTCTTTGAAAAGATAACAACTACTGAAGCTGCTGCAATTGCAACACCTGCGCAAGCGATAGGTGCGAAATCACCTGTTGCTACTGCAGAAGTATCTGTTGAATCTGTTACGCTTGTGCTTGCTGTATCTGTTGAAGCACTTGTTGTATCTGTGCTGTCTGCTGATGCATTATCATTTGATGCTGTATCTGTGCTTGCTGCCTTAGTTGCTGCAAGTGAGTAACCTGTACATTTAAGTTCTGTAGCGTATGTAGCATCACCATCATTTGGTTTTGTCTTTGAGTACTGGTAAATAGCTCCCTTTGCTTGATCTGTTCCCTCAGCTCTATCACCAAAATCACCACCGATACCAAAGTAAATTGAATCAGCATCTACTTTAGCCTTGAAAGTAACATCATACTTTGTTGTCTTTCCAGCCTTTAACTGAATCCAATCACCATATGCAATATCATCACCTGTTGCAATCTTGATAAATACCCATTTATCACACTTGCTTGATGTCATATTAAACTTAAGCTGATATTCATCACCTTTTTTAATCTTAAGGTTCTGCTGGAATACCTGACCTCCCCAGCATCCGCCCCAACCGATAGCGTCCATATTAGCTGTCCAGCTTGTATCTGTTGAGCTCTTTAATTCACCATATGCTCCTTCATACCATCCTTCGTTCTGTCCAAAATAGCTTCCCCAGCTAGCGGCAAAACATGATGTTGTCATAGCAACTGTAAGTGCCATTGCTGCTACAGCTGCTGCAAATTTCTTTACTAACTTCATTTTAATCTCCTCCTATTTCATAGTGCGAACTAATCACTTCGCAAGTTAACCTTAGTATAGCACGCGTATTTTTATTATTCAATAAATAAAACCGTTTTTATGGGTGTTTTATATATATTTGCCAACTTTTCTCCCTTTACAATGTATATTATTACTAGTAAATTTGTTATTTTGATATAGTTTTCTCTTATTTATATTTAAATTGCATATTTTTCAACGCATTTTTTGTAAATCAATCTTTTTTCTTTTCTTATTTTAATATTGTCTTTTCTATCTTATTAGTATATTTGTGTAAACCTAAAATCCACTTCATCTGTTCAAAGTGGCTTTCAGTTTTTCACTTCACGTAATATATTCGTTTTATTATCAAATATAGTGTATATTGATTTTTTCATTCTTTCCACTTACAATAATAAAAGGCATTTTTTTAATTGTAATATTCCAACTAAATATATTTGCGACTACAATTATACGAATGCAATAATGATATAAGGAGAATACTAAATAATATGATACGACTTATTATTTTAGCCATCTTTTTGGTAATTTATTTAATCGTTTCTCTGCCATTTATGTTGGTTGAATTAATCATTCAGCAGTTTAACATGAATCTTAGAAGCGTAATTTGTTTAAAATGGGTACAATTTGGATTTTGGATTGTAATGAAAATTAGTGGTGTTAAAACTGAAGTTAAAGGATTAGAAAACATTCCTGATGATACTTCTGTTTTATTTGCATCAAACCACAAAAGTTACTTTGACATTGTTACTACATATCAATATATGAAACGCCCTACAGGTTATATTGCTAAAGCTGAAATGAAAAAAATTCCATTATTAAGCTGGATTATGTACTTTGTTAACTGTCTTTTTCTCGACAGAGAAAATCCACGTAAAGGCTTAAAGACAATTCAAAAAGGTACTGACTATTTGCAAAACGGTGTTTCAATGTTCATCTGCCCTGAAGGAACACGTTCAAAAACTAACGAAATGCTTCCTTTTAAAGAGGGTAGTTTAAAAATGGCCATTAAAGCTAAAAAACCTATCGTTCCTGTTGGAATTATTAATTCAGCGGCAATTTTTGAAGAACATTTTCCCAAAATAAAACCGGGAACTGTAAAAATCATTTTCGGAAAGCCAATTGAAACAAAAGATTTAAGCAGACCTGAACAACGTGAACTTACTTCACATGTTCAGGAATGTGTAGCTAAACTTCTTGATGAAAATAAATAGATTCTTTAATTTACAACATATTTTTATATTATGTTGTAAATTTTTGTTTTAAATGCTAAAATATTGAAAGAATTTTATATAGGAGGTAAGTAATGAAGGCACTTACAATAACACTTATCGTAATAATTGCCGTTTTACTTGTTGCTTTCGTTGTTTTATATTTCTTAGGAAGAAAAGCGGAAAAGAAGCAGGCTGAACAGCAGAAAACTTTAGAAGCAAATGCTCAGACAGTTAATTTATTAGTAATCGATAAAAAGAAACTGAAATTAAAGGAAGCCGGACTTCCAAGTATCGTTGTTGAACAGACACCTAAATACATGAGAAGAGCTAAACTTCCAATCGTAAAAGTAAAAGCCGGTCCTAAGGTTATGAACCTTATTTGCGACGGAAAGATTTTTGACCAGATTCTTCCTAAGCAGGAAATCAAAGCTACTGTAAGCGGAATTTACATCACTAACTTTAAGAGAATCCGTGGTCCTGTATATGAACCACCTAAGAAAAAAGGTCTCTTTGGTAAGAAAAAGAAATAACAACTATAATAAAAAACAGATTATGATGTCATAATACAGTTTGCATAAAGCAACATTTAATCATTTGCTTTTGTAACTTGTGACAACATAATCTGTTTTTTATTCGTTTTTCAAGGATAGACGAAACCTAACACTTTTCTCAATTTTTAAATCATGAGTAAAATCTAGCACTTTTCTATATTAGTTTCTAAATTTTTATTTTACTTTATTTTCAACTTTAATAACTATATTATTTGTCGAAACACTGCTTCCATTAATAAACAATTCATATTTAACTGTTGCTTCAATAACTTCATCTGATTCGTCAAGCATCACAGCATCTGTTTTTGTTTCCATAAGGAATTCACCAAACATCGTACTGTAAATTGATTGATAAGACTTTTCTTCCTGAAAGCATAATTTTGAACTAATGCCTCCTCGTTTTGTAACTTCTACATATTCCGAAGTTATCTTTATCATATTTTTAATTGTCTTACCACTTTCTTCATCAATTTCATCATAAAGCAAATAATGTTTTCCATTTTTAAGATAATACTTTCCAGGTGTAATAACCTCTACATCTTCGTCGGTGTCTTCGGTAACTCTTAATCCTTTTATTGAAATAATTACTTCTTCATTCATAGTTTTTATTTATCTCTTTCTATTTTTTGTTCTTTATTTATCAAATATGTATATTTTTTTCTTTTTTGGGAACTATCTATATAAATAATATTGTTGCAATAAATTATATTGCGGATTAATATATATCGTTTATTCTAACAGTCCGCAACCCCACTTAGATTTAAATTATTTTACACATAATTATTTTTTACTTTGCACATAGTTATTTATTTTTTATTTGGCACATAATTATTTATTTTTTTACTTTGCACATAGTTATATATTTTTTATAGAGGAGTATTTACATGTTACATATAAATAAATTTTTTGTTTCTGTTATATTTGTTGTTTCTTTTTTTGCTCTTGCAATTATGCATAATTCAAAATCATCTAAGGTGCAAAATGACCTTAGCAATTGTGTTATCCGTTTCCATGTTAAGGCAAATAGCGATACCATTCCAGACCAAAATTTAAAATTGAAAGTCAAAGACAATGTTGTCGGCTATATGAATCAGCATTCTTCTGAATTCACTTCTTTAGAAGATGCCAAACAATTCATTGCCTCTCACGATAAAGATTTAAAGGAAATAGCTAACACTGTCATAAAAAATAATGGCTATGATTACGCTATCTCTTCCTCATTTGGCTTAGATGATTTCCCGGTAAAAAAATACGGTGATATGTCATTTCCTTCCGGAACTTATCTTTCTTATACAATGTATATAGGAAGCGGAGAAGGTCATAACTGGTGGTGCGTTCTTTATCCACCTTTATGCTTTGTTGATGCATCTTCCGGTATTCTTCCCGAATCATCGAAAGAAATTATCAAAGAAAATATCTCCGAGGAAGATTATAGTTATATTTCAGAAGACAACACTGTTTTCCGCTTCAAATATTTAACGTTTTTAAATAAATTATTTAAATAAATTCCGTAAGATAAAGCTTAAATAAATTTTGTAAGATAAAGCTGACTCACAAACTCTTTTCCTGATAATGCATCCATTGATTGTTTAGCTTTCTCTTCATCATCATATATACCAAAGACTGTAGGTCCGCTTCCACTCATTAATGCATTGACTGCTCCATTTGATTTCAAAATATCCTTAACCTTCTGAATAATTGGATATTCAGGAATTGTTACATCTTCCATTACATTTGCAATCTTTTCACACATTCCGTATAAATCACCTGCTTTTATAGATTCGATTATTCCATCTATGTCAGGATGATTTTCTATCTGCGCCGGGCGTATATGGCTGTAAACAAATTTTGTTGAAACAAATGCGTCCGGCTTTGCAATTATCACATAACACTTTGGCGGTGTAGGTAAATCTGTCAATATTTCACCTATGCCCTGCGCTCTTTTTGTTCCACCTACTATGCAATAAGGCACATCCGCTCCAAGCTTTACACCGTACTCCTGTAACTGTTCATCTGTAAGCCCTAATTGAAACAACTGATTCACACCTCTTAATACAGCTGCACAATCAGCACTTCCTCCTGCCATTCCTCCTGCAATAGGTATTCTCTTATTTATATGAATTTTTACTTTCGCTTTTATATCATAAGCTTCCATTAATACTTTTGCAGCCATAAAGGCAAGGTTTCCTTTATCATTTGGCAAAACATCTGCATCAGTGCTTACTTCTATTTCATAAGTTTGCGTGCCATCTTTCCTTGATATTATTACATCATCATACACACCTACTGTCTGCATAATCATATCCAAATCATGGTAACCATCTTCTCTTTTCCTTATAACGTCAAGTCCTATGTTTATTTTTCCATAAGCTTTTAATTCAATTTTATCCATATTCTGTACTTAACCTTTCAAACAATCAAATACGCTTCTACTTACGCCATATCAGTATACTAATTTCTTTTACTCATTACAAGTTTACTTAGGCAAAAGTATTCTCCATATATTCATTAAAGATTTTTGTAAACAAAAGTATCCTACTTTTACTCATTACAGGTTTTCGTAAGCAAAAGTCTTTCTCCCTCTTTTATTCTGGAGTTTTCCAACTTGTTTACATTAATTATCTGTGTCATTGTTGTAAAATTAGATTTTGCAATATTCCACAGAGTATCATCTCTCTGAACTATATAACCAACTAAATCCGGAACTTCATTTAACATTTCACTATCATACTCTTTTACTTCAACTTCATTTATAACCTGCATATCACATTTTTTGAACACGATAGCTTCAAGTGCAACTACGGCTTTAACTTCAATTTCACTGCTGTTTACCATATTTGCATTTACCTGTTCTACGCGACATTTAACATAGTATGAATCATCTTTACTTATGCCGTCTGCATCAATTCTGTGTTCAAATTCCCAGCTGTCTTCTTTTGCACAAACAGGTCTCTTGTCATCTGAAGAAATGTACATTATACATGCTTTCATTTTTCCTTTAGCCACGATTCCGTTATCAACAATTTCAATATTGTCTATTTTCAAAGCTGCTGTACTGCTGCAAATCTGCAAAGCATTTCCTTTAGACTGATCAAGTTCAATTTTCTTTACTGTTTTTGTTCTGGATGCATTCTTCACAAGCAATTTTTTACAGCATACGTCTTTTAATTTTGTCTGTACATTTTTAGTTGGTGAATATATATCCATTAAAATTTCAGTTTTATTTTCCTTATAAAGTTTTATCTCTAATTGCAAAACTGCGTCTATCGAAAGTTCCCTATTTTCTCCCTCTTCATTTTCATTTAAATGTATTTTTCCATCCTGTAGCGTCACATTTATAAATGAAATTAAATCTTCTGTAGCTTCACTCATTTCCAAATTATCCTTAAAATCTACGGTCGTTTCTATCCACTGATTAGGCATATCTGCTTCCTCTGGCAAATACATAATAAACACATACATTTCACCGGATACATTTATCATTCCATCATTTACTCTTGATGTCACATTTTTAAGTTTCAACTCTTTCCATACTATTCTATCTGCTGCCGGCTTAACTCCCGGTATATACACGCTTTCTTTTATGCGTATGTTTTCAGTTTGTTCAGCAACTACGGACATTGTTTCTACCGTATCATTTAATACTTCCATCCCTCTACTGTTTTCCATCTTATCCGGAAATTCTATGCTTTCAAGCCCTTCTGACACAGCTGAAATCAAAATTTCTGCCCTTAGTGCAAATTTTCTAGAGTTATATAGTTTCACATTTGAACTATCAACTTCCATTTTCACATCAACAATACTATTTTCATCTGTGTTTCCAATTCTTAATGTTTCCTCAAATGGAATTTCTCCCTCTATTCCATACACCATATCTGAATCATTTGTATAATACAAAATATTGTAATTTATGTATCCATTTAATATGACCTGGTCAGTTTCAGGTGTAACTTTATCCAATTGAATTTCTGTTTTTTCCCTTACAATATTGTAAATTTCCGGAAAAACCTCTGATACATTCACTTCTTCATTTACATACATTTTGTTAGCAGCCTGCCCTGCCTTATTTCTCAAATATACATTATTTTTAACTAATTCCATATGCCCTCCCATTATTTTTATTCTGCGAATATTATATTTTTATTCGTGGATTCTATTTTTATTACTATGTACGGAAATGTTTCTGATTGTATATTTGAATATTCTTTAGGACCTTTAAATTTAGTTTGTACATATATTGAATTTGTTGTTTCATATAGTTTCTTTAAAATAATTGAGTAACCCTGATAATCCTGCTTTCCATATCCTATAAGAATATATGTGTATTCAGGATCAGTATAGGCCAATTTAAATTCCGAGCCTTTCTTTTCATCTATTACTTTCTTTACTTCCTGTGGTATTTCATTTTCAGGAACAATTGTGTATTCAACATCCTTCGTTTTTTCGCTGCTTATTTTTTCTATTTTACAGGAGCATAAGCAAATGCCCACCAAAATAACAGTAAATGCTAAAACCATTCTACATTTTGCCATAAAAAAAGCACCACAATAATTCTTATTAAGAATATATTATAGTGCTTTTATTTTTATAACATAAATTAGTCTTTACAAATAAATATTAGTTATATTTACGGCTTAAAGCATTGAGTTAACCATATTGAGTAAATATTTGCCTAACTTATCAAGTTTCTCCTGTGCATCTTCAAAACTTGTACCCTTTACACCGTAATAGAATTTCAACTTAGGTTCTGTTCCTGATGGACGGATACATACCCATACATCATCTTCTAAATCATAGTAAAGTACGTTTGACTTAGGTAAACCTGTCTTAGTTGTTTTTCCTGTTACCATATCTTTAATTACATCTTCTCTGTAATCTCTTGCTGAAAGAATCTTAAGTCCGTCAAATTCTGTTGGAACGTCTTTTCTTAATTTTTCAAGAGTATTCTGAATCTTTTCAATTCCTTCTTTACCCTTTAATGTTAATGACTGTACTCCATCCATGCAATATCCATATCTTTCGTACATTTCAATCATCTTATCCCATAATGACATTCCTTTTGACTTATAATAAGCTGCTGCTTCGCAAAGTGCCATTGATGCAACTACTGCGTCTTTATCTCTTGCATGAGTTCCGATTAAGCAACCATAGCTTTCTTCAAATCCAAAACAGTAATGTCCTTTTCCTGTTGTTTCAAATTTAAGAATCTGTTCTCCGATGTACTTAAATCCTGTAAGTACTTCGATAAGATTTACTCCATAATATTTTGCAATTCCATTTGCAAGATTTGTTGTAACAATAGTCTTAATTAAAGCTCCATCTTCAGGTAATGTTCCATTTTCCTTCATCTGGCTAAGTTCATATTCTGCTAATAAGCATCCTGACATATTTCCTGTAAGTACATGATATTCTCCTGGTTTATCACCTTTTACATATACTCCAAGTCTGTCTGCATCAGGGTCTGTAGCTAAAAGTAAATCTGCTCCTACTTCATCACCGATTTTCTTTGCAAGCGCAAAGCATTCATCAGCTTCAGGGTTAGGGTAACTTACTGTTGGGAAATTACCATCAGGTAATTCCTGTTCTTTTACTACGTATACATTTTCAAATCCTAATTCTTTTAACACACGTCTTACCGGAATATTTCCTGTTCCGTGGAGTGGTGTATAAACAATCTTGATATCTTTTTGCATTTCATCTATGCATTTCTGATTCTTTACCTGTTTCTTTAATTCTGCAATGTAAGGATCATCTACATTTGCACCAATCTGTATGTATAAACCATCAGCAATTGCCTTTTCTTTATCCATTGTCTTACATGCTGAATAATCCGCAACTGCCTTAACCTCACTCATAATTCCTGTGTCATGAGGTGGTGTAATCTGTGCTCCATCTTCCCAGTAAACTTTATATCCGTTATATTCTGCCGGATTATGGCTTGCTGTCACATTAATACCTGCTGTACATCCTAAATATCTAACTGCAAAAGATAATTCAGGTGTTGGTCTGAGACTTTCAAAAACGTAAGCCTTGATTCCATTTGCACAAAGACATAAAGCTGCCTCATCCGCAAATTCAGGTGACATATTTCTTGAATCATAAGCAATTGCAACTCCCTTGCTTCCCTGTCCCATCTTATTGATGTAATTTGCAAGTCCCTGAGTTGCCTTTCTGACAACATAAATATTCATTCGGTTTGTGCCGGCTCCAATAACTCCCCTAAGCCCTGCAGTACCAAATTCTAAATCCATATAAAATCTGTCTTCAATTTCCTTTTCGTCATCTTTAATAGCCTGAAGTTCTGCCTTCGTAGCTTCATCAAAATATGGATTATTAAGCCATTCGTTATATATATCTTTATAGCTCATGATTTCTCCTCCTACTTCCTCAATCTCTTCCTACAAAGTTCGAACTTATTATAATACAAAGATACCATAAAATAAATAACAATTTAGATAAAAAAATATTTTTTATTCCCATTTTTTCTTAAGTTGTGCTATAAATTGCTGTCTTTTTTCCTCCTGAAATTGAAATTGTTTTAGTTTCTCCTGATTTTTATCTGAACTCCATGCTTTATTTGAATTAAAATAGTAATTTATAATTTTCCAAAACTTTTCCGGATACACAAAAAAACTCCATAATACACGAATTTTTTCTTTGGTCAGATTTACCTGCAAAGAATATGTATCCATGACTTCCCATGCAAGTTCTTCATCCCATTCATTTTTTTCCATTATCTTTCTTAAATATCCGTAAAAGTCATATAATTGCAATCCATATCCAAATTTTTTCATATTAATAACAATCGTTTTTCCATCTTCAAATAGAACGCTGTGATGATTAAACACTCCATGGCATACTGATTTATTAGCTATAGCCTCTTTATATAACTGCTCATATGAACTATTTTTCAGTTCCCATATTCCCTGTTCACCCTGCCTGTAATATTTGCCAATTTCCACCTGAAGGTCAAGCTCAAATTTAGACTTATTTTTCCTTTTATTAATATAATTTCTTACTTTTATTATTTCCCTATTATGTCTTTCATAGACGTTTATTATATTATCAATATTATGTAAACCATATTCATCATTCCATAAATCGTAGGTATTTTCGGTTATGCTATGGAACTTTCCTAAATTACTAACAGATTTCATTATATCTGTCTTTAGCGATATATCACACTCTCTGGCATTAAACCATTTTTTTAAGATATACGTATATCCGTCTATGCTGACCGACACATACTTGCCTTCCTTATTTGGAATAGGATAATCGCAGCACAACCCATTTTTCTCCAAATACGTACCTATCAAATTATGGGTTCCTCCCTTTTTTTCGCCATCATTATATTCCTGCAAAATATATATGTCTTTTTCCGTGACGCACCCATAATTTCCCTTTGTTCTAAATATCTCCTTTAGATTAATTTCATACTGCTCTAATACAGTTAACGATTTTTCATTCATACAGCCACCTCTCAATACCATATTCTGTTTATCTGGGACTTTTTCTTTTTGTTTCAGATAGTTTCAGCTTTTTTATACTATGATATTTTTGGTTGCGATATTCCTAAGTATTAAATTCTTCAGAAGATATTTTAATTTTTTGTAGCAAATTTTTTCGTTGTCAAAACTTTATTCGCTCTATTTTTTATGCATTAAATTTTAAGACTAATTCTCGTAATTTTTCATTTTCATTTAACTGAGGATTTTCTAATACCATGTCTAATAGTCTGTCAAATATATCTCCAATCTTTGGTCCCGGCTTTACACCCATTGCTATCATTTCTTTTCCGGTTATATTTAATTCTGCTGAACAGGTACACTGTTCTTCATCTACTATTTTGTTAAATGTTTCTACAACATATAAATAATCATCATAACCTTTTTCACGTCCATATTCGCTTTTTCCTGCAAAATCTGCATTTACAAGTTGTAAATACAATGGATATATGTCTTTTCCTATTTTATGCACACTTCTCCTTACCTTTTCTTCACTTCGTCCATGCTCCACAGGGCGATCATCGTGGCAGGCAACAAGTCTTTTTACCAGTCCAATCGTCTTGTTATCCATTTTCAATCTGCGCATTATTTTATTTGCCTTTTCCACGCCTGCTATAGCATGTCCTTTAAAATGGCTTCTCGTATCAAATGTATGTACATCCGGTTTCGCAACATCATGAAGCAATGCTGCAAATCTCATAACTCTTGTTTTTTCAACATTTTCCATTACTTTGATTGTATGTTCTCCAACATTGTACATATGATATGGAGTATCCTGTTTGCATTCCATCATTGCATCAAACTCAGGCAATACGACCTTTGTAATTCCTAAATTATATGCTTCAATTAATTTGTCAGGATTATCTGAAAGAATAAGTTTTTCTAATTCAGCACAAATTCTCTCTGCACTTATTTTTTCAAGAGTCGGTGCAAGTTTTTTTATTGCTTTCTCAGTTTTCTCCTCAATCTCAAATCCAAGCTGTGCTGAAAATCTTACTGCTCTAAGCATTCTTAAAGCATCTTCCGTAAATCTTTCTTCAGGATCATTTACACATTTAATAACCTTTCGTTGCAAATCACCTATTCCGTCAAATGCATCCACAACTCCGTATTTTGAATTATACGCCATGGCATTTATTGTGAAATCTCTTCGCTTTAAATCCTCAATCAGATTTGTTGTAAATTCAACTGACTCCGGATGTCTGCTATCCTTATATTCCCCATCAATTCTGTATGTGGTAACCTCATAGCCTATATGTTTTAACATTACAGTTACCGTGCCATGCTGTAATCCCGTATCGAGAGTTCTTCTAAAAATTTCTTTTACTTTCTGTGGAAGCGCTGACGTTGTTATATCCCAATCTTTTGGTTCTCTCCCAAGTATTGTATCTCTTACACATCCGCCTACCGCAAATGCCTCATATCCGTTTTCTTCCAATTTTTTTATTATAAAATCCACATCTTTTGGAATATTCATTTTTATATCATTATTACATTTATATTTCATTTATACACCTTCATTCTGTCATTTGTTGTATTATCATATAAGCTATCGGTCCTAAAAATACTCCCAATAGTCCAAATATTTCATATCCAATATATATACATACAAGGCTAGTAAGAGGTCCTATTCCTGCATTATCACCTATAAGCTTAGGTTCTAAAATTTCTCTTACAAAATAGCATATTATATAAACAACAGCTATTACAAGCCCTTTTCTTACATTTCCAATTATAAAATAACCAACTGCCCACGGTATCATTATAATTCCAAGCCCAATCAAAGGAAGTGCATCTAACAGTCCCACTACAATTCCAAGTATTAAAAAATATGGATTTTTAATCAGTGCAAATCCAATACTGCACAATGTACTTGTTATAAGCATGATAACTAACTGTGCTTTTATATATGCTCTGAATATTATAGACATTTTACTTTTTATTTTGCTAAGCTCATTATAGAAAAATAGCCCTTTTATTTTTTCTTTTATATCGCTTTTTTCCACTACATAAAAATATGCCGCCATTACTGCAACTATAATCGCTGCTATAATTTCCACTGATACAATCACAACGGATTTAGAGTTTGACATTATTTTAACAAACACATTTTTCTTTGCTACTTTTGATACTTCATCCATTCCATCGCACATTGTCTGATACAAAAGTCCGTTATTTATCCTTAATCGCTTTTCCGTGTTACAGCAAATTTCTTTTATACCACAGTCTAAATCATTTTGAAATTTAGGCCAGCTTACGACCAAATTTTGTACCTGTCCTAATAACTTGTTTATAATTAACGCTAGCAGTACAAAAATTAAAATTACTATTACTACAAGTGAAAATATTGCCGCTACCTTATAATGAAACTGCAATTTTCTATTCAAAAAATCTGATAGTCTGCACACTAACTCTCCTAAAAAATATGCTAACACAAAAGGCCAGAACAGCGGCAGCAAATATTTTATCACCAGTATAACGCCTAATGAAACCGCAAATAATTTTATGCATTTTCTTATATTTTCATTTTGTAGCAACTCTTTCATACAAAACCTCACATATCCATACTATTTTCAGTATGAACATTTATGAGTTTTTTAAACTATTACGTATCTTTTTCTGCTGTAAATTTTAAGGCCTGTTCTATTATTTTAAGAGCTTCAACCATTTTACTTTCTTCTACTTCTGAATAGTTAATTATAAATTTATGGCTGAATTCTTTTCTAAATTTTTCATTAATAACTTCATCATCATATTGATAACAATAATCTGTCAGGCACGAAATGTTAATAAGTTTATCTTTTAAATACTTTTTAAAGTTTTCATCATCAATATTCTTTTTTATTCTCAAGATAAAATGAAGTCCTGAGTTTTCTTCTTCAATGGAAATCTGTGGATATATCGAAGAATTTCTTATTGCCGTAATAATTTTATTTCTGCTGTCTTTATAATAATTTCTCATTCGGTTAATATGTCTCTCATAGTAACCACCTTTTATAAATTCTGCCAGAGTATATTGTTCAAAGCTTGAAACTGTACTCGAATAAAAATCTAATTTTTTTGTATATTTATCCATTAATTCAAATGGCAACACCATATATGCGATTCTAATTGATGGTGCAAGTGTCTTTGAAAAAGTATTCATATAAATTACTTTTTGATTTTTATCTATACTTGCCATTGTAGGTATTGGTTTTCCTGAAAATCGAAACTCACTGTCATAATCATCTTCTATAATATATCTTTCTCCCATATTTGCCCACTCTAAAAGCTGATGTCTTCTTGCCGCAGGCATTACCTTTCCTGTAGGGAAATGATGGTTTGGTGAAATATGAACTATATTTGCATCGCTTTTTTCTAATTCATCTATACTTATTCCCTGATTATCCATAGGCAAATGTATAGTTCTTACACCATTGCTTTCATATACCATGCTTATCTTTCGATATCCGGGATTTTCAGTGGCAATTACTGAATCTCTTCCTAAAAGCTGAACTATAAGTCCATACAAATATTCTGTTCCGGCACCAACAATTATCTGATCCGCCAATACAGTCAGTCCTCTGAACTCACGTAAATGCTTTGCTATCGCACTTCTTAATTCCCATATTCCATTCCTTGATGGTGTCATAAGAAATGAGTTTTCCTCATCTAAAAGTTTCTGCCTCATTATTTTTGACCATGTAGCAAACGGAAAACTGTCATACCTTACATGATTTGAATTAAAATCAACTATCCACTTTACTTTCTCAGGCTTATTAATTTTGTATTCACTAACATTTTCTGTTACTTCCTGATTTTCGGATATCTGATTTGTAATCTCATTTGCAAAATATCCTTTTTTCTCAACTGCGCGAATATACCCTTCTACTAAAAGCTGTGCATAGGCATTTTCTACGGTTATTACGCTTATATCATGATTTTTTGCCATATTTCTTTTTGAAGGTAGCTTCTCATCTGTTTTTATTTTTCCCGATACTATGTCATCCTTTATACATTTGTACAAATATTCGTACAATGTGAGCGTTCCTCTTTCATTTAAATTATATGTCAGCATCTTTTCCCCTATCTGGTGTTTTAAATAATACAAATTTAGGTCTTTTCAATAATACCATAAGTGGATTATAATGTAGAAAATTGCTTTTGTAAACGGAGGAAAATATTCTATGAAAAGAATTATGACTATACAGGATATCTCTTGCATTGGGAAATGCTCTCTGACTGTTGCCTTACCCATAATTTCTGCTATGGGCGTGGAAACTGCCATTGTTCCTACTGCGGTCTTATCCACGCATACTAATTTTTCAAATTTCACATTTAGGGATTTGACTGAAGATATGCCTTCGATTAAAGATGTATGGGTTAAAGAAGGTTTTAAATTTGATGCCATTTACACAGGATATATCGGAACGCTTGAACAAATTGACATTGTTTCTGATTATTTTAAAACATTTAATAATCCGCATGGTTATATCATTGTAGACCCGGCAATGGCTGATAATGGGAAGTTATACACAGGCTTTGACATGGCATTTGCTAAAAAAATGACTACTCTTTGCTCTGATGCAGATATTATTCTTCCGAATATATCAGAAGCCGCATTTATTACTAACACTCCATATCCCGGGGAAGACGCCTCTGTAGATGAAATTAAAGCTATGTTACTTAAACTTGCTAATCTAGGTCCGAAAATTGCAGTTATAACAGGTGTACATATTGAACCTAATCGTTTCGGATATATTGGATACAATACTGAAAGTCAAACTTTTTTCAGTTATTCTACCAAGGAAATTGCGATTAAATCCCATGGGACCGGAGATGTTTTTGCTAGCACAGTTACCGGTGCATTGATGAATGATTTTTCTATTGAAGACTCATTAAAAATTGCCGCCGATTACACCTGTAAATGTATTGAAAACACTTATAACGATAAAAATGCTGTAACATACGGAGTTAATTTTGAAGCAGAAATTCCATACCTTTTAGAACTGATTGGGAAATCAGTTTCATAAACAAGTTCCTATAATATTACAGTACACAACAAAAACTCTCCTTTAAGCATAGGATTAATTTTCGCCTATTCGCTTTTAAAAGAGAGTTTTTTTATTCTTATAAGGAAATATATTTTTTACTGTCCACCATGGCTACAACCGCTACATCCGCTACAACCACTGCATCCGCTACAGGTTTTACCATTTTTCTTGTCTTTTCTCATCGACCATACTATAAGAGCTACTATTGCTATTAAAATAACAGCTACAACAATTGTTCCGATATTTTCTACTATAAACGGCATTCTAATCACTTCCTTTAAATAATACTAACGAAAAAGGCTTAATCGGGAAAATTAAGCCTTTCTCAGTTCTAATTATACATAATGGCTTGTTAGTTCTACCTAACTGTAAGTTAGTTTATACTAACTAGAGCCAAATGTCAATAGTTTTTAGTATTATTTTACAAGTTCTTCGATAATATCTACGCACTTATCAATTCCGAGTGTTCCTGTATTTAAAGAAATGTCGTAATTATCACATACGCCCCAATCCTGGTCTGTGTAATATTTGTAATTTATTTTACGCTTTTTATCTTTTTCTCTTAAACGTTTCTCAGGTGATTTATCTGTCTCACCATATTCCTTAACAATACGTTCTGCTTTAAATTTTTCATCTGCATGAATAAATACGTTGAAGCAATCATCTCTGTCCCTCAAAATAAAGTCAGCACATCTTCCGACAATAACACAAGGTCCTTTTTCTGCCAAGTCCAAAATTATCTTTCTCTGTGCATTCCATACATAATCATTTATAGATATTCCGTTCACATCTCTTCCTACAAATGCATATGAGAAAATACTTTTAGTTGGTGAGTGTTCACCCTGCTCCTTAATAAAATCCTGAGAAAATCCTGTTTCTTCATGTACTTTTTCAATTATTTCCCCATCATAAAAAGGAATATTAAGTCTCTCTGCAAGTTTTCTTCCAACTGTTCTTCCGCCGCTACCAAATTCTCTACTAATTGTAATAATATTCTTTTTCATAAGCCACGTCCTCCTCGTTCATTTGATATATAAATTATATCACAATTTCGCATTTTTTGTGCAATTAATCATTACAAAATCATGCAAAAAACTGAAACTATACCGCTTGATTTTTGTATTTTTGTTATGCACACGGCTTCGCCTTGTATAACACTTCGAATCCGCTTCGCTTCTTCTCAGTGATTATACATTCGCCAAATTTTTTCAGTTTTTTTGCTAGCAAAAAACTGAAACTATACCGCTTGATTTTTGTATTTTTGTTATGCACACGGCTTCGCCTTGTATAACACTTCGAATCCGCTTCGCTTCTTCTCAGTGATTATACATTCGCCAAA